>Ga0210407_10000662_pt1 | contig 37021 bp, 31 predicted proteins | sample IncBWC27MmetaG_FD_150860 | JGI IMG/M metagenome (GOLD analysis project Ga0210407, IMG submission 150860) | Forest soil microbial communities from Barre Woods Harvard Forest LTER site, Petersham, Massachusetts, United States - Inc-BW-C-27-M | ecosystem: Environmental > Terrestrial > Soil >...
GAACCGTGGGGCCGAGGTAAAAGACACATTCCTGTCCAGAAATTTCCGGAGATCCGTATAAGTGTCTGAACTCGCTGGGGTCGACCCCCGAAGGTTGGCACTACAGCGGGGTCGGCGGCGCGGGAGCGCCGGTGGTGATTTTAGGTGGCGGTTGGGCGGGCAGATCCAGTTTCAGTTTCTTCAGCAGAAGCTTAAGCTCTGGTTCGGGCTCGGTATAGCGGGTGAGCACCAGCTCGCGGCCGTCGGCGGTCGGCAGATGCACGTCGATCATCGGCACGGCGGCGAACTTTTCGAACACGCAGCGCGGCGTCAGCCCCGGCGCCAGCCATTCAGGCGCCGCGCCAGGGTAACGTGCAGGCAATAGGCCAAGAAGGCGATAAAGACGTGGGCCTCGATGCGCGCCTCGAGCTGGCGAAAGACCGGCCGGATCGCGAGGTCGCCTTTGAGTTTCTTGAAGGCCTCCTCGACCGCCACCACCAGCAGGTAATGGCTCCACAGCTTGGCGGGGTCTTCCTCGACGAGATTGGTGCGCAAAGAGATAGCGGCCTTCGCGCGATCGTGTCTGCCTGAGTTTGTTGCGATCGAGCCGATAGCTGAATGTGCCGCTGTCTGCGGCGACCTCGATGACGACCAGGCCCAAGCGGTGCGAGACTGATCGCGCGCGGCGCCGAGTTTCATTAGTAGCTCCTCGCGCGAGAGCTCCATCGTCGAGAGTTGCTTGAGCCGGGCCCACAGCCGCTGCAGCTGCCGTCGACGGATGGCCCGCTCCTTGGCGACGCCCTCGCGGCTTTGCGCCAAGACGTACAGCTCGCCCTCCTGCGCCAACAGCTTGACCTGCAGGCCGGGTCGCGCCTCCTGCCACGGCCTGGCGATCAGATGCTTCTCCAAACGCGTCAAGCGACCCTTCGGCGTGCGAGCCACGATGCCCCTGACAGACGCTGGCTAAGCGTGGCACAATTTGGCACACTCGAACGGAATTTCAGGGAACATCCCGGAATCGCGACGAACCTCCATGATCCTGAAAAAGCTGCAGAAATATAAAAACTTCAACGATATCAAGGCGCTCAGAATGGCTTCCCAAGCTTACGACGAAGGTTCGATCCCCTTCACCCGCTTCGATGTCGTGCTGCCTGAACAGCCTCACGACCATTTGTTCTTCCAGCCGAACTTCCGGTGCGCGTACTTACAGTCCTTTTTACGTAGAAGACCGGCCGACCTAGACCTAAATGTACCGACCACGGACCCTTTGGGCTGCCTAGGATCGCGACGAGCTTCGGCCTGCCACGTTCTTTAGTGCGCAGGTGCCGTGTCTCCATCGCTGGGAGTGGTATCGCTCCTATCGTTCAGTAGGGCTCCCGCGAGGCGCTCCGCAATTTTGTCAGCCGCTTGCTTGACCGGATCAGCTGCGAGGTGAGCATACCGAGCCGTTGTCTGCACCTGGGTGTGGCCCAGCAGTTTGCCGATCATGGAGAGCCCCTCGCCAACAGCGAGGCCACCCGAGGCGAACGTGTGCCGGAGGTCGTGGATGCGCACCTCGTTTAAGACCGCTACGCTGCGGATACGTCGCCAGGGTCGCTGCAGATCTGTCAAATACCACCCCGAGTTCTTGCCAGCGATCACAAACGGGTTCTTCTCGACACGGGGCAGGGAGCGCAGGAGCGCGATGGCCGCGGCGCCAAGATGTACTGTCTTCGCACCGGTTTTGCTGTTCGGTAGCCTGAGCTCACCCTCGTCCAGATACACGTGCTCCCATCGGAGCCTCTGGATCTCGCTTAGTCGGCAGCCGGTCAGCAATAGTAGCCGGAACGCGGTGCAGGCGTACTTCCCTTCGCTTCCATCTGACTCGGCCGCGTCGAGGGCCCGCCCGAGCGCCTTCACTTCCTTGAGAGAAAGGAAACGCTCGCGCTTGTGCTCCGGGTAACGCTGAATGTCCTCGCATGGATTGGAGTGTCGATCGCGCAGCCCCCAGATCTCGGCGAGGGACATCATCTTTGACAGCACTCCAAGCGTGCGGTTCGCCTGGTAGGGGATATAGGACAAAGACCCATGCAGCTCAGCGACGTCGGCCGTCGTCACCGAGCGAATGCGTTGCTTGCCGAGGAACGGGTCTACAAAGAGTTCGACCGAGCGACGGTATTCGCTCTGAGTCGTAGGCTTGCATCGCACGGCCACGTGCTCTTTTAGGAACCGCGCCCCCAGCTGCTCGACCGTGAGCGACTGCCGAAGCGCGTCGCGCTCGGCGGCCGGATCTGATCCACCACTCCGCGCTTGGGCCAGCAGCATGAGCGCTCGTCGCCGCGCGACCTCGGCCGTGAGCGGACCGAATTGCCCGAGCATCACGCGGCGGGTGCGGCCGTGCCGACGGTATTGGACGAGAAAGAACCTTTTCCCGCTCGGCATGATCCGAACGCCGAATCCGGGCAGTTCGGCATCGAATGCAATGTAGTTGGTGGCTTGGACTCGCAACGCCTCCACGCTGCGCTTGGTAAGCTTCGGCATGTTCCACACCTGTTCTGCCTGGCTCCTCCGAGCTCCGCCGTGGCAGCGTCGTGGAAGCGCCAAGGCGGAGAACAGGGGATACCGTGTCGCAGGAAAGGGTGAGTCCTTTGGCCGATAAAAGCAAGTTCTGACAGGAGCTTATGGGGTTCCTGGACAGGAACAGATGCGTCCGGCTACCCTGGCGTAACTTCGCCTAACGTGCCTCATAACCTGAAGGTCGTAGGTTCAAATCCTACCCCCGCAACCACCTTTGCTTATTGAAAGACGCTCGGCGCCAATAGGCGGTCGCAAGGATTTTCCCGATGATCGAGCAGACTTTGGATATTGCGACCGCGGATGGCGCGATGGAGACCTTCGTCTGCCGTCCTGAGCGGGCGGCACCGTTCCCGGCAGTTTTCTTGCTGATGGATGCCCCGGGCATCCGCGAAGAGCTGAGAGACATGGCACGCCGGCTCGCCACCGTCGGTTATTACGTACTTCTGCCCAACCTCTATTATCGCGCTGGGCGCGACACGATATTCGGGCCGAGTGTGCTCGAACAGGGCAGCGCCGAGCGCGACCGCATGCGGGCGGTCCGGACCAAGATGACTATTCCCCCGGTCATGAAAGACGTTGCCGCGATGTTGGACTTTGTCAACCGGCAAAGTGAGGTGAAGCAGAGGCAAGTCGGATGTCACGGCTATTGCATGAGTGGCCCCTATGCCTTGGCAGCCGCGGCCCGCCATCCCGAGCGCATTGCCGCCGCCGCTTCGTTTTACGGTACCTGGCTCGTCAGCGACGCCGAGGAGAGCCCGCATCTCTCATTGGGCAAGGTCAAGGGGGAACTCTACATTCCCTGTGCCGAGCACGACGAGCTGGCGCCCCTGCCGATGGTTGATGAGCTGCGCACTCTGTTTCTGCGGGCGGGCTCGCCGGGTGAGATCGAGCTCTACCCAGGGGTCCATCACGGCTTCGCGTTCCCGCAACGCTGGTGCTACGACAAGCCGGCCGCGGAGCGGCATTGGGAGCGGCTCATCGCCCTCTATCGGCGGCGTTTGAGCTAGAACCGAGCCACCCCCGGTCAATCGAGCTTCAAGGGAGCGCCGTCCAGCTCTTCGGCTCGCTCGATCTCGATCAGCACCGCATGCCCCTGCTTCTGCGGATCACGGTCCTTTTCGGGCTGGACCAGGCGACGCCATACCTCTTCGTAGACCGGTCCCGAGCGGTAGATCTTCGCCCGGCCATAAAATCGGGCGATGCCACCCTTCGGCAGTATGCCTTCCTCGCGCAGCTGCGGCTTGCGGAAATAGACCGTGAGCCTGGTCCCGTCGGTCAGGTTCTCATTGGTCGAGCCTTTGCCACGCTCCCACAGCGCGATATGCGTATTGTCATACACCATCGTGCTGCCGCGCGGGCTGATCTGGGCGAACCCGTTAGGCAGCACGCTCGCGACCAGACAAACATTCGCCGGGAAGGCGGTGTCGATGTGCTGATGCAGGATCTTGGGAATGATCGCCACGACTTTCTTCCTCCATGGCATTGCTGAAAATACGTAATATACGAGGCCACATCGCACCTAGGCAGCACTGCGATTTTGATCACCCCCTGCGCTCTTCCAGGCGCGCCTTCACGAAGCCCTCGATCGCCACGATCATTTCGGTGATGTCGGCCTGCAGGCGATCGAAGCCCGGGCTCTTCTCCAGCGTCTTCTGATCCATGTAGAGAGCGCGATCGACCTCGATCTGCAGGCTGTGCCGGTGCCTCGCCGGGTGCCCCTGGCGCTTGACGATCTCGACGCCCTTGTAGACCTCGTTGACGCGGACCGTGTAGCCTTGCCTGCGCAGCACCTGCGCCACAAACTCGGTGAATTCCGGCGCACAGGTCGTGCCGTCACGATCGCCCAGCACGAAGTCGGCGCAGTGCCCTCCCTTCTTGCCGCTACGATTAGACGGCATCGAATGGCAGTTTAAATGCCACACACCTCCGAATTTACTGTGTGCATGCCGACAAGCGTCATCAAGAACCCGGTGGTAAGGCGTATGGCAGCGCTCGAGCCGGGCAAGAACTTCGTCGACTCCGAGCTTGCGGTCGTAGATCGGAACGCCGGTCCTGGCGACGCGACGTACCAGCCCCAGTCCCGTCTGGGTTCTGCGCGAGGGGGCGAGCGGCGAGGGCCATGTTCCGTCGATCAACGCGGCATCGAGATCGTCGACGGCTCGATTCGGGTCGAGGTAGCTGCGGGGAAATACCGCCCCGATCAATGTTGCACCACAAGCAGGTACGGCACTGTAGAGTTCGTCGACGTGAGTGTCCTCGGCGGTGCGCAGCACGTCGAACGGACAGCTGAATCGGAAATCCTCCGGGTAGCTCGTCCCGCTGTGCGGCGAATCAAAGATCAGGGGCATCTCCGCCGCCTGAGGGTCGCGGCGCCACAGCACACCGGGGATCTTGAAGCTCATTCCGTGAAGCTCGTCGCTGGCTGCGCACGACGCCGGATGCGCGCCGCATCGGGCGAATTTACGCACCGTTCCTCAAAGCGGGCAAGCTCCGCTGGCTTGGCCGCGTCCCTTGCGGGGTGACGCGGCGGCCGATCGCGTGCAAGATGGAATTCTGCCTTTTGCCATCGGGGAGCGTTGCGTGCCTGAGCCGAGTTATGCAGTTGAGCTGAGCCCACCTGACATCGAGCCCTACCGAGCCGGGAATACCGGGATCGACTACGTCACTTCTCTCGAGAGTGGCCAACCCGGACCGCACGTGCTCGTTACCGCATTGACCCACGGCAACGAGATCTGCGGTGCTATTGCGCTCGATCGCCTGTTTCGCGCCGAGCTGAGGCCAAGCCGGGGTAAACTGACCTTGGCATTCGACAACGTCGCCGCCTACCACAGCTTCGATCATCGGATGCCGACCGCCTCGCGTTTCGTCGACGAGGATTTCAACCGGCTGTGGTCTGCGGCGACTCTCGACGGAGCGCGCCAGTCGGTCGAGCTCGCCCGCGCCCGAGCGCTGCGCCCCATCGTCGACTCCGCCGATTTCCTGCTCGACATCCACTCGATGCAGTATGCGACGGCACCGCTGATGCTGGCCGGTACCCTCGACCGATCGCTCGCCTTGGCGAGGCGGGTCGGGATCCCCGAGCTGATCATGTGCGACGCCGGCCACGCCGCCGGACCACGGATGCGCGATTACGGCGGGTTTGGCGATCCGGCCGCGACCAAGACCGCGCTCTTGATCGAAGCCGGACAGCATTGGGAGCGCCGCGCCGCCGAGGTCGCGACCGATGTGATGCTGCGGTTTCTGATGGCCGTCGGGACCCTGTCGGGCGATGACGCAGCAGCCCTCGGCGGACCTGATTTTGCCGCACACCCCGCACAACGCGTCATCCGGGTCACCGAAGCCGTCACGATCACCGGCGAAGCTTTCGAGTTTGTCCAGGATTTCCGCGGGCTGGAACTGCTGCCGCACAAGGGCACATTGATCGGGCGCGATAACGGGCGCGAAGTGCGCACGCCCTATGACGATTGCGTCCTGATCATGCCGTCGCGGCGGCTCGTCAAGGGACAGACGGCCGTTCGCCTTGGCCGCTACGCCGAGTGATCAAGCGCAGCTTTCCGCCGATCGCCGATCAGCAGGCGCGGGTTCTGGTACTCGGGACTTTGCCCGGCGAAGAGTCGCTCCGCCGCGGCGAATACTACGCCCATCCCCGAAACCTGTTCTGGCCGATCGTCTTCGCGCTGTTCGACGCTGTTCTCGCTTCTGGCTACGCTGAAAAGCTGGCCTTTGTCGCGGCCCGCCGGATCGCGCTGTGGGATGTGTGCGAGAGCGGTGAGCGCGAGGCCAGCGCCGATTCCTCGATCCGCCAGGAATGTCCGAACCCGATTGACCGGCTGCTCGACATGCATCCGCTGATCGGCGCCGTCGCCTTCAACGGCACCGGGGCGCAACGCCTCCACGACCGCCACTTCCCGCGGCGCCCCAACCTTGCCTACCTGGCGCTGCCCTCGACGAGCCCCGCGCATGCCCGCATCGGCTTCGCCGGGAAGCTCGCACGCTGGGCGGCCCTGCGCGAGGCGGTCTGCGCTCCGCTCAACCCGGTGCTAGCACGCGCGCCGCTGGCACCATGAAATTGCCGGCGATCAGCTTCAAGCGGTCGTCACTGCCCACCAGGCAAGCGGCCCGTATGGCGTGAAGGGCGGCACCCGCCGCCGTCGCATTCCAGAACCAGTCGCCAAGCTGGCGGCTCGACGGCTTGGCCGAACCCGCGGCACCGGCCTCCAGGTAATAGGCTTTCAGATCATCGACGGCAAAGCGCAGCATCAACGGGGGCGAGAACCCCTCCCGCGGGCTTGTCAACGCCGCGCCGCGGACCTGCCCGGCAACGAGCCGGCCGCAATCCGTAATCGACAGCCCGCTCAACCCTATGGTGCTGCCACCGCGTTCTGTAACCCACCGGTCGTGACGGCCTCGCAAAAGCTCGATCTCGGTTTCCAATTCGCTCGCAATCGTCCCGGCGGAACCATTGGCGACTGCAGCATGGTCGAAAGGCAGTCGCCAACCAGGATCGGGCCGGGCGCGCGCGTCATCGTCCGGAAAGTCCTCGATGATCACCGGCCCGGACTGGCGCTCCACCAGCTGCAATGCTGCGAGGATCACCCGCTTTTGAAACGCCGGGTCGCTCGGCGGGCCAAACGGCCGCCCCAGCTCGAACGGCACCCAGAGGGCGCGCGGTGGCCGGGTCCTCTCGGTTTGCGGCCGGATCAGGCTTATCGCGACCGTCGCTAGACCTTCTTCCTCCAGATAGTGCCCTAGCGCGCTCACGGCGCGTGTGCAGAGCGGTCAAACGGGAGGGAGGATGACGGTGTCGACCCGGTCGCCCTTGAGCCGGCCGGCCAGCGCTCGCGCATGAGGCTCCATCAGCACCGGATCGGTAGCGCCCATGAACGAATAGTGGGTTTGCGCGACCTCGCCGATGACGCCGTCGGCGGCCAGCTCATTCAACCGGTCGAGCGGAAAGACGACATTCCAATCTTCCTGAAACCCGGTGCGGTCGAAATTGATCGAGATATGGCTGATCAACAGGTCTTTCGGCTTCGTGTCGGCCGGGATCGCACGATAATCGGCGTCGCGCCCGCGGAACGGGTCCTCGCCGCGCACGACGAGGCCGGCCGAGGACACGATCGCCACTCGACGCTGCGGCAGGGCCGGCCCCCCCACCCACGGGCGCGTCGCGAAATCGGGACACTCGAGTTCGGCGAGGCGTTGTGCCTGCGCCGGCGGCAAATCGGTCAATCGGGTCATGTTCACCTCTTGCGTGCCCCTGTCTCATTTAACTCCGGCCCAGGCAAGAGCGACGGTGTAGGATCTGGGATGCGTTCCTGCGTCCCGCCGAGCGGCACTGCGTCGGCAAAATAGTCTCGACATGACCACTGCATCAGTTGCCGGGCGGGCCGCCGCCACGGCGGACTCGGTCGAGACGCGGTATTCCTGGGTTCTTGCCGTGACGGCGCTCGGTATCCTGTCGGTCTCCTTCGGCGCGCCGACGATCACGGTCGTCGCGTTGAAGCCAATCGCCGCCGATCTGGGCGGCGTCCGCTCGGTGCCGGCGCTGTGCTACGCGCTCGCTTGGCTTGGCTCGGCGGCCGGCGGGATCGTGATGGGCCAGATTGCCGAGCGCGTCGGCGTGCGCTGGACGGTGATGTTCGGGGCGCTGATGATCGCCGCCGGCCTCTTGCTGTCGAGCCTCGGCAAACCCATCGATCTCTACCTCGGCCACGGTCTTTTCATGGGACTGCTCGGCAATTCCGGGATCAACGCGCCGCTCTACGTCTATGTGTCCCGCTGGTTCGATCGCCGGCGCGGCTCGGCATTGGGATTGGTCGCCAGCGGGCAGGCTGTGGCAGGGATGGTTTGGGCGCCGGTCTTTGGCTATGCGGTCGAGTGGATCGGCTGGCAGCACACGATGCAGCTTTACGCCGTATTTGCCGCGGCGGTGATCCCGCCCGCCGCTTTCCTCGTCTTCCGCAAATTGCCCAGGGCGACGACCGCCGGGCCAAAGTGGCGAGAGCCGCGCGCCGGCGATCTGGTCCTCGGCCTCAGGCCGCGGACCGTGTTCATCCTGCTGTGCGCCGCGGGCTTTCTGTGCTGCGTGTCGATGGCGATGCCGCAAAGCCACCTGGTAGCGCTTTGCAGCGACGCCGGCATCCCGATCACCCGCGGTGCGGCGATGCTGTCGGCATTGCTCGCCTGCGCCTTTATCGGCCGCCAGGTCTGGGGCTTCGTCGCCGACAAGATCGGCGGATTGCGCACGATCCTCGCCGGCTCGGTTTGCCAAGCAACAGCGATGACCGGTTTCTTGCTGACCCAGGACGAGGCCGGCCTCTATGTCGTTGCGGTGGCCTTCGGTCTCGGCTTCAGCGGCCTGATTCCAGCCTATGCAGTGGCGATCCGCGAGCTCTTCCCGGCGCGCGAGGCGTCGTGGCGCATCCCGACCTTCCTGCTGTGCAGCGGCATGGGCATGGCCGCCGGCGGCTGGCTCGCCGGTGCAATTTATGACGCCGTCGGCTTCTACGCCGCGGCTTTTGCCGCCGGCATCGCCTTCGGCCTCGCCAATACGCTCGTCATCGCCATGTTGGTAGTGCGCCAAAGCCGGGTTCGCTCACCGCTGCTCGCGCAGGCCTGATCCAGCGCGATCCCGCTGTTTTTGCTGTTTCTGCAGGAAATTATCAGCGAGCGGCATCGTCTTCGCCGCAGGAATCCTGGAGTTCAGGCGGCTCGGTGGAGCAAAGAACAGCGGGGAACAGCGAGCCGCCCCGCTGTATACCTGCTGTATCAACACAACGGCGCAAGTGCACGTTTGCCCGCGACCAATCCACCATCCCCTCCTAACCGAAATCGCCAGTTTGATGAAATAGCATTAATCTGCCAATTTGTCAAAACCTCACTTAATTATTTTCGTGGGGGTCGTCGCGGCGGGTTTGTGGTGACGACGATTAGGGGTAAACCGAGGCGGCAAAGGGAGGGTATCACGCCATGACAAGAATGCTGCGCCTCGACCGCCGTCGCTTCCTCGTTCAGTCGGCCTTGACCGGCGCGGCGATACTTGTCGCGCGTCGACACGCCTGGGCGGCGGCGCCGAGCGATCCGGTGGTCGACACCGCCTCCGGCAAGATCCGCGGGGCTGCAGCCGATGGCATCAATGCATTCAAGGGGATCCCGTACGGCGCCTCGACCGCCGGGGCGAACCGGTTCATGCCGCCGCAGAAGCCGGCGCCATGGAGCGGAGTGCGCGAGGCCGTCGACTGGGCTGGACATGCTCCGCAAGCCTTTGCCGGCCGACGCCGACCCGAAGTGTCGGCGCTGTCGGGCACGCCGGACAAGGTGCCGGTCAGCGAAGACTGCCTGACGCTCAACCTGTGGACCCCCGGCCTCGACGTGGGCAAGCGCCCAGTCATGGTGTGGTATCACGGCGGCGGCTTCTCCTATGGATCGGCCAATACCCCGCGCACCGACGGCACCAACCTCGCCCGCCGCGGCGATGTCGTCGTCGTAACTGTCAATCATCGCCTCAACATTTTCGGATTTCTGGACCTGGCGGAGCTCGGCGGTGAGGAATTTGCCCATTCGGCCAATGCCGGGGTGCTCGATCTCGTCGCGGCACTCGAATGGGTCCGCGAGAATGTCGCGAATTTTGGTGGTGACCCCGGCAAGGTGACGATCTTTGGCCAATCGGGCGGTGGCGGAAAAGTCAGCGCCCTCTTGGCGATGCCGGCGGCGAAGGGGCTCTTCCAGCGCGCCATCGTGATGAGCGGCGCGGGCATCCGCATGGCCGAACACGAACGGGCGACAAAGCTTGCCAACGCAGTCCTGGGCGAGGTCGGGCTGACTGCGAACGAGTTCGACAAACTGCAGGCGCTGCCGGTCGAGCGCCTGCTCGCGGCGATCGAGCCGGCGCAAAAGAAGCTGGGGCCGGCACCATTCAAGTTGCTCGACCGCTACGGGTTTGGGCCGGTGGTCGAGGGCCATGATCTGCCGCATCACCCGTTCGATCCCACAGCGACGGATTTGTCGGACGATGTGCCGGTCATGGTCGGCGGCACCAAGGACGAGAACGCGATCTTCCTCGCCCCCGACGACGTCGTGTGGAGCCGCACCCTCGGTGAGGACGAGCTGAAGACGCGCGTCGCCGAGGTGGCGGGCGGCGACACCGACGCGGTGCTGGCACTTTATCGCCGTATGCATCCCGGGATGAACCCGGCAGAGCTGCTGATCGAGATCACCACCGATGCGAGGTTTTGGGTGCGCTCGGTATTGCTTGCCGAGCGCAAGGCGGCCAAGGGCAAGGCGCCCGTCTATATGTACTCGTTCAACTGGCAGACCCCGGTTTTCGACGGCAAGCTGATGGCGCAGCACGCGCTCGACGTACCGTTCGTCTTCGACACGCTCGCCGCGACCCGCATCACCGGCCACTCGCCGGCAGCACCGCCAATCGCTGCGGCGGAGTCGGCCACCTGGGCCGCCTTCGCCCGCAGCGGCACGCCCGACAACAACGCGATCCCGCACTGGCCCTCCTATACCGCGGCCGATCGGGCGACAATGACGATCGACACCGAGTGGCGAGTGCAGAACGATCCGCAGCACGAGGCGCGGCTGTTGTGGACCAAGATCGCGCTGGCATGAGCGCCCGCGGGAGGAATTGCCGGTTGGCGATCTTATCCTCTGCGAGGTCCTGCAAGATCTGCGCACCGGTTCGGAAGCGAGGCTCGTCCAGGACGCGTTGCGGGAGGTCGGCCTCTGAGTCTCGAAGCGCTCTCGAAATAAGCAATTGCGCCGAAGCGGCCGCGGCCGCCCTGCTCCGCGCCGTTTTGGGGAGGAGAGGGCAACATGCTGTTCGGCTTCAACGGTCGCGCCACCAGAAATTTCCTGATCCTTCTGGTGTCGATGCACTACATCCTGTTTATCGACCGCGTAAACCTGGCCGCCGCGGCACCGGTGATGCAGCAGGACCTCGGCCTCAGCAATTTGGCACTCGGCCTCGCCTTCTCGGCCTTCAACTACTCCTATGCCCCGTTTCAGCTGGTCGGGGGCTGGTTTGCCGACCGCTTTGGCGCGCGGCGCACGCTGACGGTCTGCGGCCTGGTGTGGTCGCTGACGACCATCGCGACTGGGGCGGTGACCGGGCTCGCTTCGCTGTTTGGCGTGCGTCTCGTGCTCGGCATGGGCGAGGGTGCGCCGTTGCCGGCGGCGACCCGTGCGGTCTCGAAATGGACCCCGATCGAGAAGCGCGGCACCGCGATCGGGGCCACCCACGCCGCCGGGCGCCTCGGCGCCGGAACGGCGGCGCCGATCGTCGCCTTTCTGATCACCTGGTTCTCCTGGCGTTTTTCATTCGTCGCGGTCGGCATTCTGTCGACTCTCTGGGCGGTGGTGTGGTGGTGGTATTTCTACGAGGATCCGCGCCAGCACCCGCGGATCACCAGCGCTGAACTCGCCGCATTGCCAGCCACTGATCACGCAACCTTGGCCGGTTCCGGCCCGGTGCCGTGGCGGCGCCTGATTCCCCGAGTGGCGCCGTTGATGATCGTCTATTTCTGCCAGGGCTGGACCGGCTGGCTGTTTGTGACCTGGATGCCGTCCTTGTTGCAGAAAAACTATGGTGTCGAGATCAAGAAATCGGCATTCCTTTACATGGCACTGCTGTTCTCCGGATTTTTCGCCGAGCTGATCGGCGGGATGACCACCGACTCCCTGCTGCGCCGCACCGGGAGCCTGCAGATTGCGCGTTCGCTGATGATCGCCGGCAGCTGGGTTTTCGCCGTAGCGGGGCTGGTGCCGGTGATCCTCTTCCACGACATGGTTGTCGGGGTGTCCGGCTTCATGGTCACGGTGTTCTTTCTCGGCTTTGCGATCTCGCCGCTGTGGACCGCGACGATGGACATTGCGCCCGACTACGCCGGCACTTCGAGCTCGCTGATGAATGCCTCCGGCGCCGTCGCCGGCATTCTCTCGCCGGTCGCCTTCGCCTGGATCCTCGACCGCACCGGCAGCTGGACGCTGCCGTTCGCGGTCTCGGTCTGTCTGTTGCTGTTCGCCATCGTCATGACCTATTGGATCCGGCCGGACCGCCCGATCGAGACCGTTCCCAGCGTCGGCCGCTTGGCGGTGGCCGGGGAGTAGCCCCACAGCGAGAATGCGCGCTGCGTTGGCCGCGGCCACAAGGGAGGAGCGCCCGCGGGAGGAATTGCTGGTTGGCGATCTTATCCTCTGCGAGGTCCTGCAAGATCTGCGCACTGAGTCGGAAGCGAGGCCCGTCCAGGACGCGTTGCGGGGAATTTGAAGTCGTGTCTCTGATTGATGCAGAACTGGCCGTGAAAGCCGCGGCGAATTATCGATTTCTGCGCAGCTGAGGATTTACAGTTCGCAGAACGATCGATCTCATTATTGGTACCTTTTGCATCGAGCGGGGGCATGCACTGTTGCGCGGCAATCGCGATTTCACCCCGATGGAGCGTTTCTGGGCTTGCGAACGATCTGATATCGGGACGCGCGGGGCGAATGTTTCAGGGTAGGCGAAAACCAGGGGAGATGAGAGACTGGGCGCAAGGTTTTTGCAGTTGCCGATGGCGAACGAGGTGATCCGATGACAGAGACAAAGACCGGGCGTGCGCATCTGATTGCCGGCGGCTTTCCGCCGGGCTCGTATGCCGGACACGACCACGACTATGCCCGCCTGCGGCTGTTGGGGCTCTTGGCCGAACGGGAGGTCCCGGCCTCGGTCGCCAACGATTTCGCCGATGTCGAGAAATGGCTGCCGGTCAGCCAATTGCTGATCACCTACGTGGCCGGCCCCTACCCCGACGCCGCTCAGACCCGCGTCATCGAGGGGTGGCTGGAGGCAGGCGGCCATTGGCTGGGCTTGCATGGGACCAGCGGCGGCCGCGCCGAGCGCGTGGAGGGCTCGCGCTCGCGCCGCACCGTCAAGACCGAGCACCACGGGCTGCTCGGGAGCCGCTTTTTGACCCATCCGCCGATCTGCAAGATTCACGTCGAGGTAAAGGACACTGATTCCCGCATGACCCGGGGGCTCGGTACGACTTTCGAGGTCGAGGACGAGCCCTATTTCATCGAATTGCAAGATCCGAGCTCGACGCGAATCCTGCTGACCGCGGATTACGGCGCGAGCGGCGTGTCGGCCACCGTCGGACCCCTTTACGGCTCGGATACCTCGCTGCAGCCCGACGGCAGGACCCGCGTGCTCGGCTACACCCGTGCTGTCGGCAAGGGCGGGGTCACCTACATTGCTCTTGGGCATTGCCACAATCCGGCGATCCGCGCGGCCCGCACCGCCGACCCCACGGACACGACGCCGTCCACCTTTCGCGGCGCGTGGGAAAGCGAGGCGTTCATCACTTTGCTGCGCAACGCCATCGTCTGGGGTGTCGGCGAATAATCACGCTCGAGCATGACGCTCGACGCCTTCCGGCTCACGATTGTCCTCGTTCTCGGTGCTTTGTCGGCGCCGCTTCCCGCCGCCGAGGCACAGCAGGCAAAGCCGGTCTATCGCATAGGGTTCTTACGCAACGGCCCACCTCCCGAGAGCTTCATCGGTGGCTTTCGGCAGGGGCTACGCGATCTCGGGTACGTCGAGGGCCAGAACATCAGCATCGAATACGCGTTGGCGGGTAGCGTCGACCAGCTCCCCGACGCGGCGGCCGAGCTGGTCCACCGCAACGTCGACCTAATTGTCGCATCCGGAACGCCGCCGGTCGTGGCGGCCAAGAATGCCACGCGGACAATCCCAATCGTATTCGTCGCCGCGATCGACCCCATCACGACAGGGTTGGCCGCCAGTCTCGCGCGGCCGGGCGGCAACGTCACCGGTTTCGCGCTGATGTCCGCCGATCTGATGGGCAAGCGATTGGAACTCCTCAAAGAGGCCGTCCCCGATCTCTCCCGCGTGGCCGTCCTCGCCCAGAAGATAAACCCCGGGAACGCCGAATACATCCGGCAGGCGGAGCTTGGCGGGCGGGCTTTGGGACTTCAGCTGCAGGTCACAGCAGTTCACGACGCTGGCGATTTTGAACACGCATTCTCAGAGATGCGCGCCGCTGGTGCCGTCCTTCAGCTGGACGACGTACTTTTTACTTCGTACCGAAGACAGCTGGTCGAACTGGCTGCGAGAAATCAGCTGCCGGTCATGTATACGTTTAGGGATTTTGTGGATGCCGGAGGTCTTATGGCATACGGGGTAGATTTGCCGGACCACTACAGGCGTGCCGCCACATACGTGGATAAGATTCTGAAGGGCGCCAAGCCGGCTGACCTCCCCGTTCAGCAGCCCACAAAGCTCGAGCTCGTCATCAATCTCAAGACCGCGCGAGCAATCGGGTTGGAGGTCCCGCCTGCGATCCTCGCCCTCGCCGACGAGGTGATCGAATAAGACGATCCCGAATCATCGGCTACACCGCGAAGGCGACCGGGCGGCGTTGCCTACTTTTTGGCTCGACCATTGCGACAGCCCGCGATCCGTCCGGCCTGGGCTGGCAACCCCAGCGACCGACACCACCCACCTTTCGAGGCGCGTGGGAAACGGACGCATTCATTGCGCTGCTACGCAATGCCATCGCAGGAAACCTGACCGCATCGTTTACGCTTGAGGAGTGCTACCGTGGGACGTCTGCAGAGTAAGGTGGCGCTAGTTACGGGTGCCAGCGCCGGCATCGGCCGGGCGACGGCGAAGCTGTTTGCGGCGGAGGGGGCGAAGCTGGTCGTCGGCGCTCGGCGCGAAGCCGAGCTCACAAGCCTGGTCGCTGAAATCACAGCCGATGGGGGAAATGCCGTCGCATTGGCGGGAGACGTGCGCTCCGAGGCTTACGCAAAGGCCTTGGTTGCCCTCGCCGTCGAGAAGTTCGGCAGGCTCGATGTCGCTTTCAACAATGCCGGCACGCTCGGCGAGGCCGGCCCGAGCACGGAAGTGTCCGAGGCCGGTTGGAACGATGCCATCGCCATCAATCTCACCGGCGCGTTCCTCGGTGCCAAGCACCAGATCGCCGAGATGTTGAAGCATGGCGGCGGGTCGGTGATCTTCACCTCGACCTTTGTCGGCTACAGCTTCGCATTTGCCGGTGTCGCCGCCTACGCCGCAAGCAAATCGGGCCTGATCGGCCTGACGCAAGCGCTCGCGGCCGAGTTCGGACCACGCGGCGTCAGGGTCAATGCGATCCTTCCCGGCGCCGTGGAGACCGGGATGTATCGCGAAATGAACGACACTGCCGACAAGCAGGCGTTCATGACCAATCTTCACGCCCTGAAGCGGGTAGCGCAGCCCGAAGAACTCGCACGTTCGGTGCTTTATCTCGCGTCCGACGATTCCGCTTTTGTCACCGGCACTGCCTCATTGGTCGACGGCGGCGCTTCTATAATCCGGGGCTGATGCTATGGATGCGCCGATGGCTCCAAACAGCCGGATTTGTCTTCCTCGTCGTCCCGACAAAAGCCGGGATCCCCTCCGCATCTAGCCGAGCGGCTCGAAGAGACGCTCGATATCGGCGGCTTGGAGTGCCGCGGCGGCATTGCCGCCCCCTTCGTAAATCCCGGCGGCGAGCGCCTTCTTGCGCTGCTGCAGTTCGAGCATGCGCTCTTCGACCGTACCTTGCGCCACGAGCTTGTAGACGAAGACCGGCTTGTCCTGGCCGATGCGGTGGGCACGGTCGGTCGCCTGGTCCTCGACCGCCGGATTCCACCAGGGATCGTAATGGATCACGGTATCGGCGGCCGTCAGATTGAGGCCGGTGCCGCCAGCTTTGAGGCTGATCAGGAAGAGCGGCACCTTGCCCCCTTGAAAGCGCGCGACCGGGCGGGCGCGGTCGGTGGTGTCGCCGCGCAATTCGACGAATTCGATCGCGGTCTCGGCGAGGGCCAGTTTGATCAGGTCGAGCATGCTGGTGAATTGCGAGAACAACAGGATGCGTCGCCCGTCCTCGACCAACTGCGGCAATATCTCCAGCAGATGCTCGAGCTTGGCGCTGGCGGTCACCCGCCGCGCTGCGGCGAGCTTGACCAGCCGCGGGTCGCAGCACACCTGGCGCAGCTTGAGCAATGCGTCGAGCACGACGATGTGGCTGCGGGCGAAGCCCTTCTGGGCCACCTCCCGGCGCACCTTTTCGTGCATCGCCAGCCGCACGGTCTCGTAGAGGTCGCGCTGCTGGCCGGAGAGTTCGAGCGGGCGCAGCATCTCGGTCTTGGGCGGCAGCTCGGCGGCGACCAGTGATTTGGTCCGCCGCAGCATAAACGGCTTCAGCCTTCCCGAGAGCACGGCGCGGCGCTCGCCATCCTGCTTCTTCTCGATCGGCGTTCGGAAGATGCGGGCAAAGCGCCGCGCATCGCCGAGCAGCCCCGGCATCAGAAAGGCGAATTGCGACCACAGCTCGCCCAGATGATTTTCGACCGGTGTTCCGGTCAGACAGAGCCGGTGGCGGGCATCGAGGCGACAGACCAGCCCGGTCGTCTTCGCGTTGGCGTTCTTGATCGCCTGCGCCTCGTCGAGCACTGCGATGTGCCACGTCACCGACAGCAGATGATCGGCGTCGCGCAGCAAGAGCGCATAGGTCGTCACCACCAGATCGGCATCGTTGATCTCGCCGAAATGTTGCGCGCGGTCGGGCCCGTGCAATGACAGCACCCGCAGCTCGGGCGCCAGGCGCGCGGCCTCGGCGAGCCAGTTCGGCACCACACTCGTCGGGCAGACGACGAGGCACGGCCGGTCGAGACGGCCCTCGCGCTTTTCGACCAGGATGTGGGCCAGGGCCTGCACGGTCTTGCCGAGCCCCATATCGTCGGCGAGGATGCCACCGACTTCGTAATCGCGCAGGAATTGCAGCCAATCCAGCCCGTCCTTCTGATAGGGCCGCAGCTCGGTCTGCAGCCCGGCCGGCGGCTCCACCTTGTCGATCCCCGAAAAGCTCGACAGACGGTCGACCAATGCCCGCAGCCGCTCGCCACCGAGCCAGCGCAGCCGGGTCGCCGCTTCGACCGCGGCGAGGCCGACCGCGGCACCGGCCGAGATCTCGATCTTGCCTGCGGCGGAAAGGCTTCCCGGGTGATAGAGCTCCACCAGGGTCGAGAGGATCGCCTTGGTGCGGCCGAGCGGCAATGCCACATGCCGTCCGTCAGCAAGCCTGCCGAACACCGTGCCGTTATGCGCCAGCCTGTCGAGGTCGCCCGCGCTGCCGTCGCGCAGGCGAGCCAGCAATGCGGTCAGCACCGGCAGCAGCGCCACCCGCTCACCGTCGATCTCGATCCCGAGATCGAGCGAAAACCACCAGCCGCCACCGCCCTCCTCGACCTCGGCGGTCCACTCGCCGCCGCCGTCGACAACGCGATAGCGGAAGGTGTCCTCGACATCGATCCGCCAGCCCTCGCATTCGAGCTGTGGTACGGCCTGGTAGATAAAGCTGGGCCAGTCGCCCCGGCCATCGGGAAAGCCGAAGGGAATTCGACCGCCATCCCCGCCGGCGGCGGCGAAAGTGTCGAACACGCGCAGCCCGAAAGCCTCCAGTCGGTCCTGCGCCCCCCGCTCGGCGGCGAGGTCGCGGCGGCGGACGACGATGCGCCCGTCCTCGACCTTGCGCTGCTCGCGCGGCGCCTCCTCAGCAGCGATCAGCGTATCGCCATAGAGGTAGCCGAGCAGGGCGACATCGACCCCTTCCGCCAAATCCTTTGTCCATATCTCCCAATAATTTCGGCGGCGCTGGCGATTGGCGAGCAGGAGGGTCGGAACCGGCAGCTCTTCCCGGATCTCCTCGACCAGGTCGGTTCGCGGTGGCGGCAGGGTGAGGTCGGGTAAGTCGCGCTCGATCAGCGCGCCGAGTGCGGCGGCCTGGGCGATGGTTACCGGCGGCGCCGAGAGCGCGATCCCGACGAGCGGACGCGCGACGTCGAGCGCGATCCGGCCGACGACGTGCTGGACCGGGTCGATATACCAGGGCGAGGCTGATGGCAGTGCTACCGCCGAACCATCGTCGAGCTCGACGTCGATCGTCTGCCGCCCGTCGGAACCGAGCCGCCAGGCGAGGCGGCCGTGCCGCGGCGACCCCAATGCCAACGGCGTCGAAGCCAGATCCTGCCAGCAGCAACGCCCGCTAGCGACCATCCGGTGCAACAACAGGTCGATAAGGTCGGGGTCCTCCGGGAGCGGCGGCGGCGAGCGCCCGAGCCCGTCCCGCAGCAATTGGAGCACGGCGCGGTCGGCCGGGCGGAAATATTTCGCCGTCGGGTTCTGCAATTGCCCGGTGGGCAGCGGCCGGTCGGCGCCCCAGCTGCCCGATTTGAGGATGCGGACCACGCGCAGTTCGAGAAGGAAGGGCAGGCCTGGCCGCGCAGGATGATCGAGACGATAGGCGATCTCATCCGGACTCGCCTCCGAGCGGGCTGCCTGGCGCAACTGCTGCAGCCAACCGCCAACCGCCCCGGGGAGCATGTCCGGCTCGGTCCCCTCGACCGCCGGCGGGTTGGCCAGCGCCTCCAGCAGCACAGCCGCCGCATGCTTGCAATTCCACGCGACAGGGCAGCTGCAGCGGGCGGACAGCGCGACCGGATTGCCTTTGCCGATATCGACGAACACGCGGTAGGGGCGCATCCGCGTCCCCTGGACCAAGGCGATCAGCCGTTGACCGCCCTTATCGGCCCGCAAATCGCGAACCGCACCGCGCCTCTGGTAGGGCCGGCCTTTATCGACCTCGCCGTGAAGGCAACGCCGGATGTCGCTTTCGTCGAACGCAAACCACCCGGCCAAGGGAATGGGAACGCCAAGAAATGTGGAATCGGGCAATCGATCGTCCGCTTTATGCGCTGGCGCGATGACCCTGGTGGCCGCCCGCCGTCGCTGTCAACCGATACCGGCACTCCCGCGTCTTTCGGGCTCCCATCGTGTCCCTCACCGCCGCCGCGGTCGCCTTCATTCACCGAATCGGAGCTGGGCGCGACAGGGCCGCCACAATGGCGGTAACCAGAGGCTTCATAAAATAGCTGCCGTCCGGCGTGATTGCGACCTCGACCCCGCGGCGGTGCAAATCCGCGGCGACAACCGGACCCACGGCGGCAATTGCTGTCGCCGCCAGGGCCACTTGCAACGCCTTTTCGCGCTGCGTCGCCTTTGCCACGGCGAACAACCGGTCGACTTGCGGCGAGCTGGTGAAGGCGATCACATCGACCCCGCCGGCGGCCATCCGATCGATCAATTCCGCCACGTTCTGCTCCTCGGCCGCAGAGGCATAGACATAGGGCAGAACCGTATCGGGCTCTGCCCCCGCGTCCCGGAGAAAACTCGTGAACCGAGTCTCAGGAGCGCCCGGGTAGAGCTGTACGCCGATCGTTCGGTCGTGCAAATCCAGCGCGGATAATGTCGCGATCAGGCCCTCGGTGGTCGGCGTCTCGGCGCGCAAGTCCGATTTTAGCCCGAGCTCGCGCAATGCCCGCTCCGGCTTGGGCCCGCGCGTGATCTTGCGCGCCGTACGCAGCCCGTCCAGAAACCCCTCCACCATGTCGAACCGGTGAGCAAAGCCGCTCAACCGGCGCAGCCCCTCCCCGGTATAGAGGATCAGATCGTCAAACGGGAAACGCCCGAGCCACTCCTGCACCGGCAACGGGTCCGGAGCATCCCTGATCGCCACCATCGGGCAACGCAAGGTCTCGGCACCCTGCTCCTCGATCATCCGGGCGAGCCGATCGAGCTCGCGAGTTTCGGGGAGCGCGATCCGGCGCCCCGACAATCGTCCGATAGGCGGTCTGTCGCTCATATTGATCCCAGGCTGATCTCGGCAAAGGCGCTGCGCAAGACTATAGTCCCCCGGGAGCGCGTCCGCGGCGGAGATATCGGATGGATCGCCAATACGAGACGACACGGGTCGAGGATCGCGGCGAGGGGCTGCTCCTGTTGACCCTGAACCGCCCCGACGTCGCCAACGCGCTGAACACGCAGATGGGGCGCGATCTCCTCGCGTTCTTTGATGAGATCAATGCGGCGCCGGCGCAGCAGCGTTGCATTGTCCTGACCGGCGCGGGGGAGCGGGCGTTCTGCGCCGGCGGCGACCTCAAAGAGCGCAACGGCATGACCGACGAGGCCTGGCAGGATCAGCATCTGCTGTTCGAGCGGATGATCCGCGCGTTTATCGGCTGCCCGGTTCCGGTCATCGGCGCGGTCAATGGTGCGGCCTATGCCGGCGGCTGCGAGCTGGCATTGTGCTGCGACTTTATCTATGCCGCAGAGAGCGCGCGCTTCGCGCTGACCGAGGTCACCCTCGGCATCATGCCCGGCGCCGGCGGGACGCAGCACCTGCCGCGCGCCGTCGGCGAGCGCCGGGCCAAGGAGATCATTCTGACGGGGCGCCCGTTCACCGCAGCCGAGGCGTATGAATGGGGTATGGTCAACCGCGTCTGTGCGCCGGGGCGTGTCGTCGACGAGGCGCTCGAAACCGGGCGGCGGATCGGCGACAACGCGCCGATCTCGGTCCGCCAGGCCAAGCACGCGATCCATTTCGGTATGCAGATGGATCTCGCCAGCGGCATGATGCTCGAGATCGAGGCCTATAATCGCATGGTCCCGACCGCGGACCGGCGCGAAGGGGTGCTCGCCTTCAACGAGAAGCGCAAGCCGCGCTTCAGCGGCCGCTGACAAGGTTTGATATGGCGATTGTTGCTGACCGCACGGAGAATAGCTGCCGCTAGCCGCAAATCGTCGCGAGGAGTGACCCGATGTCCGAAAGGCAACCCATCCAGGGACCCTGGCGGGTCGAGGCCGATACGCTGCCGGAGATGGCATACGACCATTATCGGCACACGCTCATTCACGAGACGAGCTCGATAAAGGCGTATCTGACGCCGAAGCATCACGAACGTACGATACTGGTTGCTCCCAAGGGTTACGGCAAGACGCTCCTCCTGATCGCCAAGAAGAAGTCGTTTCTCGAGGCCAGATCGGGCCAGATCGTGATGGCCGAAAACCGGTTCATCGATCGGCCGCTCGGGATTTTCCCGGTCATCAAGAGAGAGCTCCTGGAACTCTTGTCGTCGGACTATGAGTTCTGGAAATCGCTTTGGAAGATCTCGCTGTCGCTGTCGGCGATCAAAGCGTTCGCTCGCGCTACCAGAGAGCGCCCCGGCGACCCAGATTTGCTGGCCCATGATTGGTATGGCCGAATCATCACCGATGACCATAAATATTTTGAAGCCGGCGAAATTTTTGCGGATCTTTTGAGCCAAGATTATAAATATATTATTAATATCATCGCAAAGTCGAATGTGATTTTTCCTTATTTTAATCGAATCAATACCCAGATTGTCTTTTTTATCGATAACGTCGACGAATATTTCCGACCGGTGTTGGAAGATCGCTCGGCAAGGACGAACAATCGTCACAGCCTTTATCGAAACCGCAGCAACGCGGTCTGGTCGCTGGCGCAGATAGCGCTCGCCAGCGTCGCCTACGAACTCGAAAAAACCAATCATCACATCAAGGTTTATTGCACGATACGTCACGAGGCATTTCTGAAAATGCCGGAGTTCGAAAATGACGCGTTTCAGATCTCAGGCCGGTGCACGAAAATCGAGTACACCCGCGATGATCTGGAAAGAATCTTTTTGAAGAACATCGACATCACGGCAAAGGAGCGCCTTGCTGATCCTGACAATTCCGATGCCATGCTCCGCCTGGTTGGCGAGAGGAATGCAGTAGTGGGCCATCGGTTTGTCTCACGGCCGGAGCGTATTTTTGATTACTTCCTGCGACACACGCTGTACCGGCCGCGCGACCTGATGTTCATCGGCGGCGAGATCGTTAAAATCAACCCCGATCAGCGGTCGGCGCAAACCATCCGGGACGCCGTCGATACGGCGACGAAGACGATCGTCGACTCGATATTCGGCGAAATGCGTCCGTTCTTTACGGTACCCAACCGCGAATTGCTGTTGAGGCATATCGCGCCCAATGTGCTGACGCTGGACCAGCTCGAGAAAGTCCGCGACGCATATGTCACCGACCTCGGGAATGGGACATTGCATGACCCGGATGGAGAGGTGGGCGCCCCGTTCTCGGTCCTGCACAAGCTCGGTCTCCTCGGCACCGTGCGGCCGGAATTCGGCAACCAGGGTCGATGGCGGCAATGCTTTCTGCAGCCGACCGAGATCCAGATCAACAATGACCCGGAACTGCCGGACTCAGAGTATTACCTCATTCATCCGGCCCTCGATCAATCGATCTACGAGAGATCATCCGGGAAATTCACTCGCGGCTACGATACGCGAAACATCATCGGCAATCAACTCGAGTGGGAAGACCCGATCACCTATTCGTTTGTATTTAAAGGGGACATGGTGGGCTATAGCCGCATCATGAACTCCGAAATGTATGAGATAGTGACAAGAAAACTATATGAGTGGGCGCGAGAAGTCTGTAGAGATCTGGTGTTCGTCGACGTTTCGGGAGGCGATTCGATTTTGCTGATCGATGGTAGTTCCGAGAGAATCGTACGCTGCGCAAAGGAATTGGTGAAAAGAGCGCGCGATTTTCACGAGAGCCCGATGAGGATGCGATTTGGCGGGGCCGCCGGCCCGATCGCGTTCGAGCGCATGCGCCGCATGCACAACGGGAGCTGGGACACGATTACCGTGCCAATGGGGCTGGCCCTGCGCACGACCGCTCTTCTGGAGGCGCTCGCCCCTCCGGGCTGTGCCGTGGTCGACGAGAGGTTCCAACAATTTGGCGCCGGTCGATATCGTCATAGCGATGCCATAGACGTCACCGCCTCGCAGGATGCCCGATCATCGTTCGAAAATTTCATGGCACCACTCTCCCAATCAGATCTTCCCGGTCTCGATTATGATCAGGGCGAGCAGAAATTTGTTCTCCGCAAGAATAGCCTTGATCCTCCCTATTATACGAAGCTCTGGAAAATAGACCTCGGATGAATCGGAGTAAAAGGATGGACGACGTAATAGCGAACCGCACACAGGAAGCCGAGCTTACCCTGGCCATCGCCGAAGGAGCGAGCGCCCTCGCATACGCCGATCTGCCGGCTCCGGTGCGCGCGCTCGCGCGGCAATGTGTGCTCGACTATCTCGGTGTTGCCCTCGCCGGAGCGGCGGATCCGCTGGTTCGGATCCTGCTCGACGAGATGACCGAGGCGGCCGGCACGCCACAGGCCAGCATCATCGGCCATGAATCGAGACTGCCCGCGCTCTCGGCGGCGCTTGTCAATGGTGCAGCAGCGCATGCGCTCGATTACGACGATGTCAACATGGCGATGCCGGGTCATCCCTCGGTCGCGATCCTGCCGGCGCTGCTGGCCCTGGCCGAGCTGAAGGGCTCCTCCGGCCGCGAGGTGATCACCGCCTTTGTCGCCGGCTATGAGACCGCCTGCCGCATCGGCGCGGCATTGCAGCCCGGCCATTACAATCTCGGCTTCCACGCCACCTCCACCGTCGGCTGCTTTGGTGCGGCCGCGGCCTGTGCCCGGCTGCTCGGCCTCGACACGGCAGCGACCGCGATGGCGCTCGGCTTAGCCGGCACCCAAGCGGCCGGGCTCAAGTCGCAATTCGGCACCATGTGCAAGCCGTTCCACGCCGGCAAGGCGGCGCAGAACGGGCTCTACGCTGCCCGCCTCGCCGCGCGAGGGTTTTCGAGCCGCACCGACATCGTCGAATGCGTCCAGGGGTTCGCGATGACCCACGGCCCGGATTTCGCCCCGGCAGCCGCGTTGGCCACACCCGAGGACGGCTTCCACCTGCTCGCCAACCTCTTCAAATACCACGCCGCCTGCTACTTCACCCATGCGCCGATCGAGTGTGCCCGCCGGCTGCGCCGGGAGCACGGGCTGAACCCCGAGATGATCGCCCGGATTACCCTGCGGATCGACACGAGCTGCGACCGGGTCTGCAATATTGCGACCCCGGTCGACGGGCTGCAGAGCAAGTTCAGCTTGCGCCAGACGGTGGCGATGGCCTTGGCCGGAGTCGACACGGCGAGCCTCGGCGCCTACAGCGCGGAGAATGCCCGGGACCCGGGTTTGGTCGCGCTGCGCGAGCGGATCGGTTTCGACTGGCAGAACAACTGGCCGCAGACCCTGAGCGAGCTCGAACTCGATCTCGTTGACGGACGGCACCTTTCTGCTCGTCACGATGCCGGGATTCCAGCTCCCGATATTGCCGCGCAGGGAGAGCGCCTTGCGGCCAAATTCGACGCATTGGTCGAACTAGTGCTCGGGGCGCCGCGCACCCGTGAACTGCGCGAGACCATATCCGAGCTCGACCGCCTCGGAGAGATCGGCGGGCTCACCCGGCTCGCCGTCGGGTAGATCGAACCATCCCGTTGGGCGTTACTGCCCGCGTCCGACGTGGCATGGCGCGGTCTCGCTCAGGGCACCGTTAACCGATAGACCCGCGCCGCGGTGCCGCTGTAGAGCGCGGTCTTCTCCGTTGCCGATGTGCCCGATGTGATCCGCTTGAACGCATTCCACAGCTCGGCGTAGCCGCCCGACTGCTTGTCCGGCGGGAAGTTGCTCTCGAACATGCAGCGGTTGGGGCCGAAGGCTTCGATGCAGGGCTCGATGTACTGGCGCCATGCCGTGGCAAGTTCCTCGGACGACGGCGGCACGTCGCGCTCGTGGAAATCAAAGCCGAAGGAGGTCATGCCAACGCCGCCGAGCTTAACGTTGACGTTCGGGCATTTGGCGAGCTCGCCGATATCCTTCTTCCAGCTGGCGAGGATCTCCTGCCGGCGCCCGCTATAGGGACCGACGCCGAGCACGCCGCCGACATGGTTGAGGATGATCGTGGTGTCGGGGAAAGCGCGGGCGAGGTCGATCGCGTCCGGCAATTGCGGATGGTACTGCCAGGATTCGAAGCTGAGCCCGAGGGGGGCGAGTTGGGCGAAGCCCTCGCGGAATTTCGGATCGCGCACCAGATGCGGCGGGACGACGCGCGTGGCGAACTTCTGGATCGCGTCATTGCTGTCCCATGACACGCCGTGGCGGATGCCGCGAAAGCGCCCGCCGCCAACCCGAATCTCGGCCTCCAGCACCTCGCGCACCCGGGCGCCGAGGGTCAGGTCGGCATGGCCGGCGATCGCCTCGGCAACGCGGCACGGGCCATAGCCGCCCGAGGCGCTCATCGCGGCAATGCCGTTGACGAACTCGACCTCGCCGACCGGCGCTGTCTCGGCCGGACCGTCCTTGCGGTACATCGAGCGGCATTCGAGAAAGACGGTCGAGACGATGTTGTGCCCCCCGCCGATATCGGCCAACAGCTCTGGCAACAGGTAACGCCCGCGCTGCGGCGTGTCCCAAAAATGATGGTGCGGGTCGATGATCGGTAGATCCGGCTCTAGCGCCGCCTCGCGGGGCCGCTTGGCCAGCCAGACCTTCAGCTCGGCGTCGTTGCGGTAACCCGTGCCGCGGTATTCGCCTTTCGCATCCCCGGTCATGTCATCCCCTCTCACGGCCCTATCGCTGCTGTTATCGTCATTCCCGCGAACGCGAGAATCAAGAGCGGCGGGCTCGACCCCCGCCGGAAAGCACAAGCCTGGCAGCGCAATTGACGTGGGCCCGGCAGCCGCGCGGCCGGCAGGATTACCCGAGCGGCGCTTGATGAACTGCCCGAGCCGGTCTCACGCCACCTGTTCCCCCTGTTTTATCTGGTCGAGATCAGGCGACAGCAACTCCTCGACGCAAACACGCACCCGCTGACGGGTGCCAATGTCTACAAAATTATACTACGAATATGGCAATTGCATGTTTGTCGATGCGGCAAGTCGTCGAGATAGGCGTTGACGCCGAGCGAGTTCTCGGGGGTCGCGCATGCGCGCGAAGCGAAAAGAGATCAGGACCAACCCATTGGAATCCCTCGATACCAGGTCCGGAAAGCAGCGGGTAGCAGCACGCGGCAAGGCGATCTCAGCAACTGGCACGGGCAGGCCTCCGATGGCCGCAGCTTTGGCAAAGGCACCACCTATATGTGTGTTCGCTATACGTTCCTATCAAGCCTGCCCTCGCCGATTGAGGACCCAGGGCGACCGGTAATGCCCCACAGCCGACGTTCGACATCCCGCGTAGCTCTTTCCGAAGCCCTGCGGCGGCGGTGCGGCGAAACCCGAGTTCGATAAGGGGCCCGAAACTCTCGCACCCTACGGTACGGGCGATATAAGGTTACCACACTGCAGGTAGGGGTGATCCTGGCTCCAAACTATCGGGAATCCGAGAGATGTCGAAAAACGGGCTCAAGGGCTCAACGTGGCCGACCATCCAAAGGGAAGATACCGGCATCATGAATACCGGGCAGCCCACGCATACCGGTTGGTCTCGCCGCGATGTGCTTCGCGGGAGCGCAGCCGCGCTGCTTGGGGCCTACGGTTTTGCCCCACGCTACGGCCTAGCCGCCGATACTCCGTTGGAATACGACGGCCCGAAATTTCAGATGGCGGCACCGGAGCCCAATCCAAAGCGGGGAGGGGTGTTGCGCTACGGCATTCTCAATCGTCCGCCGCATTTCGACGTGCATCAATCAGGCACTGTCGGCAACATCGGCACCCAGGGCTGCATGTTCGACAACCTGATCCGGCGTGATCCGCGCGACAGCGGCAAGACCATCGTCCCCGATCTGGCGCATAGCTGGGAAATCGCCAAGGACGGCAAGACCTACACATTTCACCTCCGCCAGGGTGTCCAGTTCCACGACGGGACGGATTTCACATCGGCTGACATAAAAGCGACCTTCGACCGCATCGCGAAACCACCGGCCGGCGTCAGCATCCCGCGCACTCCGCTGTTCAGGGCGGTCAGTGAGATCAACGCGCGCGACAAATACACCGTCGAGTTCAAGCTGGCCGCGCCACGCTCCGTCAATTTCATGATGTCCGCCTTCGCCAGCGGCTGGAACGTGATCTTCAGCAAAAAGACACTGGAAGAGAATAATTACGATCTACGCAAGGTCTTTAACATCCCTGGCACCGGACCCTTTAAGACGCAACGCCGGGTCGAGAACGAGGTCTGGGTAATGGAGAGAAACCCGAACTACTGGAACAAAGGCCTGCCCTACCTCGATGGCATCGAGATCTACCACCTCTTGCCATTTTCCCCGGAGCTAGGGTCCGCCATTCTATCAGGGAGAGTGGATTACGCCCGCGCGCTCGACCCGGCCACCGCGCGCAAGGCAGCGACAACTCCCGGCCTGTCCACCGCGAAATTCTATCAGAGCGTGATTCACGCGACCTGGCTCAATGCCAAAAGGAAGCCATTCGATGATCCGCGTGTCAGGCGCGCCATGCATCTGCTGTTCGAGAAGCAGGTCCTGGTGGACGTCGTGAAGGATGTCGCCCCGTTGATGACGGGAGGCTTCATCTATCCGTTTTCCGAGTTCGCCACGCCCAGGGACCAACTCGCCAAACGTCTCGGCTATCAGGAGGATTCCGGTCCGGCGACCAATGAGGCTAAATCGCTGTTGGCGGCTGCCGGCCAGAGCAATATGCGATCATTGGATTTCATGGTGCGGGATCTCAACCATCACAAGCTCTTCGCCCAGGCCATGCAGGCGATGCTCAAAGAGATGGGCATTCAAGCCAACCTGCGGACGGCGGTCGAATCGGTTTGGTTCGGTGACGCGGCGGCCGGCAATTACGATTTGGCCGTCGGCGCCATCGTTTCAACTCTGCTTGACCCTTCCGATTACTTCAACGCCTGGTACCGTACCGATGGGCCGCAGAACTACTCGTTCTGGCGCAACGCGGAGTTTGACAAACTTGTGGATCAGATCGACGTCGAAGTGGATGCCGGCAAGCGTATGGCGCTGATTCGACAAGCTGAGGACCTCATGGAGCAGGACCCTCCGTTGGTACCGGTCGCCTGGGAGAACATCCTCGATGTCTGGTACAACTATGTGAAGGGCCACAATCCGAAAGATTATTTCGGCATCTACGACGTGGTCCGGTTCGACACGTTCTGGCTGGATAAGGCCTGACCGACGGTCTTAGTCTCCGGCAGGATGCGGCCTCACGCAAAGCCCGATGTGAGCGGCTGAAAGCAGAGTACTCCCCAGCCGCAGGTCGAAAATTAGCCACGAAATTACCATTCGCGAGAGACCACAACCCGCGTCCTCAGTCGAATATGGATGTAATCGAGCGTGCCGCTGTGGAGCTGATGTCCGGACCGACGAGGTCGGCAGCAAGGTCGGCCATCGTCCGGAATCGGCGCGACGCCGTCATTCGCCCAGCGGACCGTATTCGGTGGGTCACGTTGGTAGTGACACGACCCGTCGGCGACGCTGACGCGCCGCCGAACGGGGCGGACGGCGGCCGGTCCCGCGGGGCTACTGCGCCGCGGCGGCGATATTGGTGTCGCGGAAGGCCGGGATCACTTCCTGGGCGAACCGGTCGAGGTCTGCGAGCTGGACGTCGAGCGGGGTGCCGAGGGGGGTGGCGCAAATGACGCGGTCGAGGCCGGGATAGGGCTTCTCGACCGCTTTCAGCTGCTCGATGATGTCCTCCGGCCGGCCAGGAAGCCACCGGCTTTCACCGCATCCTCGATCGTCGGCAATTTCACGCTGCCGGCGAGCCGGGGGTCGCGCATCGCCGCGATCTGCTCGTCGGTCAGCGCCCGCACGAGGCGCAATTCGCCAAACATTTTCATGTTCTCTTCGTAATGCGGGGCGGCCTCGCGGATCGCCTGCTCGCGGCTCGACGCGCCGGAAAGATTCTCAACGGCGCCAAGCCGGCCGATCTACCGGTCCCGCACCCCAGCAAGTTCGAACTGGTGATGAACCTCAAGACCGCCACGGCGCTCGGCCTCACCGTGCCGCGATCACTCCTCCTCCAGCGCCGACGAGGTGATCGAGTGAGCGGTGGACAAATGACCGGTTCTTGCATCAAGCGAGGTTAGGTCGAACTTCCGGTTTGGGTCGGTTTTCCGCGGGCTGAACCTAATTGCCACGGAGGCCCAAAGATGCCCAAATGGTGGCAGAACCGCGGGAGAACTTGGAAATGTCGGGCGGACAAACACGGGAAGCTATAAAATTTCTCACCAAATGCGCAATTTTGGTAATGGCGCTCGCCACGGTGGCGCCAGCCTTTGCCCTTCCGCCTGCCGGATTGAGCGACTCGGGGCAACCGGGGAACGTTGTCATTTACCCGAAATTCGTCAACCTGCCCGCGGTAAATGTGGACGGCAACGTGGTTCCGCGAACCGAGATTGAGATCGGCGCCGTCTGCCCTGCCGGCATCGTCTGCGCCGAACATCAGTCGGTAACAGTCCATTTTCAGTGGATTTGCCCCGGCACCGAAGGCGTTAACTCCAACATCTGCCCGGGGTCGGGCTTTGCCGTTGTCCTGTCGGTCAACGGCAAGCTCGCCTTCTCCGCCGACGGCATTCCGATCAATGGTAATTCGCCCCGAGTTCCCGCGGCGCCATGTCCGCGCGGCTATCTGATCGGGTCGGCCAGCAGTGATCAACCGAATTTCGACGGGCTGATTGGAAACGCTGTCATCCGTGGTCCCAATCTAGCCGCCGGCCCGAACGCGGGTTCGAGCACCTCGCTCTCGGCTTATCAAGCGATTACGATGCAGGCGAACACAGCGCTCACAGGAGTGCAAGTCGGCGATGTCAGATTTGACAAGACGGCCCTGGGCGCACCGCTTCCCAACGTGCTCAGCGAGACGTTCCTGGTCTTTTTGACCCTGAATGTGCAGTCGAACCGACCGAACAACCCGACCTTTGTTCCGCTCAACTTCTACAATGAGAGCTCTGGCCTACCTTCCTCGACCGACCCGAATTTCGAGAGCCGCCTCTCGACCTTCTGGGAATTCGTATGCTGGGACCAAGTGCAGCTCTCCACGATCAACCCGAATTTGACGCAGGCCTTCATGGGCACACGGAAGGGGCTCGTGATTGCGGGCCCTGCCCGGAAGACCCAGAGCGGCGCTCCGGGCGATTCGACTGGGCCCGTAACCCTAATCGGACTGGTCGAGACCATCGAGGGAACTGCCGCAAACTCGTTCCAAGAGCGGAAATATAATTTCAACATGAGCACCAACGGCGTTCCGATCCCGTGAGGGTCAAGATGACTAGAGACGCTCTAATTGAATGCGCCGGGGTAGCGTGATCAGCTCGTCTGAGGCGTCCTAACGCCGACGTTCACTGGACCTCCCCGAGGTCTTCGCGCTGGACGTCGAGCGGAGTGCCGAGCGGGGTGGCGCAGATCACTCGATCGACGCCGGGATAGCGCTTCTCGATGGCCTTCAGCTGATCGATTATGTCCTCCGGCCGCTTGGCCAGGAAGCCGCCGGCCTTTAGCGCGTCTTCGATGGTCGGCAATTTGACCGAGCCGCCGAGCCGGGAGTCGCGCATCGCCGCAATCTGCTCGTCGGTCAGGCCCGCACCACGCGCAATTCGCCTCTTCATGTTCTCTTCGTAATGCGGTGCGGCCTCGCGGATCGCCTGCTCGCGGGAGGACGCGATGTGGACTTGCAAGCCGAGCGCCAGCCGCTCGCCGAATTCGAGCTCGATGCCGCGGCGATTATAGGCCTGCTGGAAGCCGATCATGTGCCGCTCGACGGCACCGCCTTCGGCCGAGCCGCCGCCGAACACGCCGGGGATGCCGTATTTCGCCATGAAGTCGAAGGCGCGCTCGGAGCCGCTCTGGATCGGCTGCCAGCATTTTGACCGGCAGGCGCTCCGGCGCCGACACCAGGGTAGTTTCTTTCAGCGTATAGCCGCGATACGTCACTTCCGGCGGGATCGTGTACTACTGCCCCTGTGCGAAAACGGCTTGATGATCGGCCATCCAGAAGGTGTTCTAGCCGTGCTCGTCCATGCACTTGGCGTAGCGCACCACCTTGTGCAGCGCCTTGCCCAGCTGCGCTTGCGTCGTTGATCGGCGTGCGACCATGTGCGAAGGCTAATGGCCCAGGGCGCTGGACGCCGCGCTACGAGACGTTCCCGATGTACCAAAGTCCGCTACCCGAAATTCTCGAGGGAAAGGCCGCCTGAGATTGGTGTAACGTTGCCGACCCGCAAACTCGGTTCACACAAATCGCCGCAACAGTGGCAGAATCAGCTTGCGCAGCGAGGCTGGACGTTGGAACTGATCGATGAAGCGCGCGCCAGCGGGCGGCGCCACCCTGCGCCCAATTACGTTAATCGGGGAAACACGGCTACACGGTACGTCAGCCCGCGGACCGGCCAGTCGGTGGTTGTCGACGACCAAACCGGAGAAATCTTACATGTCGGTGCCCCAGGATACCGATACTGAGGCGGTGGTTTACGTTCGGCTGCTGGACGAAGGCACCGATGTCTGGAGGCCAGTGCGTGCGACGGCCTTGCCCGACGGAACCTTCCGGCTCCTAGAGCCTGACGGTTACGATCCCAATGCCGAAACGTGGGAATTCCCCCCATCGACGAAGGTGCGCTGCGTTACGCGAAAGTTCACGGACGGTGACGAGGGCCTCGTTGCGGTCGCACGCGCCTGACCTTCGGGCCTACTCCGCCGCGGCGGCGGTCCGGGTGTCGCGGAAGGCCGGGATCACCTCCTTTGCGAAGCGATCGAGGTCTTCGAGCTGGACGTCGAGCGGGGTGCCGAGGGGGGTGGCGCAAATGACGCGGTCGAGGCCGGGGTAGCGCTTCTCGACCGCTTTCAGCTGCTCGATGATGTCCTCGGGCCGGCCGGCTAGGAAGCCGCCGGCCCTCACCGCATCCTCGATGCGCGGTAATTTCGTCGTCGCGGCGAGCCGGGGGTCGCGCATCGCCGCGATCTGCTCGTCGGTCAGCGCGCGAACCAGGCGCAGCTCGCCGAACATCTTCATATTCTCTTCGTAATGCGGCGCCGCCTCGTGGATCGCCTGCTCGCGGTTCGGCGCGATGTGGAACTGGTAGCCGAGCGCCAGCCGCTCGCCCAGTTCAAGCTTGACGCCGCGCCGGGCGTAGGCCGCCTGGAAGCCGATCATGTGCCGCTCGACGGCACCGCCTTCGGCCGAGCCGCCGCCGATCACGCCGCTGATGCCGTATTTTGCCATGAAGTCGAAGGCGCGCTCGGAGCCGCTCTGGATCGGCTGCCAGCACTCGACCGGCAGCCGCTCCGGCGCCGGGATCAGGGTAATCTCCTTCAAGGTGTAGCCGCGGTAGGGCACTTCCGGCGGGATCGTGTAGTACTTGCCCTTATGCGAGAACGCCTTGCCCTCGAAGGCCTTGAACAGGACCTCGACGCCCTCCTCGAACATCTCGCGGTTGGCGTTCTGGTCGAGCAGCGGGGAGCCGAAGGTCTCGACCTCGCGGGTGTGGTAGCCGCGCCCGACGCCAAAGATGACCCGCCCGCCGGTCAGGATGTCGGCCATCGCGTAGTCTTCGGCCAGCCGCAGCGGATGCCACATCGGCACGATGTTGAACCCGCAGCCGATCTTCAGGTTCTTGGTCACGCCACACAGATGCATCGCCATCATCAAGAGGTTCGGGATTAATTCCGTCCCTTCGGGCTGGAAATGATGCTCGGCCATCCAGAACGTGTCGAAGCCGCGCTCGTCCATGCACTTGGCGTAAGCCACGACCTTGTGCATCGCCTTCGCCAGCTCCTCCTTCGAGTAGCAGCGATCGTTGATCGGCGTACCCCGGTAACCGAGGTTCTCCATGTCGGCGGTGCCGTAATAGGAACTGTCGAATTTTGTGATCATTGGTTCCTCACTCCGCCTCGGGGGCGTGTCCTCGATGCGCCGAATCTTCAAGACCGGCAGAACTTCGATGGAGTGTTTCACGCGCGGTCGGCAATGACAACCACCGGCTGCGTATCGCAGGGATGTGGCCGGCCGGGTGAATGGGCTAAACTGCCCGGGGACAGGAAAGATCGGAACCCATGACAGAGATCGCGACATCTGCCGAGACCGGCTCGCACATCCATATCGAACACTTCGACGTGGTGATTGTGGGAGCAGGAATTTCCGGTGTCGGCGGAGCATATCACCTGACCAAGCAATGCCCAGGGACAAGCTTCGTCGTCCTCGAGGCGCAGGCGAGCTTCGGCGGCACGTGGCTCACCCACCACTATCCGGGCATCCGGTCCGACAGCGATCTTTACACCTTTGGCTACCGCTTCAAGCCCTGGACGAGCGCCCCGATCGCGACGGCACCCGAGATCCTGAGCTACATGGGCGAAGTCATCGACGAGAACGATCTCGCCCGCCACATCCGCTATCGGCACACGATCTCTACGGCAAGCTGGTCGAGCGCCGAGAAGCTCTGGACGATCGAGGCCACCCGACCGGATACCGGCGAAACGGTCCGTTTCTCCGCGAACTTCCTGTGGATGTGCCAGGGCTATTACCGCCACTCGCGAGGCTACACGCCTGAGTGGAACGGGATGGCGAGCTTCAAGGGACGGATTGTTCATCCGCAGAGCTGGCCCGAGGATCTGGAGTACACGGGCAAGGAGGTCGTCGTCATCGGCTCGGGTTCCACCGCGGCGACGCTGATCCCAGCGATCGCTGCCGATTGCGGCCACGTTACGATGCTGCAGCGCTCGCCGACCTATTTCAGGACCGGCCGCAACGCGATCGAGCTCGCCGACGAGCTGCGGCAGCTGGACATAGACGAGACCTGGATCCACGAGATCGTCCGCAAGAAGATCCTCCACGACCAGGCCGTTTTCACCAGACGTTCATTCACCGAGCCCGAGGTCGTAAAGCAGGAACTGCTCGCCGGCGTTCGTGCCTATCTGGGGCCCGACTACGATTTGGGCACGCATTTCACCCCGACATACCGGCCATGGAGGCAGCGCATTGCCTTCATCCCTGACGGGGATTTCTTGCAAGCGATCCGGGCCGGCAAGGCCTCCGTCGTCACCGATGAGATCGAGAGCTTCACGGAGACAGGGATTCTTCTGAGGTCCGGCAAATCCCTGGAAGCCGACATCATCATTACGGCAACCGGGTTCAATCTCAATGTACTCGGCGACATCGACTTCACGATCGACGGCGAGCCTCTGGTCTTCTCCGACACGGTTACTTACCGCGGGATGATGTTTACCGGGGTGCCCAACATGGCGTGGGTCTTCGGCTACTTCCGGGCCAGCTGGACCTTGCGGGCTGATTTGGTCGGCGATTTTGTGTGCCGGCTGCTCAATCACATGAAGCAAAAGGGCGCCAGAAAGGTGACGCCAGTGCTTCGGCCCGAGGACAAGGACATGCCCTTGCTGCCGTGGATCGATCCGGAGAACTTCAATCCCGGCTATCTGATGCGCGGCATGCACCTGCTGCCGAAACGAGGCGACAAGCCTGAGTGGCAGCACACTCAGGACTACTGGAGCGAGAAGGACCAGTTTCCTGCCGCCGACCTAGAGGACGGCGCTTTCCTCTACGAATGACGGGCCGCGGCTTACCTTATCGCTTCACGCAGCGGTTTGACTCCTCTGGCTGCGAAGCGCCACATTGCCGCTGAACGATAGCGCCATCGGGAGGGCCGGAAGCGATGCCGATATTCGATTCCCAGGTTCACGCCTATGAACGCAACCACCCGGGACGCCCCTGGGTCGGCACGCTCCACGGGCCGGCGGAAGTTACCGGCGACCAGATGGTGGCGGCGATGGACGCGGTCGGCGTAGACGGCGCGGTATTGGTCTCGCCGTTCAGCATGTACCGCTACGACGCCAGCTACGCCCTCGAGGTCTTCGCGGCGCATCCCAGCCGGTTCCGGCTGGTCAAGCCGGTCGACCCGACCGATCCTGCCGTCGTCGATACCATCGCCGACTGGGCTTCCACAAACGGCACGGTCGGGATCCGGATCTTCCTCAGAGATGCTGTTCCGACCGACCCCGCGGACCCCGCCATCAACCGCGTCCTAGCCACGGCGGCGCAACACTCGCTGCCCGTCAACGTGGCATGTACGGGGCGGCTGGACCAGGCACGACAGCTCGCGGCGCGAAACCCCAACACGCGAATGGTGATCGACCACCTAGGACTGCCGCAACCGCATGAGCCGCCACCGCCCGCCGAGCCATTCGCCGATCTGCCGAAGCTGCTCGCTATGGCGGCCCATGACAACGTCGCGGTGAAAATCAGCGGTGCCTGCACGCTGTCGCACGAACCCTTCCCCTACAAAGACATCTGGGACCCGCTTGTTCGGATCTTTGACGCTTTTGGCTTCGATCGCTGCATGTGGGGCACGGACTGGACCCGCGCGGTCGCCTTGTTGACTTACAAGCAGGGTGTCGACGCGTTTCGCATCACCGACCGGCTGTCTGCCAGCGATCGCGCCACTCTGATGGGCGAGACGCTGGCGCAGATCTACAACTGGTCGTCGAGAGGCTGAGGCGCGGCTTCCCGGCTGCGCGGCGCCTTCATCGCGCCGTGCAATTCGGCGAGGATCTCGAACGAGCGCTTGCGCTCGGCGTGATCGAAGATGTTGGCAGTCACCATCAGCTCGTCGGCGCCGGTGCGGCGGATGAAATCGTCGAGCGCGCGGCGCACGGTGTCGGGGCCGCCGACAATGGCGGTACCCAATGCGTCGGCCAGGATGGTGCGGGCGTAGGGATCGAGCCGGGCCTCAAAATCGGCGACCGGCGGGGGTACCCGACCGCGCTGGCCGATCCGGTTGTTCAGCGAGGATTGCTGCAATGACGAGAACAGAAACCGCGCCTCCTCGTCCGTCTCCGCGGCGACGACGACAACCCCGAGCATGACATGGGGCAGGGCGAGCTGCGCCGACGGGCGGAACCGCTCGCGGTAGATCTTCATTGCCGGCATCATCATTGCCGGCGCGAAATGCGACGCAAAGGCGAACGGCAAGCCCAGATATGCCGCGAGCTGCGCACCATAGGTGCTGGAGCCGAGGATCCAGATCGGCACCTCCAGCCCCGCGCCGGGAACCGCCTGCACCGCCTGCCCCGGTTCGGCGGGCTGGAAGTAGCTCATCAGCTCGACCACATCACGGGGAAACTCGTCGACATCGCCGTTGAGATTTCGCCGCACGGCGCGGTTGGTGATTTGATCCGAGCCGGGCGCCCTGCCCAGACCCAGCTCGACGCGCCCTGGGTGCAGGGCTGCGAGAGTGCCGAACTGTTCGGCAATTACCAGCGGGGCGTGGTTGGGCAGCATGATGCCGCCGGCGCCGATCTTTATGCTGGACGTGGCGGCCCCGACATGGGCGAGGGCCACCGCGGTCGCAGCACTGGCAATGCCCGGCAGGTTGTGATGCTCGGCCATCCAGAAACGCCGGTAACCGAGCGCCTCGGCATGCCGCGCCAAGTCGAGCGAATTGCGCAACGCCTGACCGGCATCGCTGCCTTCGGTGATCGGGGCGAGATCGAGAACGGAAAGCGGAACCATGGAAAATCGGCCTCGTGCGGGTCATCATCGTGGAAGCCGAGAGGGCCTGCCGACATGACCGCCACCGTTATCGCGATCTACCGCTACCCGGTAAAGGGGCTGAGCGCCGAGAGGATGGACCGCGCGGCATTGGTGCCGGGCGAATGCCTGCCGCACGATCGGCGGTTTGCGGTGGCACTCGGCTCGACGCGTTTCGATCCGCAG
>Ga0210407_10000663_pt1 | contig 36981 bp, 50 predicted proteins | sample IncBWC27MmetaG_FD_150860 | JGI IMG/M metagenome (GOLD analysis project Ga0210407, IMG submission 150860) | Forest soil microbial communities from Barre Woods Harvard Forest LTER site, Petersham, Massachusetts, United States - Inc-BW-C-27-M | ecosystem: Environmental > Terrestrial > Soil >...
TGCCGACAATCCCCGAAGTCGAAGACATCAAGGCGGTTGACGCCTATCTCGCTGCCTTCGCCAAGATCGTAGACGCTCATGTCGCGACACTTGGGCGCGAGCTTTCGTCAGGCGTAATCGGGGTGGATTTGGACGCCTTCACCGATACGCTTTCTAGTGCTCTTGAGGGCAATGCCTTCTTCGAGATCGCCAAAGCTAGTGATGCAGTCGAGGAAGGAACCGAGATCAGAACTGTGGCTTGGGTGCCGTAGTTGAGTTTTATTTGGTGTTGCCGCTAACGCGGAACAAGGGGGAGAAAATGGACCGCGCAGTCGCAATCAAGAAGTTAGGCAAGATACTTGGCAAGTCACTCGGCTACCGCGTCGACCCGAAGGCGCCGACGCAGGACGAACGGGACGCGGCGAAGCAAGCCCTTAAACCCGTGATCGAAGAACGCGACAAGCTGAAAGAGAAGCGGGACGAACGATACCGCGCGATCCTGGCGGCGGACGCTGAATATCAAAGTCTCCACGCGGCCCACAAGGCGGCGCGTGAAGAAGTAGATCGGCTGGCGTCCATAACTCGCCATTACAAGATGACGGTCGGCATATCGAATGGCATGTTCTTCCACATTAAAGCCGAAGGCGACTCGTGGGAAGAAGTCATCACCAAACTTTCCGGGAGAGTAAAATGAGCTTCGACACCACACACAAAGGCTTCGCAATTGAATATCTCGAACACAGCAGCACGTGGCATTGTGCGGAGCTTGGATTGGATGCCGGCCAATTGAACGCTCTGCGCAAGTTGATCGACAAATCGGACGCTGATCGTCGGCGGGTGAATATCCCTGCTTTGCGGCTAGGCGGCCGATGGACGATGCAGAACAAACGAGAGCAAGAACTAGTCGGCTGCACGATTACGCTGCTGATCGATGGCAAGGAAGTCTGGATCAAGAACGAAAAAGGCGAACGCGAAAAGGAATATGCGGCCAATCTGTTTCCAGACACCAACGAAACGCGCGAGGCACACCAACGCTATCTCGCAGCCTGCGAGGACCATGCAACGGCGCGGCAAGTCATGGAGAACGCCAAGGCTGCAATCCCGCGCGTCTCACTTCCTACCGGGATTACCCCAGGTGACCGGTGAAAGAGCCCACACGCCCGCCTCTCTCATGAACCAAATCGGTGCCGCCATGGCCATCCCTCTTTCCGCTTACGTCGCCCTCGCGCTCGCCGCCGCCACCTTCGCGGTATGGGTGCCGATCATCGTGAGGGGGATGTAGAATGGGCACGTACATCATTCTACTGCGGCTACCGACCGGCGAGATCGAGGCGGTGCGCGAGGAAGACACCCACATCCGTACCTTCAAGGGTATCCGCGCCGTCGTCGAATTTGTAAACGACCAGCCGATGTTCACGGGAACCACCTGGAACTTTCAGTTCGTGCGACTTGATGCTGACATGACGTGACTGAAACCAGCCCTGGGCAAAGGGCTTCGACTTGGCAAAGGCAAAGGGGAGACTGAACCATGAGTAAGGCGTTGTTGCTTTCTTACTTCACCCGCGCGGTGGCGGACGCGGTGCATCAAGTTGATCTCGCCATCGCCGATCGCGCCTTCATGGCTGATCAATCGATGTCCGATTTCAACCTTCGGCGCGCGGAGGATACCTTGCGCGAATTGGCCGATCGCATCGCCGGCCAGCGCCATCGGCTGTTGTGCGAACAGCCAGGATTTCAGTTCCTTCAGGCCGCGGAGTAGGTGCGATGAACGATCTCGGCATCGATATTCCCGCTGGCGACCGAATGGTCACGCGCGTGGACAACCATCCCGATCAAATCACGCTCGCGCGCGATACGTATCGCGAACTCAATAACTTCCTCAAAGAAACGCCCGCCGTCACCAACGCTAAGGAAGCGAAAGACGCCGCACGCTGGCTCGAAAGCGTCAAGGTCACGCTTGAGGAACTCGACGGCGAACGGCGCGGCAAGGTCGATCCACTCAATGCGCAGGTCAAGGCGATCAACGACGCCTACCGGCCGGCGCGGGAATCTCTCGATCGGTTACTTGCGGTTCTGCGCGACCGCCTCAACGCCTTCGCGCGAGCGCAGGAAGCCGCGCGCGCTGCCGAGGCCGCGCGATTGGCCGCCGAAGCAGCAGAAGCCGAACGCCTGGCACGGGAAGCCGAAGCCCGCGAACAAGATGCTATTGCGGCGGCGGACGTGGGCGAATGCGGAATCGATATCGGCCAAGCGATCGAGCAAGCGGACGCGAGTTTTGCCGATTACAAGGTTGCAGCGCGCGCCGCTGCGATTGCCGAACGCGCAGTCCCGGTTCGATTCGGCAGTGCACTCGGAGGCCGCAGCATGGCATTGCGGGCCAAGGAAACCCTAACGGTCGATGATCCGATTGCCGCCCTCAAGGCCCTCGCCAAGGTCGGCCTGTCGGAGAAATTGGTCGACGCGATCCTGTCCGACGCCCGCGCCTACCGCAAACTCAAGAAAGAACTACCCGCCGGAATATCATCGTCAACCCAAAGGAGTCTGTGATGAGTACCGATCTATTTGCCAAACTCAAGGCCCCGTTCGCACCTGACAAAGTGTCATGGCGCATTGGTGCGACGACCGAGAAGAAAGATCGTGGCCTTGCCATGTGCTACATCGACGCGCGTGACGTTGCCGATCGGCTCGACGAAGCCTGCGGCCCCGGCGGCTGGTGCAACGATTATCCGCACGCCAATGGCAAGACCGTGTGCCGCATCGGCATCAAGGTCGGCGACGAATGGATTTTCAAGGCGGACGGCGCGGGCGATACCGACTACGAGGCGGAAAAAGGGGCACTGTCGGACGCCTTCAAACGCGCCGCCGTGCGCTGGGGAGTCGGGCGCTACTTGTACGACGTTCCTTCGACGTGGGTCGATATCGAAATGAAAGGTAAGACTGCGGTCATCCTGCCGGCGGAAGCTGAGCGGCTCAAGCGGCTACTCGCGAGCAACGGCAAACCAGCCGCGAATGGCCTTGCTGGCGCACAGGAACGCGCAGCCTCGATCCTCATCAACGAATTGCGCACACAAAAGACTGCGGGCGCGCTCAAAGACTGGGGCGAGAGCGAAGACGTACAAAAGCGCATTGCCGCGCTTGATACCCCGAACAAGGAACGCGTGCGCGCGGACTTCGGCGCTTCCATGCGCGCGCTCATCATGGCTGAACGGGTTGCTGCGTAACGCGGGCATGTAGGAAAGGACATCCCGCGCCGCGGGCGGCGAAACACTGTTCCCCCAGTTCGTCGCCCGCGCTCTTTCTTTCAATCGAAAAGGACCACTCTCATGCAGATTAAACGTCAAAACCCGAGCGGGCGCATGACCAACCTTGCTCTCGGCTGGCCGCGCAGCGTCGGAATGAAACGGGATGGCGATGATCTCGCCGTCACTTTCAACGTTGACGCGACCAACTCCGCGACCGGCATTTCCTACCACGTCGTTATTTCAGAAGCGCAGTTCGATATTCTCTATGCCCAAGCCAAGGAACTGGCCAAGGAATTCAAATGAGATTCTTCAAACGCCGCCGCCTTTCGGCCTCCGCACGTGAGGAACTTTACGACCGCGTGCTCGCGGAGCAGATCGCGGCAGGACTGACGACATCGAACCCACTCTGTAATATTTGCGGACTCCCCATCATCCGCGGCATCCGCTGGCACGAATCGCACATGCCGGCGCCGCACGCTATCACTGGCGCACCGGCTGACGGACTGGCCCATCCAAAATGCAACATCGAGCACAATCACAAGGTCGACACGCCTTGGGTCGCCAAGTCCAAACGCCAGCGCAGACGCGATATCGGGGCGACTTTATCACGCTCCCCATTACCGGGAGGGCGGGAGGATTACCGCAAGAAGACCTTGCGGGGCGAAGTCATCAACCGCAAAACAGGAGAACCGCTATGAGCCTCGCAGACATTCCCTTCGGCAAGCGTCACCGCAAGATCAGCAACGGCCCCGCCGTCGCCATGCCCGATCTTCCCCGCATTCCGCAATTCCTCGCCGAAGGCCCTAATACGATGGAGGAAGCAGTGGCAGAAACCGCGCGCCTGTCTGCCCAAGGCCGACAATCCGCCATCGTTACGACCGACGATGCCGGCCCGGTGGCAGTAGACCTTACCGATCCGCCGATCACCGCAAAGCGGGCGGCCTCCTTGATCGAACACCAGATGAAGGACCATGCCAAGGACTTGCGCGATACCCGCGACAAGGCGGTCACTGCATTTAATTCCCTTGCCGATGAATTTCAACGCATGTGTGAGGAAGGAGCAAGAGCGGTTCAGCTTGCCGCCGATCAGGCGAAGATTCTCGTCGAGCATTGCGAGAATTCCGAAGCCGACATGGCTACCGCCTCAAAGCGCATGATGGAACGGCAGACGAATCTTCTGCATGGCGTGCGCAATACGATGGTCGCAGTTCTTGTCGCCCGCGATAATCTCACCCATGGGGGAGCGCTGCTCAATGACGACCAGTTGGCCGCGCAGGCGCTCGCACAATCGATCACCAATCTCGAAAAGATCGCCCCCAATGCGACGATCTTGAAGAAACTCCGCACGTTGATCGACGCGCCAGCCGAAGAAACTCAGGGAGATTCCTGATGAACCCAAGAGACTTCTTTCACTTCATCCGGCTCTTGGGCGTTCTTGGCGTGTTGATCGCTGGGTGTTTTGTGGTGGCGGTCTTCATTTTCTAGGGAGATTCCGCGCGGTTCCTTCCATAAACACCACCCGCACGGCCGGTCGTTCTCCCAATCCCAATCGGCGCAGCCGCGCTGGCGACAGGGATGGGTGAGGAAGATCGAGGCCGGTTTTTCCATTTTTCTAAAATTGTCCTGCCGACGATCACCGCATCTTAATCGCATAGACCCGAACGTTAATCGTTGCCCCGACGTTGTTATAGATGCGGAAATTCGCCGACGTATCCCAAGCGACCGATGACAACCCACCTGAAGGGGTTCTAGTGGAGGCCGTCCACCCGGCGGTCCCTCCCACTAAAGATGTAGTAGTGGCGCTATCCCCGACGTAAATTCCGATCTGGCCTCCCCCGACATCTTGGACTATAAACACATATCCGCCGCTTCCAGCTATAACGAGATTGTTGGCATTAAGCACCGCCGACGTACTCTGTCCGGTATTGTCAATCTGCGCTGAGCCGACCGCCTGGCTCAATGTTTCGGCCCCAGAGAGCGCAAGCGACGTGAGCGTACCAAGACCTGTTATGCCCGTATAGGCGCCGCTCAACTGACCGGATGCAGCCGTGCCAGAAATATCAGAAAAGGCTGGCTGGCTTTTCGTGGATGAACCATCATCGGCAATCGCGCGTATCCATTGACTCGCCGTCGCCGCGACTGTCTGCACTGCGTGATTGACCGTGCCGGCATCGTTCTTAGCCGCGATATTTTTCGACGTGGAATCGACGTAGATGCGCGTCTTGCCGGCGGCTGGCGAGGAAGGCGCTGCGGTATTCGTTGCGAGAAGATCACCGACCATAACCGTGTCGTTCTCGACTTGAACCACGGTGGGATTTGGATAGGTGCCGCCAAGATCGCCGCCCGCCGACCCACTCGGCTGACCTGTTGTATTGCCCGTTCCCCCGCTCGCCACCGGGATCGGCAGGTCGGAGAGATCGGTCGAGGCCAGCGCGCCCTTGCCCCCGACGATGGTCCAACCGAGTCCGTCAGCAGTGGCTTCCAATAAGACGAAATCGAAAGCACGTTTGAGAACGACAGAAGTGGCAACTCCGTTGATTAGTTCCCCGCCCTGTGGAGCAATAGACAGTGTATTTGTCGCAGTAACCGCGCCGGCCTCGTCGGTTATTAACGCCAGCGACGAAAACATCTGCGCGGACACTGGCAAAGTCCACGTCCGGGGGGTGCTAAGCCCCGCCGCCGTAGTGTGGTAAATCGCCAGCGTGGACTGACGCGCACTCAACGTGGCATTCGTATCCCCGATACCGATAGTGGACCGCGCCAAGACGGGGAACCGAGAGAACCCTCCTTGTTTCGTCGAATTGTCACTTAGATAAAATTCTGCAAACGCGCCAGGAAGGAAACTCGTGCCCGGATAGACGTTCGCCCCCGAAAAATCGTTGACCGTAACGGGAAACGTTCCCGCATTGTGTATCAACAATAATCGACCTTTCGCAAGACTGCCGGGCACATTCATCTGTGGCAATGTAAGCGTCAATCCTCCTGCGGTTGGTGTGAAGTCAAACACTAGCGGCGGCGTGTTCGCCATCTGGTAGTTAACGCCAGAAGTGACGGCGAGGTAGGACGGCGGAACGATGCTTTGGTTGTAAGCATCAATCACGCTAAGAAGGTTAGCTATGGTATCAATAATAGTTGCGCCAAAAAAGAAGCCAGTCGAAGTGCTGGCAAAAGCAACCGCAATATCCACATGGGTTGCGTCTATTCGTGTAATGGCTTGATTGCCGTCGTAAAGACCGCCGGTCCCACTGATGTTATAAACCGCACCAGTGGTGAATTGGAACGGCGAAGGGTTCTCACCTGGGGACAGCGTGAAACGTGTCCCACCACCTCCGTTGCTGGCAGCGGACACAATGTTTGGCGTAGTCGAGGCAGGGTTAGGTGCCTGCGTCGATAGCCACGCTAGAAAGCCGGCGTCGCTGACAACAACAAAGGCGCCAGTGGCGACATTCCAAACCTGCGTACCCGGAGAACTATCGTTGACGGTAGTGTATGATGTTGCAAAGTTTGTACTGACAGGCATTAGAGATATTGCCCTCCGGATGATGTGCTTCCAGGCGAGTTCCCAGGCAGATAGTTCACACCGGCACCGCCAGTGTAAATAACGCCGTTCAAAGAAGCGGCAAATTTAGACGCATGCACCGTGGGCGTTCCACCAGATACCGAATCCTTAAACGTATTATTTCCAAATACAATTAGCCCGGAGAACACTGCCTGAACAAACACATTAAAAGTGCGTGTGCCAACAAAAACTATTCCGCAATTGCCGAGGAACACGGTTCCTGAGTTCACATCGACGTGGGTGAACGAAGCGTCCCCGCTTATGGTGTAGTGATCCCCCTGCGGACCATTAACTTGCGCACCGACACCACAAAATATATGGACATTGGTGCAGGCCCCGAACGTGACACCAGTGCCAATCGTTACTACACCAATTCCATTCATATAAAGACAGATACCGTTTGTGGAAACTAATGTAACATTCTGAGGCATAAACTGCCCCGGAATGGTTCCTGAAATATATATTGAGTTTGCCGCCGTTATCGAACCGCCGCCGCCATCATAAACAAAGCTTCCTCCACCCGTCCATCCGGTCACATTCAGCGTTTGAGTAAACGCCGCGTGCCCCGCCACCGCCTGCAAGGTGACGGTCTGCCCGCCGAAGTCGAACACGCTTGTTAATTGACTCATGGCGTAGGCAAACGTGAGCCACGGTGCCGCCGCAGTGCCCCCGGTCGCGACATCGACCCCATTGGTAGCGACATAAAAGACGTTTCCGGGATAGAGTGACGACGGGAGTACGATTCTTCCACCCGAACCGCCTCCCGTCACGAACGCCGTCGAGGCCGCCCGGTTATCCGAAGTGCCGCGGGGAGCAGTAGGAACGATCCAATTGGGATTGAGGCGTCCGACCATGCGGCACAATTCTAAAGTGATTCGCGCTCAATAGGGCGAAGTCGCAACCGTCAATGAACAGGTTGTCCCCGCCTGTGCGGCAGCGACCCAGGCAAAGGCGGCAACGGAACCCGCCAAGGGGAGATAATCTTGCGGAAGGATCACGTAGCCCCCGCCTGGTGATCCGAAGGTGGCCGCGATCGAGGACGGCGAGACAATGACCGCCGTTGCGCTCATCGGATTATGGAAAAGGATTCCGGTCCTTGGATTCTGCGAGGTATCGGGGGCAAGCACTTGGCTGGTTGCCGTGCCGAGCGCATTGAAAGCAAGCGTGGTGCCGATGGCGAGCGCATTCGAGCGGTAGGCGATGTTGTTGGCTTGGCCGAGATTGCGGGCAATGGCTTGAAGCTGGGTGACCGCATCGGCAAGGGAAGAAACCCCGGAAAGAGGATTGGCGGCGGTCTGTGAGTCGAGGAAGGACATGGGAGTCAGGTTTGGTTCATGAGGGAGGCTTGCTTGTTTGTTCGTTCACCAGTCACCTGCGGGCACGGCAAGCCGTAGACCCCAAACGAAAGGCTTCCCGCAATGATAAAGTTCGATTGTCTCGCCGACGCAAATAACTCCATCGGCACGCTCTACTACGGCCGGGTCAGCCCCTATCGGACAAGGCGCGATAAGCCAACCTGCCTCATTGTCAGTCTTGGCCATGAAACTTTCCGTCGCGGGATCGTTCCATGAGATCGCGCGAATGTTTGTTTGGCCGTTAGCAACACCGAATGCAAACGTATAACCGGACGCGCTGGTAAAAATCTTCATTTTCCCGGCCCTTGCTTTCTTAGCCTTTCAACGGCGGCAATCAGTTGTTCCCCGGACATGGGCGCACCGAATTTTCCCCGGCCAAAGAATTGATCGGCGTCAATCTCAATAGAGCGGCGCCGGCCCTTGCGGGTGCCGTCCTTCGACCAATAGGCGACAATTTCGATGATCGATGGCCAGCCTTGTTCCGGGTCGGAAACCGGGGCGCGGTCAAGATCGCCGCGGGGAGGCGCGATGTTAGGAGGCATGGGGTTTAGCCTCTCGTTTAGACGCCCAATAAGCGCTCATTTTGGCCCTAGTTTCTGGCGTATGTTTGCAGCCCTTAAAATTTACCTCGCCCCCTGCCGCAAAGAATTTCTGTCTCCCCTCACTTATTTTCCTTTTGTGTTCCTCGGAAAACGGACCTTTCGGTATTCCTTTCATCTTGCCTATATTTCCCAAGCTTATTTTACGGCGTGTTTCGGCAGAATGATGTGTGCCAAACAAAGGATGGTTTTTACCTCTATTTCTTTCTTTGCTCTTGATTCCTATTTTCCGTCGCGTTTCCTCCGAATACGGCCGCCCCATCTGGTTTTCTATAAATTTACGCCGCAACCATCCATAAAGTTTATTTCCGTGGCGTCCGTTACCCCTTCCATGCCCCGTACCCGTCATTGCAATAGCCGCCCACAACAGCTTTCCATTCCCTGGATGCATCTTAACCAGAAGTTGATGTGCAACATAATGTTCTTCCGGCGTTAAATTGACCAAATTAGCATCGTCATCCGAACCACCCAAACATTTTGGCACAATATGATGCGTCTCAAAGACCCCATTAACCGTTCGGGGCCTGCCGTACGCGCCCATAACCAACGATGCGTATATCTTTCTATAGTTCATGGTGCCTTGTATAGCACGTAACCGAGAGCTTGTGAATCCACTTTAGTCACCTTTTCTTATTAAATCGAAGGCAATATCCTCCACTTACGATAGGGTTGCGAACAAGGGTACATGGCCCACCTTTATCCGGTTGCACATACATGGAACATACACCGCAGCGTTTGTCCTTGTGTGGGGAGACCTCGACGTAACCCACGGCCGCGTGAGGGAGTTTCGGCGGACGTTCCTTGAGCGGCTTTGTCGTGTCGTGGTGTTCAAGCCAGTGCTTGAATTGTTCAATCGTCATGCTGGTCATGGCACCTAGCCGTTGACGACCTTTGCCGTCAGAAAATCCTTTCAAATATGTTTGTTTTGCTTGTTCTTCCGATCCAAAACAGAGCATCGCCTTGTGCTCGTCGAACGCGCCAGTTTCGGCATTCCTTTGATCAACAACATAAACCATTGGTGCGTTTCGATGCGGCCCCAAATAAACATCGACGTGATCCCGGTCGGCACCCTCCGTGCCCTTCACGTAGCCGTAGTGCGCGGGCATTTTCACCGCCCACGCCTTGCCGCCCTTATCCACCCCTCGCCGTTCATGGCCCTTCGCGTTTTCAATCGTGATGTCCAAACCGAACAACGACAAGTGCTCTTTTGAATAATTACCCGCGACCTTTTGCTTTTCGGTAGGTTCCCGTTCGATATTCGCGGCATTGACCCTTCCACCATGCTGGCGTAGGATGGAGTGTCCCCTCACGGAGCCCCCGTGCGCTCTTTCTTCCTGCTTTACGCCACCGCCGTCATGCTGTTGGGGTGGTGGCCCATTAACCTTATTCTGCTGATTCTGGGCACCTGCTGGTGCGCCGGCCTCGACGGCCGTTATACCCATCTGCTTGAGCGAACCCGCGAGCTTGGTGCTGGCGAGGGCGACGGCCGCCCTGGTTGACGGCGTGGCATTGCTCTGCGCCCGGCGCACCGCCGCCTGCCACTGCTTGACCTGATTAGCGACTGTGGGCATCAGGCCGGAAACGGCTTTGGCTTCCTTCGCCTCGCCGATCTTGCCGATGACTTTGGCTGCGCCCTTACCGGCCGCCATTCCCGCAAGCTCCCCGACGTAGGGCAAACCGAGGGTGTGCCCCATGAAACCGCCGATCACCGCCGCAGTATTGCTGGTGATCTTGTTGCCGACTTTCTGCATGAACGTTGCGGTGTTCGACCAATTGGCGCCCGACTTCGGCACTTCCAATTGCCGCATGAGATCGGCGTAACGTTGCAGCATCGCGCGCTCTTGTTGGGAAAAAACAACCTTCGCCATTTCCTTGCCGTCGCCACTCAGAAATTGGTTGATGCGGTTGGCGACCTTGCCCGGCCCCCAGTCGGTCACGCCGGGAGGTGTTTCCGTGAGCCGAGAAAACAAACCTTGGCGAGCGCCTACCCATTCAGGCGATTGTTCACCGAGAATCGATTTGGCCCGTTTGGCAACGTTCACATTGAGCGTCGATGGATTCACCCCCGACGACCCATAAAGAAAATCCGCCACGTCATTACCAATTGCCGCGGGATTGTTTCCTTTTCCGGTGATGCGTTCCACCACACGCCCGACCGGATCATTCTTTCCCGCCGTGAACGTCTGCCGATAATCCGCATAGGCCGCACGCGCATCGTTCCACGCTTGGACGGCTCGCGGATCGCCGGTAAATTTTCCGCCGTTGATCGCGCCGTCTATTCTTTCGTCGAAGGCATCAATGATTGCCTGTGCAGCGCGTCCGTCCGCGGCATTACCGGTCGCATAGGCATCCCGTCGCATCGACGAAAGACGCTTGCGCATCTGGTCCACGCCCGCGAGGTTGACCCCGACGATGTTTTCAGGATTGGGTTGGCCAAACGGATCGGCCTTATTCTGGATGCGCAATTGAGAAACGCGATTGTTGATGTCGTCGATCATGCGCGAAGCGTACGGTGTCAGCCGGTCATCGACGATCACCGGCTCCGACCGCAGGGACAAGTCACCCTTGATTCCCGATGCCATATTTTCAAACACACCGGCATGAATCTCGCCGGGCATTCCGCGGGCTACGTCATAAGCCTGTTTGACGCCAGCCTTCGCGGTCGTCGCTGCCTGTCCTATCCCAGTGGAAACGACATCACCCGCCTCTGCCGGCCCAGCCGCGATAATTTGATTGCCAAGCACGTCGAGAGACTTTGCGATGTCTCCCTGTGCCGCGACCAACTGCGCCTGCTGCTGATCGTAAAATTCCTGTGCCGCCGTTTGCGCCGGCTTCCCCGACGTACCGCGCAATGCCGCCTGCTCGCGCTGGATCGTCGAAAGATCGCCCGTCGCCTGGCCTTCGCTCAATGTCACGCCGAACGGCCCGGTGGAAGTCGGCGGACGCGGCGGTGGTGCCGGCGGTGCCGGAACCGAGGGACGAAAAACACTTCCCGCCGTTGGCATGCCCGCACGCGGTGCTACCAGCCCCAACGCGGTTTCCACTTGCGGCTCGATATCCCGCGAAATCTGTTCGGTCGTCGGCAACACGGGATTGGGACTCAGAGTCCGTGCGATCGGTTCGCCAATCGCCTGAATGGCTTTAGCCTCAAGATCGGCAAGATAGGGCGCCGCGGTCTTGTAAGCACCCGTGATCGGAGACGCCAGCAATTCAGCACCAGCGCCAATGCCGCGCCATGTATCGCCGCCCAACGTTTCGCCTAACGTCTGGCCTTCCTTGATTTGCCGTTCACGTCCCTGTCGAAAAGACTGTGAGAACGGATTGAGCGTGCGGTTCATGGTTTCCAGCGCAGAACGCCCGGCTTCGGCGGTGTTGGCGACGTAGCCTTGGCGCGGCGCATGTGTTTCAAATGGTTTTGATGGGTCAAACGGTGGTGGCCCGGCCGAACTTGTCTCGAACGGTTGATTCGGATCGAAAGGAGGCGGATCGGCCATGACTATTGCGCCGGCCCAATCGGTTTGCCGTCAGGTGTATACCACCAGCCGTTTTGTTTGCGGCTACCGGGTGGGACTTGCGGAGTGGTGGTTTGCGCAGGCGCGGTCGTGCCACCATCGCCCCCGCCTTCCATCTGCTTCAACCGCTCATATTCATGAGGCCCGATGAGAGTCTTGAACCGTTCCGGCGTCACGCCAACCGAGAGGGCCATGTTTTCCTTGCCCTGCAACTGGCCGGTCATCAGGCGTTGCGTGGCCTTTGCCGCAGCTTCCATCTGCGGCAGACTGTTTGCTGCTGTCCACAAGGCAGTCGCCTCAGAACGATCTCTGTCGGAACCTCCACCGGCGATGCCGATGGCCTTGACGATTTCCGGCCCCATGATCTGCGCTGACGCACGCAATCCGCTTGACGCATCGGAACCGAATTCCCGCATGATCCGTTCTTGCAACGAACGCAACGTCTGCGAATGGCCAGAGATTGTTGCCTTGTCCCATTCGCGCGCATATTCCATCAAAGTATCAAGGTGCCGTTGCGCGACGCCGAGCGAGACTGTAGCGCGCCCATCCGGTCCCATGATGAACCGCAGCATGCCCGGTGCCGAACGCCACGTCTCGGACGCCTGCTCGGGCGTAATCCCGCGCGAACTGGCAAGCGCACTTGCGTAGTTGATTGCGGAATTGCCTGCCAAAGCTTGAGTGACCGCAACGGGATTATTGCCCTTGGGAATGGAAAATCCAGCCGGCAGTTTTCCGGTTTGCAAGAAATATTCACCGGCCTGTTTGATCGCCGCAGTGGACTTGCCGCCGATCGCTTGCGGTTCTGGAACCTCCATGCCTTTTTCGACATACGGCGCATCGTGTCCGTAATTGAACGGTTGCGCCGCCTGTGCCGCATTGGCACGCACGATTCCCACGAGATTGGGATCGGTAGAGGCAACTTTGATCGGTCCCGCTGGCGCATTGCCCACCTGAGTTGGCGAGGAAGGCAATGCCGGCTCTTGCGAAGTGGGTGTTCCCGGCGCAGGCGGAACCGGAGCAGAAGGTGATGGGCCACTGGGCGGCGTCACCGGATTACCCTTCTGGTCGCGCGTCTCCATAGTCTTCGTGTTGAACCACAGGATTTGCCCGGTCGTGGGATCGAATGTCTGTTTCCAGTTTTCGCCCTTAGCTTCCGACTCCGCGCGAATGGTTGCTGGATCATGCGGGCCACCGGGAGTTGGAATGAGTTGTCCGTTGTCGCCGCGCGTCCAACCGAACGGCGTATCCGTCTTTTGTTTAGTGAATGTGAACTTCTCTTGTTCCAAATTCTCTTGCTTTGTCTGATGTGCAATGTTCTTCTGCACCTGTTCCGCATGCAGCGCGAGATTATCCGCCGCCTGATTTATTTTCTGTTGGGTCATCGCCTCCGCGCGCTGTTCCTTGCCCAACTGTGTATATGTTCCAAGCCCTTGCAATCCCCCTTCCCCGATCGCAACGCCGGGGAACGGACTACGCGAAGACATCATGCCGAAGCCCGCCGCCATCAACGACGGCCAGATATTCGATTGAGATGACGACCACGGCACGCTTTCGCCAGTCCCGCGCTGTACGGTCACAGGCTGCCGTTGCCCGTAGGTCGCGGCCATGCGGTCCGCAACGGGAGTCCCCGAAATCCCCGCCACGGGGGCAGACTCGGTCGAAGCAAAGGGCAGTGCCGATGGTGGAACCCCAACACCCCCTTCCCCATTGGCAATCGCCAGATCGCGCCCCTGCCGCCATGCGGCCAAGGCTTCCGGGGGAGTCTGCGCCGGCAAATCTTCGGCGGGAATCTCGACCACATCGCCGCCTTCCTGCCGGTGCATCGGCATCACGGAACCCAAGCCAAAGCCTGCGCGACGGGTCAGATCGATGCGGTTATGGGTCGGCAGACGGTCAACGATCCCCCCACGGGCATAGATTCCTTCATCCCCCAAAGGCGTAGTGGCGGGGCTCAATCCGGGAGACTGTACCGGCCCGTCCGCAGCGGGTGCGAGCCCCATGGGAGCGCCCACAGTCGATTTTCCCAAGCCCCCCGTGCCCTTGAATGCCGATGCGATCTTCTGTGCATCCTGCACCATCTGCGTGGCGCTGGATGGGGCTGTGCCCGGAGGGGGAGGTGCTCCCCGGCCGCGGGTGATCTGCGTCTGCGGAACAAACCCCGAAATACCGCCGTAGAGCGGCTGGCCGATCATCACCGGCACCCCGCCATCGGCAAAGCCCGGAACGCGCCAGACACCATCGTCGTGCTGGTGCGCCTCGATAGCCCCGCCATGGCGGGCACCTGTAAGCCATCCACTTTTGCCAAATCCGCCCGTGCCGCCGATGACGCCGACGCCGGCAAGCCCTAACCCGCCCAACTGCGCCAGCAAGCTCGGCGGCGGCACCGTGGTCTGCGAGGTTCCCCCCATCTGCGAGCCGACCCCGGTATCTATACCCGCAAGCCATTGGGTCTGCTGGTAGGGGAAGGCTTGTTGCATGAGGAATTGGTTATACAGGGCGGCGTCAAGCTGCTGTTGGGTCTGCTGTTCGAGTGTTCCGGCTTGAACTTGCGCGCCTGCGCCGGTCAATCCGGCCTGCTGGCCTGCCACGCCCAGATTCCCGAGCGAATAGGCGCCTTGTGCTTCCTGCTGCTTTGCCGCGAGTGCAAGCTGCGCCGCCTGATTGAACCCCTGTGATTCGAGTTGGGCAATTACCGGGTCTTGCGCCATTTGCTGTTGGCCAGCGAGATTGGCTTGCGCCACGCCCACGCGGTCGCCACCGAGCGCGCCTTGCAATGCCGCGTTGCCCAGCACTTGTTGCTGCTGCTGGGCGTTGGTATTCTGAAATTGATTTTCCGTCGCTTGAACAACTTGTTGCTGCCACGGATTATAATAACCCTGAATGTCCCCCGAAGTGATCGGAGCCGCACCCATGAGCGCGAGGCGTTCGGCCACACCGATGGCCGGTTGCGCCGATTCTGCGTAATTATTGATGTTGGAAATTCCGCCGTATTGTTGTTGATTGACCGGGGCTGTAAACTCGCCTGAATATGTTTGAAACGGATTGGCGTTCGCGACCCCCTGCGAAATGCCGAGCAAGTTCTGATAGGCCCCCATCGCCGCAGCGTTCGGAGCGGTGTTGGTCGTAGTTGTATTTGTTCCCTTCGACATTTGCTAGATCATCCCCACCATGGATGCCGTTGACATCGTAACGGGCAACGCCGCGGTCTTGTCTTTGCGATGGGCAAATGTCGCCCGCCAGAAGTCCTCGTTGGAATAATCGTCGGTCGCCCAGCGCGAGGGGGCATTGTGCACGAAGAAAGTCCCGCGCGGGTTTCCCAATACTCGCCGATAGAGTCTCACCTTGGCCGCCATTCGTTTATTTGTCAGCACGCCGATCATCAAAGGAATGCCAATTTTCTCGGCGCAGTTCTTGGCGAAGGTGATCAGAGTCTTCGCATGATCAGTGTCGCGGCAATCGGGGCGCACATAGTTGAACAATTCTTCCAGATGATCGTCGTTGGTGTACCAGAATTTTGCAAACAGAAGAAATATCATCGCCTCGATACGGCCCGGCTGTTTCCGGTCGTCGATTGCGCCGATGATGCCGCCCTGCCGATCAAACGCCCGCGCAAAGGTCCGCCGCGCGCAATCCTCGTCCAGCGACAGCATCCCGCATTCTTCGTGCATCATGTGCAACAGCCGCATGATCTCCGGTTCGTCGGCGCGGGTGGCAATGCGCGGCGTCATGCGGCAACCCTCGGCAGATTCACCAATATTGACGGGTTTCCTGCACGCCGTGAGAGTTCACGCAATACGCGCAAACATGCATGAGCGTCGGCGCGGGCCGAATGCGCGTCCTGAAGTTTGGCGCCGCAAAGTGTTTCGTGAACGAACGCCAGCGAACCGCGTCCGCAGACACGTCGCCCATGGATCATTGTACAGATGGTGCGGGTTTGATTATACCGATCCGAAAGTCCACTGCGACGGAGTTCGCCGCGAATGATTTTCGTATCGAAATGAATATTATGGGCGACGACGACGCGGCCCGTATCAACCGCCGCTCCATAGATAGCCAGTGAATAGAATACCGCGCCACCTGAGGCCAGCAGCTTTTCCGTCGACAGGCCATTGATCCGTTCGACTTCAGCCGGCATCGTCCAGCCATCCGGCTTAATCAGTCCATTCCACTCATGTTCCAACTCCAAAGAATCGTTGACAAACAACAGCGCGCATGATGCCATGCGCGGCTGTTCCGGCGCGTCGGCGCGCAGATGATCAAAGGTGAGACCGGTAGTCTCCGTGTCGATAACCAGATAACTCATGACTTTGCCGGCGGTGGAAGCCCTTTGAGGGTGGAGATGTGTTTCTTGCGTATCTTCATAGCAAACATATCGAGAATCTTATGGCCATTCTCCACGTCGATCGGATGGACGCCGCTTGATGCGATAATCCGACGGCCCTTTTCTATATCGCCTTCGCCCGCCCCGACCATGGCCACTTCTTCTGGCGATAGCGCGTCCTCACCACCGGCCGCAACAATCGGTACGGGTGTTCCGAGGTCGCGTCCCCTTGCTCCACCTTCCGAAGTCATCACGCCTTGTAACTTCGGCGGCTTGGGAAGTCCCATGCGATGCCCCATTTTCGGCGCAGATGCTGCGAACGGTCCGCGCCCGAACATCTTTCCGACGACCGCATAACCTGCGGAACTATTATTTTGGCCTAAGTGACTAATGGTGTCGGCCGGAAGTATATAAGAACCGGAACGAACGTTTACGTTGTGTCTATCCGTGCGCCCTGGCACAATCGACGGAATCGGGCCAGTGTGAGAAAGCCCGCGCGCCTCATTCTTTGAAAACCACGGCATCGGCGGTCCGCCCAACGCGTACCCCCTCGCCACGCCGCCGTGTTTCGTTGACTGCGGTCCAGCCATTGAACCAGGATAACCCATTCCGGCGCCCGCGAACAATCCGCCCGGATTCCCGCCCCACTGACCACCCCCGCCGATGCCCGGCATAAGCCTTCCCAAGCCGCCCAAACCGGCACCGGTTTGCGGGGCCATCGGCGGCGCAGGCATGGCCGCTGGCTGGCTATAGGCTGTAGGGGCAGGCGCCGTGACGGGAGGCGGGGAAAACGCGGCCACGGCCGTTGGCATGGGCGACGGAGGCGCCGCCATTCCAAGTCCGCCGGTTTCCGGCCCACTGACTGGCGCAGCGGCCGGATTGGCAAAGCCGCCGTACTGGAAGTGAACCGGACCACCCTTTTTCTTGCCTCGCCGTTGCGTCGCGTAGGCGATCGCTAGGGCCTGTTCCCGCGATTTGACATGCTTGCTCTTGCCCACTTCTCCCATGAGGGTGCGGACGTTCTCCTTGAAGGCCGCGTCCGATTTTGACTTGTTTAATGGCATAGCGCCCGCAAGTCCTTGCCGCGCTGCAACCGGATCATCCGCAAGGCTTCGGGCATACCCCAAACCTTGCGCAGCTTCTTGTACTCCGATTCGTAGCCTTCGGGGATAGGAGCACCCCGGCGCTTATCCTGCATTTTGATCGAGGCGGCACGTTTTTTTGCCTTCACGTCGGGGCGCCTTGCTGCTTGCCGGACCTGTTCCGGTGTGGCACGGTTCTTCGCGATGAGCCGACGCAAGTGATCCTTGTGTTTTTCGCTGGCGGACACGCCAGCGATACGGCGAGCGGTAAAATTCTCATCCGCGTTGTTGGCGCGCATGCGTTCGGCCTGTGCCAAACGACGCGGACTGTCCTTCGGCCACGGCTTACCCACGTACCAACTCCCTCTTTTCAGGCTTCTGCAACACCGCTGTTTTTTTCAACGTCGCCCGATTATAAAATCCACCCCATTCGAGCGCTGCCCAATTCTGCAACGCCAAGCGAAAACCGTCATCGTTGATTCCGAACTGCGCCGCGTCGAGCAGATCGCGCGCTGCCATCAGGCTTTCCAACAGTCTCTCATCTTGTTTGGAAAACTTCGTGACGTAAACCCCTGAACCTGAATACGCCTTGCGGTACGCTACGAGCTTTGCCTGACCGCCGCCGATGTGATCATTGATGATTTCGAGGGCGGAATTAGCCATTGCGACCTGACAAATAGAGAATCGCTGCGGTTATGAGAGCGGAGGCGACGCATCCGCCCAAGAGCAGCCATAGAAACCCATCCGGCAGTGGCGGTCGCATTACCCATCCCCGTTTTCGTTGGTCACGTCATCAGGATCGGCGCTCGCGTTGTAATACTTTCCCGACCACATCGGAAGTTTGAGCACCGGGTGATCCGGTATTCGATAGGCACAAGTCAAATGATGCGGCCCCGGCTGGGGATAAAAGCAACAGTCGCAAAGATCGGGCGATTTTTCGTTTGGCATCACGCCCTCCCATCCGGCCGATAGCGATACCGCACCCGCCCCAGCCGATTGAACGATCCGAGATCGCTTCCCGAAGCGGTAATCGACATTTGCCGGCCGCGAAAGCCCACCGAGAGGAATTCCACCGAAGAATTGAACAGGTACGGCCCATAGGTCAAGGGGGTATCGGTCGGGTAATTGACCACGTTGAAGGTCAACTGGATTTGCGCCCCTTGGCTTGCCGCATAGGTTCCGAGCTTGAAATCCGGGATGATCTGGTCGACGAAGAAGAAGTCCTCCCCTTCCCCGATCTCGAAATAACCCGTGGTCCACGACCAGTTGAGCGGCGAACCATCGGCGTCGTTGGTGGTTTCATGCTGATAGATGAACCCTTGCGAGGATGCCCCGATCGGGAAGCCGAGAATCGTCTGGTCGATCCATGCGCTTCTTGCCAATTGCGAATTGCCGATGTTGATGTCCCATGGCGCGCCCGGTTCGGTGATGTTGAACTTGATGTGCGAATCGCATTCGCCCGAAGACGACGCGGTTGATGGAAACAGCCAGCCCACTTCATTGAACGGCGTATTGGGCATCGCCCGTACATTCTTGGTAAACGCCGTATTCAAATTCTGAAACACCGAATCCCACACCGGGCACGGCAGCACGGAAACGGCCCCGCCGGAATAGACGTAGAAATTGTTCGGCCCCCACCAGAACACCAAACCGCGCAACTGCTGCGCCGCATGTGTCGAAACCGCGCCCGCCCCCGCGCCGATCTTGTTGAACCCGTAGACAAACGGCGGACCCTGGTAGGTCATCGCCCAGCAGTCCAGGTCGGTCCAGATGAGATTTTGATTCGGCGCCGCCATCCCGGCGACGATCTTCGAGCCGGTCGGAATGCGATAGCCGCCCGCTTGATTTATGGTCAATGGCACCCATGCGCTGCTGGAAAGAAAATCCCCGATGGTACACCATTTGATAAACAGCGGGTCTTGTGCGACGCCGATCGCTTCGGTGACCGTCGAACCCCACAGCACCACGATCTGCTGTGCCATCGAAACAAACATGCCGCCGTTGAAAATCGGCGCGGTGCGTACCAACGCCGCATTGGTAAACCCGGCGGTCGGATCGAACTGATAAAGCCCGCCGTTGATCGGACAAGCGAGAAGAATTTCGCCCCAGTTGTCCGAGGTATAATCGGTCGTGGTGATGGGCGTTCCACTCTGCGATGCCGGCGTCGCGCCGGTGCCGAACCCACCCGAACCAAAACCGCCCAAGCCAAACCCGGACCCCCCGGCCGGCGGGCCTAAATTGAGGTAGTAGACAAGTTGCGCCCGTCCTGCATTCATCGCCGTGGTGCCGACCGCCGTCGCCTGCACGTTTGCCGTGATGGTGAAATCGTTGGCATCGGTGATGGTATTTGCCGCATAACTTCCTTGAACGCTCAATCCATTGAGCGAAGTCGTAATCGGAAACACCACGGTCGAACCGGCCGCAACGCCGTGTGCATCAATCTCGACGGAAACCGTTGCCGAATTTGCCGAAGATGTGAAGATGGGCGTGTGCGCTGTCGTGGTTGTCGTCGCCGCAGCGAGCGCACATTGTATCTGATAGGCGTTCACCCCGGTAATCGCGGTGATGGGATAAAGCCCGGAGAGCACCACGCCAGCGCCATAAACCGGCGTATTCAAATAAATCGCGTCGAGGATCGTGACATTGGTCACGTTGGCATCGGTAATACCGACCGTCGTCGAATTGGCGGTGAAGGAAAAATTCCCCGTGGCGGTAAAATTCGTCGTCAGGGTTTGCGGGGTGACGACGTTAAGCGTCCCCGAGGTGATGATCGCCAACTGCGTTGTGGCGCCGACGGCAAGGTGATTCACCTGATTCAAATCTTGCCAGGCGTGCATATCGCGCGGCGTGCCAGACACCGGATTCGCGTAGAACTTCTGAAACCCTCCCTGCTTTTGCACCAGCGAATCTTTGAAGCGAATTGCCTGCGAGGCAGCAAAAGACGCTTCCAGAAGCGTAGGAGTCCTTTCCGTGTTAACCCCCGGAATTAGCTTGACAGACCCAAACGGCATGGCTCTACGCCGCCCGCACCAGCCATATGCCGGTAACCTGAACTGGCGGCATATTCTGCGAATTGCCGTTACCTGTAGCGCCGGTAGTACCGCTGATGCTCACGCTCACAGTCGGCTGAATCTGCGCGAACGTACCGCCGGAACCCATCGGCGCCACGAACGCACTCGACGCCGGCACGACGGTATTGCCGCCGAGAAAATTTCCCCCAGGTCCGGTCCACTGCACGATGCCGGCCGAATTGAGCGCCGGGGTGGTGCTGCCGGAAAAACTGTGACTGTGGCTCGTCTGCGATTGATCGCCTCCCGCGGCACCCAGGACCGCAGCATTGACATTACTGATCGCGTTCGTGACCCGCAAACCTGAGGCATCGAGTGCCAACGGATAGCGTCCGCGCAAATCCGGCACTCCGAAGGTTGAACTCCCGTTGCCGCCGAAGGTCGCACCGAACTTCGCTCCCAAAAACGGATAGGTCGAAACGTTGTAGATAGAACCATCGCAGAGCAAATAGGGCGGCACCGTGCAGGCGCCAATCCACGGCGGCACGGCGGATATGCCGGAAAAATGTTCAATCGTCCCAACGCGCCCCCCAAGATTGCGAAACCGCATGTTGGTGCCATCGGAATAGACATCAACCGCTTCCCCATCGGGAATGCCGATTACTTCCCCGCCGCCGCCGTTCGTCAATTGCACATAGAAAGAACCGACGGTGCAGCGGTTTTCCGCCACGTAGATGCCGGGCCGCGGAAACGTGATGACACAATTCCCGCTCAGACTTCCGGTAAATCTGATTATCGCATTTTGCGATTGCGTTGGTCCCGCCGATGGTGTGGCGGTAAACCCTGCCGGCACTGAAAGCGTGACATTGGCGTTGGTCAGCGATTGGGCAAATACCCCGCCAAACATACCGTCGGTGGCATTCATATTGCCGTTCACCGGCACATCCCAAGTGCCGCTATCGGACCCGCGCGTGGGAACCGCCAATCCAACGTTTGAAGTCAGGGGGTCCGCCAATGCTTTCTCCTATTATCAGTTTCGCGGCGGCGTTGCCAGCGGCGCAGGCTCTTTGCTCGACCATCCTTGCGATGTCAATTTCTTCCGCATTTCCTCGACTTGGGCGGATTGTTTGAGCGATTGATAATGCGCTTCCCAACTCTGAGCGGCCCTTGGATCGTCGCTCATCGCCCCGAAGTTTTTCTGATATCCAGCGCCGAAAACCAATGATGCTGCCATGAACAAATCCGGCAGCATAGTCGACAGAACGGTAGTCGTATTGCTGGCGGACAATGGTGCCGGTCGTTGTGTGCCTATTACGGTGATAAAATAGGCTTGGTCCGGGGCAGGAACAATCTGAATGATCGTACTGTTGAATGGCGACCAATATCGCGGCACACCTGAGGCTGCTGGAGTGTAGTCGGTGAACAACGCATGCAAACACTCACTGCTGACCGCTGTCAGTGGAGTAGTATTATTTGCTGTGCCGGCCGGCGTACCGACCAAAACTTCTTCTACAACCACAAACTTTCCAAAAAGCGTCGGCAGTGTGAAACCGCGGCTATTCGGCGTCGCGTTTCCGACATCGGAAACGCGCTCTGCCAATAAATCCAGTTCGCGATAGATACGCTGTTCGGCGTCATCGATGATCGAAGGCAATACGGCAACAAACCGCGGGTCGCCCGAGGGAACGACCAACATTTGCGCCAACGTATTGACGTAGGTGGTGTAAGTGAGGCTCATGGTTCCGGCTTGGCCTTGTTGTTACATTCATCACGTTCTTTGGTGACGCCAGCCAGTTCATCAGTCAATTCATTGATCCTTACCACAAAGGCACCGAGTTGGCGTCGATAGTTGGCTACTTCCGCTTCCAACAGTTGAATCGTGACTTGTTCGGCGCTCGGCCTGAGAGGCGCAGAAGCAGGAATGGAGGGGGGTGATGACTGCATGTTCGACACTTTCACCATGCGGGAATTTTCCGCGTTGTTCCGTTATCGTCGATAGAAATCCATTTTGTGGGATTGCCAGATGCCGGCGCGTTGGTCAATGTCCCTGTATTGCTTGAAGCGCCGTTGTTGAGCGTGGTCTTTGTGCGGATCAGAAAACTTGCATCGCTACTGTAAATATCGGTCGCAAAAATTCCGCCGGCCCCGGGATCAGCGGGCGCCGCACCCACGCCGAGGCCACCGCTGGCGAAAATTAGCATGGCTTGAGCCACAGTAATTGAGCCGGTGGGCGTCGTATTAAATGCAATAAACGTGCCCTGATGCCCAGACGACCAATTCTCCGCACTCTCAATCACAATAGATGCGGCAGGCTGGAAGCCGCCATTGTACCCATAGGCGCGCATATTCCACAACGCGCGATTGGTAAGTGTTGCAGTCGGGGTGGCCGACGTTCCTTCCGCAAGAGCGCCAGATAAGATATTTCCCACGGCGTTGCCGTTGGTATAGGTGACGCTCTCCCATCCGCTACTGATACCGTCTGCGGCCTGCCAGCGCTGGAGCGATGTTGAAGACGCTAGAGAAGGTGAGGATGATGTGTTCGCATTAACATCGATATTGGTCTTTGGCGATGTGTTGAGCAGGCCCAGTCGACCTGCACCAGTAAGAACCACATTCGGAAAATTAAGGATATTGCCGGTGACCGTGACGTTTGCAAGGTTTGCAAAGTTTGCGACGGTGATCGCCGCATCGGAACGAAAGAAGTTTCCGGCGGTGTCGAGCGGCACCTGTCCTGCGCCGTAGAAATTACTGCTGACGAGCATCAAATCTTTGAACCCTGCCGGACTTCCGTAGAGGTCGGTCTGAGCGTTGACGACGAATGCGGCGTCGACAAGCGAGCCCTGCACCGTCCCCTGAGTGTTGGCGCTGTAGGCGACGCGGCGGGTGATGGTCGCGCCCGTGGCGCCGAGAGCTTCCGCCTCGTTGGCGATGACCCACGGCACCGTCCCCGATGCGCCGACGTTGATAAACGAGAGAAACCCGTACAAAGCGCCGCTGCCGGTCCCCAGACCTCCTAATGTCCTGTTGGCGTAGACGGCCGACGACATGGCCGCGATCGAGGCAACGTCCCCTCCCGCGACTGCAGAAACAGTGAGTCCGTTATGCAAACTGTTTCCCTGAGCGGTGTAGGTAAAGCGCGTTCCGTACACTTGGCCGGTCAACCAACCAAACGCATCGAGTACGCTACCCGTGGCGTTTGTGCCTAAATCCACAAGCGTAACCAAGTTAAGGGCCACTGGTCCAGGAACCGTGGCAGCATTCACAGTCCTACTGATTATAGAACCAACCGCAGAAGCCGGAACACCTGCTGAAACACCATTTTGCAAAACATAAAAAGTATCCGTCAGATTGAGCGGAGTAACAGCGGCAGGCACTCCGGCTACATACTGATTGAATGGTGTTACGGCACCAGTCATGGCGTCAATATCCTACCGTTCTCAGCGACCAGGAGTGAACCAGATTCGGTCGTTAGCGACGATCCTTCTTCATCGATCGAATAGATTTCCGGCCGCGCGTTCATGATTGATGGCGGATCGGCCGGCAGAATGAGCGTGCCGAGTTGGCGTTGCGGTTCATCCAAATAGTCGGTTAGCACAAGCTGGCGTTTGTTAACAAGATTCGTCCCCGCCCATTCATACTGCCATTGCAAATCATCAATATTCCCAACAAATCCCGTGCGGTCACAAGTTGCCCATGCGCGAGGGGAATCGGGGTCGGTGACGGTATGCTTCGGATGTGGGCGCCAGGACATTCTGCCCTACCTCGGATAATACGCGAGCACATTCGGCGAAAATTTCATCGGCACGTTCTGGGTATCCTGAGTCGAGGCTATCGAGAAAGCCTTTTCGGCGTCCTCTCCCCGCTGTTTTTCGAAGGTGATGCGATCCACCATCGGGGCGCCCTGCGGGGGATAAATCTTCGCCAATCGGCCGGCGAGCCCAGCCACGATGGCGTCGTTCCAGCGCCACGGCACGTTCGGGGTTTCACCACCCGCAAAATTGGCGTCTTGAATCTGGATGTACGAATAGAAATCCCATGTGTAAGGACCATTACCATCAGGAACGGGCCAAAATGTAATATTCGGCGCTATTTGACGGTCGAAAAAATACACGGTCGGCGGCCCTGGCGTCTGTTGGTTTGCATACGTTATATATTCCGAATACGAAATTGGCGTGATATATCGTCGCGATTCATTCGCCTGCCCGAAGTTGAGCACGATCGATGAATCAAGAATCATGATGGTGTTGGCGTTGACCGAATAAGTCGCAGTTCCCTGCGTCAGAGTGGTCTGCGTCCGCGCCAGCGTCCAGAGCGTGACGCCGCGGTTACTCCATTCGGAAAACATCAGGTTTGTTTCGCGTCGCGCCGACGACATATGCTCAGCACGAATTGCAGGCGAGCGAACGTCAACGCGCTCGTAAGCGGCAAGCACAATCTCGCCATTTGAAGGCGAGAATGTAAACGTCCCTGAACTCGCCATTTTATTTGTTTTCTACCGGCGCCGCCGCGCCTGAATAACGCCATAAACGCTCGCAGTCGACGTGGTAAATTGCACATTAGTCACAAGAAACGCCGTGCCCGCTGCTGCGAATAGCATTTGACCAATGCCAGATGGGCAGCCCATATCACTTCCACCTGTTAATCCCGCACCCAATGAAATCTGATTAAGTTGGCCGGTTATAGCAGCAGGTAGCGCGTTCGATGTCGAGTTTACCCCCGTTTGAATTTCTTTGACCACGGTCAAGGTTGGAATAGTAACAAAAACAGTTCCCCATACGTCATAATCTCCGGCTGCGAGTGGGATTGAAATAACGCTGGTTGCCGTATTGTTGGCAAGCGCAAAAGCTGACCCAGAGGCAAGCGAACTTGATATATATTCACCAATATTACCCGGCACCGCTGCGGTGTTCGAGGCAATGCCGCGAATCTGCCCTATGGTGGCGGTTGCCGCAGGCCCAGGCGCGATCCCACCAATCGACGCAACGGTTATATTGGTTGTTCCCGCGGCGCTTGACAGATCGCCGCCGAAGGCCGGCAGGAATGAGGTGCCAAGCGTCGTCGTACCGTTGATCTTGGTAACCGTCGGATTGGGAAAAATCCCGGATAAATCACCTCCCGCAGCAGAACCGGACCCAAGCGGGGGTGTGGTATTTGTGCCGGTTGCGTCAGCCACGTCACGGGCTCCCGAGTCCTGCTTCGATCGCGGTTGCGCGCACCGTCCCGGTTCCCGAATTGATCAACAGGCGCCACGCGAAGATCGGATCGTTCGACGCGCCGTCGAGATTCGATGTGGTTGAAACGAGGGTCGGATGATTAAACGCCTGCGCGGTCGTGACCGCCGAAGGTAAATTGTTTGGATCGTCATAAGTATACTGGATCGACCAATTGGCCGAACCTGTCTGAATCGCAATGCCGTAGGCGATATTGACCGGCGCGGCGTTGGAATTGACGATCTGCCACAGCGAGGCCCCCACCCCGTTCGTGCCGATCGAAATTGTCCCGGCGGTCGTCGCCAGCGTTGAAATACGAACCAGACCCTTGTAATCGAGCACCGAATTTACCGTCCCGGTATTCGGCCCGGTGATATTCTCCGTGATCGTCGCGTTGTTGGCGTTGAGCCCGACGATGGTGAAGGTGTTGCTCGATTCGTTGCCAGCGACCGTGAACGTAATGCGCCGCTGCGCATCGAGCGTCGTCGTCGCCAAAGTGAAATTGCCGGGAGCAATCGTCCCGACCGCGTTGACCACCAAAGTGTTCGACGCGGCGAGAAGGCCATAAGTGACGACTTGCGGAGGCGCCATGCGCGGCCCTTATCTTTCAGTGGCGCGGCGCCTTGTCCATTCTGTGACGAACCGAGCCGCCGTCGATCTTGCCGATCTCGGGAAATTTCTTATGCACTTTGGCCCGCACCTTGGCTTTCAGCGCCGCCGTTCCGAATTGACTCACACGAGAGAGTGCGTTGCGCGCGTGACTCTTATCAGGAATCGGGTAGCTCCGATCAGGCCCCGCAAATGTCGAGGTCGACAGCGCGTTTCGTTTTTTCGCCGTCAGCTTCGCCATCGCCTAGCTCGACATGCCACCTTCCTGCTCGCGCGGCTTCTCGGACGAACCCGAACGCGCGTGATGCGCCGAAGTCAATGGCGACGTATCGGAACCGACACGCCCACCTGACTTGCGTCCCGGCCGGTCGAGCCGCGGGCGCACCGCGCCGCCGGTCATGAGGCCCACAGTCTTCGTCACCGGACCGCCTTTGGCGCGATGATGTTTCTTGTGCTTGCCGACCTTGCCGCCCTTCTTGTGTTCTTCGGCTTCCTTGATCACGTTCGGGTTGCCCGAGGCCACCATGTGCTTCTCGTGGCCTTCCCCGCCGTGCTCCGCACCGCCGCCACGCGCCTTGTGCTTGCCGTGGTGTTTCTTGTGATGCTTGGCCATGGGACCTCCTTATCAGGTCGTGGAGTTGGCAACGCCAAAGAAAGGCGCAGTGTTGTTTGGTGTCGCGGCAACCAGATTCCAGACCGCCAAGTCCTGAATGATGCCGAGCTTCGCCGTCCCGGTCGACAGCGGAGCGGCAAGAGAGGTTGCCAGCGCGCCTGCGGTCGAAACCTGCACGGTGCCGCGCACGTCACCGGTCGTATTGGTGGCGGGCGAAGTCGTCACCGCCGACGAATAGCCGTTGGCGTTCGTCATGGCCGCGTTGTTCCAGTAGACCTCTGTCTGTGACCAATCGTCGGACCGAATCGGCATCCCAAACGTGTCGCCGATACCAACCGAATAAGTATTGCCCGTGGTCGGGATCGTCTGCTGAACGACCTGAAGATATTTGAACGCCTTCTTGCCGAATGTCACCGTCGCCGAAGTAGTAGCAGGCGACGTGATCAATTCCGTCATCAACGAGCCGCGCCAATCGTATCCGGTGACGAGAAAACCGATCGCCGTCGCCGTGCCTCCGGTCGTGAGCGAGACGGAAATATTGCGCGTGACGTTCTCGCGCGGATTATGCAGACGCAGCAGACCGGCCTGAAGAACTTTCGCGTGTGCGGTCGCAGCAGGCGCGCCTGGCCCAAACTGTGTTGCGGGTGGCAGCAAACCCGAACCGAACAGATTCGCCTGACCGATAGGCGCATTGCCCAAGGTTGCAAGCGGCACGCCCGGCCCGACCGTGACGCCGGTCGTATTTGCTGTCGCGATCGACTGGACTTGCGTAATCAACGAGGCGGTGTTGGCCGAATTGCCGACGTTGCCGATGATGATCCACTGGCCGAGAGACAACTGCGTGTTGTCGGCGCAGTTGACCGTCGATGAATTCGCCGTGGTGGTTCCGGTGGTAAACCCGAAGTCGAGCGCGATGACGTTGGTGACGGTGGTGGTGCCCAGCGGAATGATCGGCACCGCGACCGCGATCGACGGATTGCCCGCGTTCGCCCCCGCCACGCCCACTGTCGCGAGCGCCATCGAAGCGTTGGCGGTGAGAAGCGACGCCTGCACCGCAGCAACGACGTTCGTGGCGGTCGCCTGCGGTTTGTTGTCGACGGTCCAGAATGTCGTGTGCAGATAGCCAGGCACGCGACCCGGTAATGCCCCATCCTTGGCAAACGGAAGTCCGGCAGGATCGGCAAGCGCCCATCCCTGATAGGACACAGACGGGCCGTCCATCGGTTCGATGGTGGCCGCCGTTCCGGCCTGCAACTCCAACGACCCCATGTTGCCGAGCGGGCCGCGGTGAAGGGTTTCAACCATGGCCAACGGCCTCCTGATATCTCGGGTCGTCTTCATCGAAGACGGTCAGACGGTCGATGTATCTCAATGCACCGCGGAAGACGTGTTGCAGTCTCTTTTTGTCCGCATCCACGTGCACCATTAGGCCGTAGCACCAGATGCACAAGATGCCACGCGGCTTGCCAAGGCGCGTCCTGTCGCGGCGAATATCGCCAGGGCCGCGCGTCCCCTCTGCGCCACAGCACTCGCACTTGGCTTCATACTCCTGCGCCAAGTAGTTGGGACGCGCGGGTACTACTTCCGGCGCGTGGGCAAAGTCACCGTGGATTTCCTTGGCGGCCTTCTCATAAGCAGCCTGAGCATCGGCTGCATGAGAGAAATACCCGAGATAGTGCCGCTTGCCCGCGAAGTGGATACGCGCGACGTAGCCAGTCCCGTGGGGGAAGACCCCGCGCGACGGCGCGATTGTACGCCGGCTGGTGTCGCGGCGCGCAGCGTTCTGCGCAGCGGTACAAATTCGCAGATTGTCGATAGCGTTGTACGAACGATACACTTTTGGAAGCTCCGTCGATTTCCCTGCTAAGTCCTTACGATGTCGGCGTTTCCCACCACAGGGCGCGGGGATCGTTGTACCCAAAACTGTAACGTTCATAGGCTTTGACAAGGAGGTTGTCGGTCACATTGTCGACCCATAAATCGCTTTCGTATGGAATTCTCATCATATGTATTAATCCATCAATATTCGTTGTCAGCCCCCACGCGAAGTTCGACGTGAGGAAGTCGAGCACGATGAAGCCTTCCGGCAGGCCGCCCGAGAGAGTGAGAATGGCGTTGACATCGTTGTCGGCCGTACCGGGACGAAGCTCCGTCTTCGTCAGACGAATGGCGATGCCTTCGAGATTTGGCGGCACCACCAGACGCCGACCGCGCGAGAGAATGCGAATGCCGCGTTCGTTGACGAACTGCGTGCGCACGTTCGTCATGTCGGCAAGCAACGTCGATTCGTTGAGCGACTTCGGCGTCGAAGACGTGTTCGCCCACGTTCCGCCGTCGTAGGGATGCGCGGTCGAGGCGAGCGCCACGCCATCGCCGATGATCTGCGTATTCTGCGTAGTGGCGAGGTTGAGGATATTCGCGCCCTGGATTTCCTTGAACTGGGCGAAGGCTTCCTGAAGTTTCAGGTTGGTCGGATTGAACTGCGCCTTGTAAACGTTGTCGTCAATCGCTTTGCGGGTAATGGCGTAGCCGAGTGCGACTTCGACATGCACAAAGGCCCAGGTGAAGCGTTCGCCCGCGTTGTTGTCGAAGGCGGTAGCCGCGCCTTCATCCTTCAGTTGCGGGAGGCCGACGAAGGCCATCTGGGTCGAACGTTCGACCGCCAACTTGGAGTGGTGGGTGGTAAATACGCGATCCCACTGTCTCGGAATCATGTCGTAGCTGCCGCGGACATCGAACAGTCCGGGCAGCAGTTCGGAGCGGATATTGGCTAATGCGATGGGCATGGATTATCTCCGCTCGTTACATGCCGAAGTTCGACCGCTTCAACTGATTGTTGAAGCCGACGATGACCCAGTTGAAGGCGGTGGTTGGATCGGAGCCGTTGCCGATGCCCTGGTAGAGATCGATGATGCGGAACGGCAGGGTGGTTGCGCCGGCACCGGAGGTGACGGTCGACTGATCGATCGTCATGGCCGAGAAGGCGCCGCCGGTCGTCGCACCGACTCCGGTCGAGAAGTTCGCGACTTGTCCGATGTTGGCCGAGGTGATCGCGGTATTTGCCGCGGCGACAAGGAACTGCGCGCCCGGCGCGTCGATGACGTAGGCCGTGGCGTTCTGCGCCACCCCCGAGGCGGGATAGAACGGCGACCATGTAGGCGCGCCGCCCGCAGATGGGATCATCATGCACCCCTGGAAGATGCCGACGATCGCCGCAGCGGCAGCGGTCGCGAGGGTCGGGGTTGCGGGGATGATGAAGGGGGAGGTCGAATTGGTGTAGATCACCGCGTCGCCAAAACAGATGTTCGTCGCGAGAGCCGACGAAATCACGTAGTGCGACAACTGGAAATCGGGCGCACCGCCTGGAACGTAAGACGTGTGCTTGAAGCCGAATGCAGCTTGCGTATTGGCCATGCCGGAATATCTCCGGGCTGTGGCTCAATTCTTCGCCGGCGCGGCGAATATGATGCCGGGATATGGGCGCCTGCGGCGTGCGGCGCGGGAAGTGCCAGATCAAATAAGCGCACAGCGCGGCGCTTTATCTGGCGAAGCTCGACCCGATTCGGCGCGAATCGGGGAACGTGAGAGGGATTAGGCTAGGTTCAAGTGATTCGTGTCAAGCGGTTTCCGCAAGTTCGGGCTCGACCTCGGCCGGTTCGTCGGCTTTGGGTTCCGGTTTTTCGTATGGAGCGGCAAGCGCGAACGGACGGACGGTTTCGGCGTCCCATTTGTCGAGCAAAGGAACGCCCAGCCGTTCGACTACCGGCGATCCATGCCATGCGCCAAGCACGATGAGGTCGACGGTGGATGGGGTTGCCGGGGTCGCGGGAGTGGCAGCGGTCGCTTCGGCCGTTTTGGTTTTGGCAACAGCCGGCTTCTCGGCAACCGCCTTCTCGCCTTCATGCGATCCCATGACGATGGCGGGATAGCATTTTTCCGGGTCGTCGTTGCCGTCAGGATACACGAACACGATGGTTCCGCTTTTGGGATCGCTCATGAAAGACTCCATTTCGGGTACTGGGTCAGTTTCAATTGTGGCGGGTCAATCGCTATGATTGACCCACTACCCCATTTCGTCAAAGGGAATGTGCGCAAGTGATTCGTGTCAAGGGGAATCCAACCAGAAAAGCCGAAGCCGCGCGGCCACAGCGAGTGCAAGAGCACATTCTTCGGGGGTATCGCACCCGATCGTAGGATTATCCACATGTTTGAGATTGGTTAAGGATTTGCCAGCGGCAGCCTTGCGGCCTTTAGCGTCCCACCACAGTTGGGCGGCCCGCCAAAGCATATCGTCCATCGCGATCATTCCGCCGCTTCCAGCTTTTGAATGTCGGCCGTGACTTGTTCCACGATCCCCACATCCGGCTTCGGCGGTTCAACCAGCTCTGCCGGCGCCTTCGGCTGTGTTTCTTCGCTTGCCGGCATCAGACGCGGCACTTGTTGAATCGTGTACGCCGTCATGTCGAGATAACGATGGCCGTAGTCGTAGGGGCCGACGTGAGAAATCTTGTGGCCGATCGCCGCCCAGGTCTGGCCGCCGCAGATGTTGTGGCGAATGCAGAAGGATAAATCCTCCGAGACGATTCCGCGTTCGGGGATATCCATCTTGTCGAATAACCGCAGCATGCGGGTGGCCCCTGCCGACTGCATGATGCCTTTGGCGGGGTGAAGATCGAGGCGCGTGTCGATCAGTTCGGGGAACCGTGTGAGCATCGGCAGCACGCAATCGCGGCGAATGAGACAACACCCCATGCCGACACCTTCGACCCGCATGAAATCGCCGCGGCGTTCCGCAAGCGTATCCCCCGTGCCCGATCCTGCCCACGAGGTCGGCAACTGCCGTTGCGGGTAGATCGAACCCACCAGAGGTTCATCGAACAGCAGCATGTCGAGCACGAGTTCGGGCGGGAAGCCCATGTCGGAATCGACGAACAGCAGATGCGAAATGTCGGTCAATCGGTCGAACCAGATGGTGAGCGCCATGTTGCGCAGTTCGGCAATATCGGGAAACGAAAGCGTCGACACTCCGAAGCCGATGCTTTTGGCGGCAAGGCATTGCCCGACCGCGTGCGATGTGAGAAAAGTCGTCGCGGTGACGTGCTGGCCGTAGCCGGGAACAAACATATAGACACGGTGGGACATTAAGAGCGACCTTCGTGCATAGAGAAGATAGCGTTGTGGGACTCGATAAATACAGCGCGGCGTTTCGGATCGGTTTCAGCATTTGCCTGTGCGCGAAGCCAACAAATTCCCCGTTTTAATGGGTCATCGTCCTCGCGAAGACAGACAATCTCAGGTCGCCCACATCGCCGGCATCGTTGTGTTAAAATATCCACGTCATGGGGCCAGCACATTTATCTCACCCCCACCCTCTGTATATTCACCACGTTCGCGGGCGGGAGCAATCGCGCCGCCCATGCCTGCTGTTCTTCCGGCGGCATTCCGGCGATTAACCCCGGCACCAACGCCGTGGCTTGGCCTTTGGCGCGCATGTAGCGGTCATCTTGCTTGATGATACCGCCTTGGCTCGCCTGCCATTCGAGATCACGCGCCTGCTGGCGCACGCTGTCGTTGATCCATTTCGAGCGATATTCGATATGCGGCGCCATCGCCTTGATTTGTTTCTTGCGCCATGACGCTTCCTCAAATTCCTCCGAATCGACAATGGCATCCGCCACCATGCGCCGATGCAGATAAGCGCAGTCGAAGAACGTCGTCCACCAACCTAGTTCGCGCAAGCCCATCGTCGGCGGCTTTCCCTGCTTATCGTATTCGACGCGCGTATCGGCCACGAACACCCGGTCGATCCGCTGGCACAACTCGAATACCCAATGGTCCCAGAACCAATAGGTAAACAAAGGCGGGGCGTAATAGCCGAGCTTGTCGGCGAGTTTGCGCGTCATCGCGAACGTATCGGGGAAAGAAGCATTGCGCAGATGATTGACCACGAGGCCGTAACCATCGGGAAACAATGATGCCGCCTCGACGATCTTTTCGTCGAACCCTTTGACTGTAAATGCGTTGTAGTCAGATAGGTTGACAATGATTCCCGCATCCTTGTCTTCCAAAGCGCGATTGTATTTTGCTCCGGTCGTATCCTCGCGCGGACGAATGTCGATCTTGACTTGCGGCGCATTATACCAGCGCAGCTTTTGTTTGGTGGCTTCATCATCATTGTCGACAGACACCATCAGGACCGTATCGGGCAAGGTGATATTCGACAGCGTCGTCTCGATCGTCCGGGCTAGTATTTCGGGACGATTGCGGGTGATGAGGTTGATGACGAGTTTCATGATATTGTGCAATCCTGCGCCAACGGAGAGTCTTTCATGTCTCGTAACGCCTGAATGAGACACATGCGCGACGTTTCATCGTTTGCTTGTTCCAGCGTTCTAGCGGCAAATTCGAGGCCCCATTTTAGGCCCTCGAAATAAGCCTTCCGCGCATCGTCGCTGCGTCGTTTGAGAATCATGTTTCACCAATGCACAATGAACCGCCGACCGACAACGCCATAACCCCCATAGTCGGTGTAACGATAACGATAGAACGCCGTGGTAATCTCCCGCCACGCCCGCTGCTGGCCGAAATCCGGCGAGCCGCTGTTGCAGTACCAATCGTCGAACAGGATGGTGGCACCATCCGTGATCATTCCGCGTGCGAATATCGGCACCAGCGCATCAATGGTCGACTGATATAGATCGCAATCCACGTGCAACAGAGCAAAACGGGCATCTTCCGGGATTGTTTTCACCGTGTCCTTGAACCAGCCGGGAAATATTTCGATGCGATCTTCGCTCAGATGCCGGGCGCAACGCTCTTTCAATTGTTCGGGCGAGCCGCCCCTGGCCCCGCCCGGAGGCCAGATGCCACGGGCGATGTGCGGGCTTGCCAGATCAACCGGATTGGTCGCTTGTGGGAATCCTTCAAACCCCTCAAACAGAAAAAGACGCCGCTCGCTCGACGTGTTCGCCTTTTCGTTGATATCGTAGAGAACGGAACAACGGGCGAGTTCGCGCGCAAGAACTTCCGCCGAGCGGCCCTGATAGGAACCAAATTCGGCGAAGTGACCATCGACCCCGGCGGTGACGACGTATTGCACCGCCCGCATTAACGGCATGGGATCGAAATCGGCGAAACCCTCGTAAGGATCGGATGAGACGATGCTTGTCGCAGCTTCGTTCACTTGTCAGCCTTTCTCACCGCCCATGACGAATCGCGATAAAGTTTAACTTCCCCGCCGTATTGCGCAATGAATTCATCCACAGCTTTTGGCACTTGCGTATATTCTGAATGGTCGTGACCGGCGAGATAACCTCCCGGTTTGACCAAAGGATAACCCGCTACGATGTCACGCCGGACTGCTTCGAGGTCATGCTCGGCATCGAGATAGACCAGATCGAATTTCTCGGGCGGAATGTCCTTGAGAATATCGGGACTCCACCCTTTGAGTAACTGCAAATTCGGATATCCACCGCAGCGCATGACGAATTCGGATGCTGAAAGATGCGTCGTCTCCTGCAAGGGATCGACGGCAATTACGGAACGGCATAGCAACAGAAACGTCTCGGTGGAAATCCCCCGATGCGAGCCTATCTCCAATACGTTTTGCGCCGAGCAATCGGAAATCAAATGAATCAATCCCTCAACCCGATTCGTCTGATCATCGGGACAGGCATCGCGACAACGCGGTTCCTTGATCAATTCGTTGATGCGGGCGATCTTATATTCGAGGAAGTTTATCATGTGAGGAATCAGATAAAGCGGCCGGCTTCTCCCGATTGGCGGTTAGACACACCATGCCTCCGGGCCAGTTCTCCCTTTGGCATCCCGATCTTCCCCGCACTTCATCGGGAGCGTGGTTTCTCTGCCCGCCGGCCACGGGGCGCAGAGGAAAGGAGGGAAGATCGGGCTAACTCACAAATTAGTCGCCATTTTCTCCGCATGCATTAGCACATCATCGACCGAATGATCCTCGATATACTGTCGCGTTATTGCGAATCCGAGCTTCCCGCTTGCATTTTCCACAAGAATATTATCGATCGTATCCTGAATCGTGACCTTACACGCGGGCATGCGACGTTGAATTTGCAAGGCGATATTCCCAACAGAGATCGGCATGACGGATTACGGCTGCGAATCGTCCGCCGGTTGATAATTCGGCGGGGCGATCTCGTAGGTTTCGTCGATCGACAGTTGCGTCTTGCGTCCTTTGTAGTTGGCGCGAGGATTGAGTTTCAAGTCCTGGTGCATCGATCCTTGCAGGTTGGCCCTCCGGCCCATGAGGGCTTCGTCGCGGTCCTTCATTTGCGTCAAAGCGCGAACCTTGTCCTCATATTCGGCTTCGGCGCAGAGTTCCTCCGGGCGTTCCTCTAGCCGCATCCCTTCGATCTCGATCGGACCTTCGTGATTGAGCGGCATGAACATGCCGGGATGACGATTCGCCGGCACCGGCCGCCAGCCTTGGGCGTACATCGTCAGATTATGTCGGCGCGCGACTTCGGCATTACCAATGACGGAAACCGTGTTCCACTGGTACCGCCAGCCCTTGGGAATGATGTCCTCCGGGATTTCGTAAGCATCGGTCGTGCCGGCCTTGCCGCGCGAGAGGACTTCCCCGTTGCGCCCTTTGACCACCACACCCCCGCGGGCATTGGTGCGCGGTTCGTGCGTCACAGCATCGGAACGCGGCGAGGGGCGCGCGTCACGGCCTCCGGTGCGTTGGACCGTGGTATCGTCATCGATCGGCATTTGCCCTTGCACGGGCTGAATGCGCGGAGCGGAAGGCTGTGGGTCGGGGCGTGGGGCCATGGTTAGTATCCTCTCTGTTCGCGCACGGCGGCTTCAAGTTCGCGGGCGGCAGCCTCGAATTCGACTTTCGCATGAAACCAACGTAAGGCCGCCCTTTCAACATCGCGGGCATTTTTCTCAGCTTGGCTTGACGAAGCAGTCCCAATCTTGCGCTCGTAGACTGGTGTAACTTCTGTGCCGCTCTGTCCCATCATCCGCACGGAGCCACTAAAACCGCTTTCCGCTTGCCGCGCGGCCCAATCGTCCATCTGTTTCGCGGCGTCTTTAATCTGGTCGTTCATCATGTTGGCCTTAGCCCACGCCATACGTCTGCTCTATCTTCGTCAGTCCCGGCAGCACCGCCATCATCTATCGTATGGCGACCGTGTTCAACCGCACAAACAAAGCCGTTTTCTCTGACTTCATCCATCCACTGTGATACCATCAACTTTGCCTTGGACACGTTCTCGTCCATGACGGCACTGACCTGTCGGATGGGCCTTTCCATCAGCACACAACCGCCGTATTCAATTGTCTCCCCAGCAATACGAAATCTTTTATTATGCCTGGTAGCCGGAACGGGACGCCAGCCCCGTTCCTCCATGCACTTATAATTTTGATCGGGTTTACCAAATACTGTTTTAACGACCCATTGATATGCTTGCCCATCGGGGGCCAGCTTGTTGAAACTATCAAAATCAAAAGCGGGTAACGGTAGATGAAATACGGTACGCGCATAGGCCGCGCGAGGACTCGCGAGCAACGCTGCCCATGCACGAAGGAACGAACGGCGTGTCACGCCCATTTTATTACTGATCCACGTTCCCGTTCTCGAAGATGCCGGGCCGTTCCTTGCCCATCTCATACACGCGCCGGGCCATTTCGCGCACGCCGATGGGTTTACCGATCATCGAGGCATCCTTGATGCGTCCCGCCGCCAGATCGGACTTGAGCCAGACATGGGTGCCGTCCTCGGCCGATTCCGCCTGGCCTTTGGTCAAGCGAACCTGAATTTGTTCCGACGATCCACCCGATGCGGGAGAACCGCCGCCGTTGACGGGCACTGCCGGCACCGACTGCCTCCGTGTGTGAGAACGAACCTGGG
>Ga0210407_10000664_pt1 | contig 36958 bp, 27 predicted proteins | sample IncBWC27MmetaG_FD_150860 | JGI IMG/M metagenome (GOLD analysis project Ga0210407, IMG submission 150860) | Forest soil microbial communities from Barre Woods Harvard Forest LTER site, Petersham, Massachusetts, United States - Inc-BW-C-27-M | ecosystem: Environmental > Terrestrial > Soil >...
GGTATCGACATTGTTCCAACTGCCGATGGTGTTTCCGGCGGTCCAGCCGTCGGCGCGGTAGTAAAGGATGCCGGTGGCGCCTTGCGTCCAATTCAAGAAGCCGGCCTGGATGCGCTCGTTGATGGGCGGATAGTCCACCATCCATTCCGGAGTATTGCCTGATCCGGTGTTGCAACTCGCGTAGCTCCACAAATCCCCAGGCCCAGTCCATGGCAAGGCGGGCCACTGTTGCACGGAGTCAAGCAGCACCCACTGGTCAATGGCGCTGCGCCCGTCGCCCTCGTTGAATAAGTTGGGATCCGGCGTGTTGATGGCCATTATCGTCTTGACGCCACCACTGGCCGCGTGCGCATTCGTCGCTACCGTCTTCAGAGGCGTGTACGCATTCGGGCAGCCGTTCAATTCATCCGCAAGGTACAAGTCGAGCGGGAGCCCCGTCGGAAAATTGGCTGCCGCAGCACTGATTTGGCTGGTCGAAGGGATACTGTTATAGGAACCGTCGCACCGAATGCCGATGAAGTAATAATAGTCAAGGCCCGAGCGGTTGAGCCCGAGGGTGGTCATGTCCGATGAGGCGCTGGCGGCCATATCGACCCACCCCATCACCTTGTTGCGCATCAGTGCCTGCCCCAAGCTAGTAATGGTGTTCCCTGATGCCGGCTGCCAGAGCTGCCAGAGCGAAAGTTCCGAGGGCCGCAGAGGCAACTCGAAATTCCACACTGTTAGTGTGACCGGAACGCTGACCGTTCCTTGATCTGCAGTAACAGAAATATTGCCCGTATACGTCCCCGTCGGACTATTCGTGACTCCGGCCGGAACGGAAATGTCGATCCAGTACGGCTGATTCTGTCCCTCGCCGACCGTGGCATTGCAAGCTTCAAGCGCGGCGCTACTTCCACACAGTGGCGAACCGGTCTCAGGATTATTGAAAGGAATGAGCGGCTCGGGGTAGGTTCCCGAACCCAGCGGGGGATTGCCGCCTCCGCCGTAATTCGCGGTGCCCGTCACCGTGATGTAGTACTCGCGGTAGAGCGTGACGCTGGATGCCGGGATACTCGCACCGCCAGGACCGGTAAGCGCGGAGGCGCTTAAGTTCACGTTGGTCAAGCCACCTGCAAACGCGGTGACGATGATCTGAGTGTCTACCGTCTCGCCGCGTGCGCTGGATAGATTGATGTAGGAAGTCGTGCCGGGGGCATCGGTCGGCCCCACCCGGACGAGACTAGGAGCTACCCAAACAGTGCCCTGTTGGCTCGCGAGTAGCCGCGTCATGGGCGTGCAGAATGTTACGAAGATCAGGAGGATGAGGAGCGCTGCAACTTGCAGCGGGCTTTTATCGTGCCCGAAGGTCTTCATTGTGTTAGCTCTTTCTGACTAGATGGCCGTGTGAGCGTGAGGTTAGGACCAGGGTGAAACAACGGTGTTTCTAGTTCTCTTAACCTTTTGGTTCTATTGAATTACGACTGCCAGGAAAGCCTTTTGAAATCCTTCATTGTGGCCCTCGCAACCACAGGCCTGTTCTTCCCCGCACCAATGATTGCTACGTCACATGTGGTCATCTTTCGCTCCTCCTGAGAATTCGTGGTCTTTGTGATTCCTAAGCCGACGCCAGTTTCCGCAAAAGGAAAATCTCGGACAAACTGACGAATTGACCTCCACCTAGAGCTTCGCCTACGGAGCAAGCTGGTGGAGCTGCTGTCCCAATTGCAGATGTGCAGATTCCAAAGCATTCACGTCGTGAGTCCAGTTGGTCCAACTCGTGGCGATGGGCACGATGACGGAGTTCAGAAACGTGGTTTGCCCCAGATTCTTCAGAATTTGGGCATACTCGTAGTCTTGAATGCCATCGCGCACAGCCTTCAGGCGAATCCCTGGTGCGGGTTCCGTCGAGCCAATCGGCGCCGGCGGATAGACAAAGATCCCGTCACCGGGTCTGCCGAATCCGCCGCCGCACGCCGTGGTGTCGACATTGTTCCAACTACCGATGGTGTTGCCAGAAGTCCAGCCGTCGGCGCGGTAATACAAAATGCCTGTCGCCCCTTGCGTCCAGTCCAAAAAGCCGGCCTGAATACGCTCGTTGATGGGCGGATAGTCCACCATCCATTCCGGAGTATTGCCTGATCCGGTGTTGCAACTCGTGTAGCTCCACAAATCCCCAGGCCCGGTCCATGGCAAGGCGGGCCACTGTTGCACGGAATCAAGCAGCACCCAGTGGTCAATGGCGCTGCGCCCGTCGCCTTCATCGTAGAGGCTGGGGTCAGGGGCATTGAGGGCGATTATGGTCTTGATGTCACTGCTCGAGGTATGGGCCATAGTGCTAATTATTTTGATGGTAGAAATAGCGCTGGGGCAGTTATTCGTCTCGTCGGCGACGTAGAGGTCCAGCCCAAGACCGGTGGGGAACCTAGCCGCCGCAGTCTTGATTAGTCTTTTTGGCGGGATTCGCGACGGCGTGCTGGTGTAGGAGCCGTTGCACTGAACCTGGACATGATAGAAGCCATCCACCCCAGAGCGGTTGAGGCCAAATTTTGCGATATGAGAGGGTGCGTCGTCAGGCACATCGACCCAGCCCATGACTCTATTGCGCATCAAGGCTTGCGCCAAGGTGCTAACCGTATTCCCGGCGGCGGGAGGCCAACTCGAGAAGAGGGAGAGTTCGGAAGGCTGCACGGGCAGCTCAAAGTTCCAGACCATGAGCGTGACCGGGATGGTGGCATTACCTTGAGCCGAGGTGATCGAGATGGAACCGGTATAGGTACCTGGGGGGCTGTTGGTGGCACCGCGCGGGACGGAGATGTCGATCCAGTAGGGTTGATTCTGGCCGGCGCTGACCGAGGCATTGCAGGCTTTGAGCGTGGCTGCTGAGCCGCACAGGGGAACGCCGGTTTCCGGATCATTGAAGGGGATGAGGGGCTCGGGATAGGTGCCAGAGCCAAGCGGAGGATTGCTGCCGCCGCCATATTGCGCAGTCCCAGTCACGGTAATGTAGTATTCGCGATAGAGGGTGATGTTGGAAGCGGGGATGGTGGCGCCGCCGGGACCAGTAAGACTAGAGGCGCTCAGGTTCACGTTTGTTAGGCCGTTGGAAGGGCCCTGCACGACGACTTGAATGTCGACAGTCTCGCCGCGCGCGCCGGACAGACTGATCGTCGAAGCCGTACCGGGGCCGTCAGTCTTCCCTACTCTGACCAAGCCAGAAACGACCCAAAACTGAGAGGCTGAGCCCGATGTTGAAGCCGGGCTTGGTCCTGAACTGTATGTTACAAAGGTTCTAAGAATGACGAGCATTGCCACTGGTAAAATCAGACCCTTGATGTATCGGAAGATTGTGTTTGCGGGTTCTTCTCTTGGGCCGCTAGATTTGGGGGAAATTGTCATGTGCCTTCTTCTCCCAGCATCAATTTTAGGGTCGGGCGAAGAATAGGCAGAGGTTCAATCCTGTAGCCGCGAGAACATCGGTCGGCGCGCGCCTTTTCGAGAGCACCTCAACTCTGCCGGAGCAACTCCTGCGTTGCTCTGCCCTGGAGGTTATCTACCTGTTTCGAGACAGGAACGAGATGGCCGACAACAGCGTCATACAGGTTGAGTATCTGACGCACCATCCGGCCCTGCGAGAAGCGCGGAATCTAGTTTACATTTTTACTGCCGCTGCGCCGAACACCAAGCTTGAAACATCAGGACGTCCCAAATGTGGTACTGCCAGGCGTTGCTCCCGGCAAGAAGATCGCCCCACATTTGGCGGATGGGCCGCGGGTTGAGAAGACCCTCGCTTCTTAACCGGCCCTCGTCCAAGAGTGATTCCGCCCACTTTCGTAGGGGGCCATGCAGCCACCTGTCCAAAGGAATGCCGAAGCCCGCTTTCGGCCGTTCGGTCAATTCCGGCGGAACATAGCGACCGAGAACACGACGCAGGATCCACTTTCCTCGGCCATTTCGAATTTTCAGAGAGCTTGGAAGACGCCAGGCGAATTCCACTACGCGTGGATCCAGCAGCGGAACGCGTGCTTCGAGACTGACGGCCATCGTGGCTCGGTCCACCTTTGTCAGGATGTCATCGGGAAGATATGTGGCGGCATCGAGGAACATCATCTGTTGAGAAAATCCAAGCCGGTGCGGCCAAGCGTCAGCTCGAGTGAGGAGTGTTTCCGGCTCCTTGGCGCCCAACACGACCGACTCGGGCTCTTTCCAGTGAGACGCCAACGCAAGGTACATGTTACGGGGGCTGGGGGATGGCAGGATTCCTGCGATTTTGTGGACCTTGTAACCAAACTGATTATGCCTGGCCCTGGGCGGCAATAACAGACTTAGGCGCTGGTAAAGTGCGTCCCAGCGGTAAGAGGGAACCCGGCAAATGGCTCTCGCGGCTGCCATGCGAAGACTGCGCGGTACCCATTGGATCGACTTCCAGACACGGCCATTCCAAACGTGGCGGTTGTATCCTCCGAAGACCTCATCCCCCCCATCCCCGGAGAGGCAAACTGTTACGTGCTGGCGCGCTAATCTGGCGATGAGAAAGGTCACGATTTGGGAGGAGTCCGCAAACGGCTCGTCGTACATCTCGGGCAAGTGGGGAACCACTTCCATGGCTTCAGTCGGCGTCACGTATAACTCGGTATGCTCAGTGCCTAGATGCTGCGCTACGCTGCTGGCATACTTAGCTTCGTTGTAATCCGGTTCGCAAGAGCCAATGCTAAAGGTTCTGACGGGGCGGTCGCTCTGGGCCTGCATCAGCGCGACGACCGTCGAGGAATCGACTCCGCCGGACAGGAAGACTCCCAGAGGAACATCCGCGAGCATGCGAATTTTGACGGCGTCTCGTAGCAATGCCTCGAGCTCTTCGACGGCATCCTCTTCGGACCCCGAAAAAGGATCGACCAGCCCGCGCTGAACGACCTCCTTGAGAGACCAGTAAGGCACCGGGGCGGCGGCCTCGGGAGTATCAACCGACACGGCAAGAATTGTTGCGGGCGGCAATTTGTAGACGCCCTCGTAAATGGAGTGGGGAGCGGGAATGCAGTTGTGACGGAAGAATAGCGCAAGGGCATCGCGATTGATTTCCGCGCGGAAGTTGGGATGGCATCGCAGAGCTTTGAGTTCGGAGCCGAACAGAAGTGTCCTGCCGATCCAGCCGTAATACAGTGGTTTCTCACCCAGGCGGTCGCGACCGAGATGCAGAATGCGCTCCTGGCGGTCCCAAAGAGCGAAGGCAAACATCCCGTTCATGCGGGAAATGGCCCGTCGCACACCCCAGTGATCGAAGGCCGCCAGCATGATTTCCGTGTCGGAGTGACCGCGAAGGGAAAGCGAGCCCCTCGTGACTTGGTCGAGCTCACAGCGCAACTGCAGGGAGTTGTAGATTTCCCCATTGAAGACAATCACGTGGCGCCCGCTGGCCGACACCATAGGTTGGTGGCCAGCTGGCGAAAGATCGAGGATGGACAGCCTGCGGTGGCTCAAGCCAACACCGGCGGCTGCATCGACCCAGACCCCTGCGTCGTCAGGACCGCGATGGCGAAGGGTATCGGCCATTCGAGCTGCGATAGCCCGCAGTGCCGATTCGCCGGTCTGGTAGTCACAATCGAGGATGCCCGCAAAACCGCACATGTGTTTCTTATCTCCAGCCCGCAAATGCCGAACTATGAGATTGGCTGTTCGTCTCCAGAGGAGACATCTCGGGTAGCCGCAAATCTCTCGTCCGCATATATCCTTTGTACTCCTGGTAGAGAGCCTCCCAGATCTGCTCCTGTCGAAACTCACGTTTGACTCGCTCATGGCCGGCGCAAGCCAGTTTCCTAGCCAGGGCTTTGTCGCTGAGAAGCCTTGCCACCGCGCCCGTAAGGGCTTCCGCGTCACCCACAGGAAAAAGCAGGCCGGTTTCCTCATCGGCGACTGCGTCTACGATCCCGGTCGCCCGGGCGGCCCCCACTGGCTTGCAGGCGGCCTGCGCCTCCAGGATCACATTGGGAAGGCCTTCCCGGTGGCTAGGTAGGACGAAGACGTCCATCAGCGAGTAGTACGGGGCGGCGTCCTCGACAGGCCAATCTTCTTGCGGTTGTCCGGCAAGAGGGGGTTTGCCATCTCGGTGTTGATGTCCCACCAGAACTACCTGAGGGTGTGTCTCTAGACCCCTTCGAGTCGCAGCCGGGAGGGGGTCTTCGCACTCGAAGCGCCCCAGCAGGAGCAGCCGAAGATCGGGGAATTGAGTACGCAGACGCAAGAAAGCTTCCGCGAGTTCAGGAACGCCTTTGTCGCGGGTAAGTCTGCCGACAAAGCCCACCACAGGTGCAGAAGGGGGAATGCCTAGTTCACGTCGTAGCTCGGCGGCTCGCCTAATCCTTTCAGGCGTGGGTGCGAATCGCGAAGCGTCCACCCCGTTGCTGCCGCCGCATCCGAAAACTACCGTTTTCTCCCAGCTTGTGAGCCCGGAAGCTATGGCCATCTCCCGCACAGTTTTGCTTACACAGATGACACGATGTGCAAGACGACAAGCCAGACGCTCGGCGTAGATCAGCAGGCGGCGCTTCAATCCGTTCGTGGTTTCGAACCGCAAACCGCGCAGTGTATAGAACCGGCAGGGTACACGGTTGAGCCACGCAGCCAATCCACCCAGCAACCCAGCCTTGGGGGTTCCCACGTTTGTGACCGTGGGGCGAAGCGCGCGCATAATTCGCCACAAACGCCAAAGTGAAACCAGATCTCGCAAGGGAGAAATCTGCCGCGCCATGGGCACTTCAATGGTCCGCACGCCCTCGATACGCGCCATTTGGTCGAGGCGGTTTCCCCCCGGTGAAATGACCGTCACATCAAAGCCTCGATCCCGAAGGTACTGCAACTGACCTTGCAAGAAACCAACTGCGATCGACGAATTCACCACCGCGATCAACCGGGGTCGGTCCGAATTCACAAGCATGTTTGCCTCATCTAGCATCTTTTCTGCTGCCTAGCGGCCCGCCCAGCCGCCCGGTGACCGTCCTGGGCAGTGCCTTTTCTCCTGGATTGATGAGGTTGATTGAATGATCCGCGCGGGTGCTGACATCCGCCGCCCTAATCAGCCTTAACGTAAGCGGTTGACAGAAATGAATCGCGTGCGCTCACAGTCGCAAGCAGGAACCTGAATATCTCTGGACCGGCGCATCTACTGGGCACATTGCGAGAGGCCCGGGGAAGGCACACTCTGTAGTGTTCCGGCAGCCAGCTTCCCGTAGATTGCCTGATAGCGTTCCACAATCGCTGGCAAGGCGAACTGCCGCTGGACTCGGCGTCTGGCAGCCAGTCCAAGGCGATGCCGCACGGCCGGTCCCGCCGCAATGAGTTTCCGCCAAGCCTCGGCCAACGCGTGCGGATCACCAGGCGGCACTACTGTACCGGTCTCACCAACGATCAGGGACGAGTCTCCCACATCGGTCACGACGCAGGGTGTTCCGCACGCCATGGCTTCACCGATTGCAATGGGAAAAGCTTCGCAGCGAGAAGCGGTAGTGGCGATATCCATCCCTGCAAAAAGGCGAGATACGTCTTGGCGTACTCCCAAGAGATGGCAGCGGTCGCGTAGACCCACTGCCTTAATCCATTCCGCCAATTGCGAGTTTTGCCAGGTTATGTCCAGGCCACATAGTAGGAAGTGAACCGCAGGTAATTCTTTGTGCAGGCGCGCGGCTGCCTCAATAAAATTGTGATGGTCCTTGTGAGGATGAAAACGAGCCGCTATCCCAATCAGCAGCGTCTCTGCCGGGATACCCAGCTCCTCACGGAGCGACGCGTGGGCAGCGGGGTCAGGTTTGAATTCCTCGACGTCGAAGCCGTTGGGAATAACCTCTAGCTTTTCGGCGGCGTAGCGAAGCCCTTTGTGGAGGCGCAGCGATGCCTCGGAGCAACACACAATGCGGGCCGCATATTTTCGCGACAATAGGGCGCACGCGCGATTGACGAGCATGGTGCGGCGGTTGCCCATACTCGAGTCAAGTCCGCTGTCGTGGATGCCCCAAACGACCGGGACATTTCCAGCCAGGCGCGCTGCGAAAGCGCCGACGAAGTTCGCGTGGTACATCCAGGTCTGAATGAGGTCGGGCTTGGAGGCGCGGATCCATTGGGCCAGACGAAGCACCAGCAAAGGGTTAGGCACACTCGCTTTCATCCCCAGTGTGCGTACGCGCACACCGATTGCTTGCATTCTCTCGGCTTGGTCCAATATGCCCGTAAGCGAAACAACTTCATTCTTAAATCGCGATCCATCCATGGCAGAAGCAACTCGGCACAGCATCGTTTCGGCGCCGGCCGGGCCCAGGGTCGTGATGACGTGCATGACCTTAATCATGTTGCCCTTCAAATTTGCCTCAGTGCCACGCCTTGCTGACGCAAGCCTTCCGCATTCGGGCGGCGTGGTTGATCGACCAGACTCTCGTATAGCGCTTCATGGGCTCGGATCATCGTCGAGACGTCGAATTGTTCTCTGGCTCGCCGGGCTGCTGCTCTGCCCAGCGCCTGCCTGAGTTCTCGATTTTGCAGGAGAGATACCATCGAAAGCGAAAGCCCTTGAACATCTCCAGGCTGCACCATTTGTCCTTCCTTGCCATTTTCGAAAAGAGTTGGCACGCCACCAGCAGCGGTGCTCACGATTGGCAGACCAGAGGCCATCGCCTCCATCACAGAGAGCGGGTTCCCCTCGTAGTCAGAGCCCAGCGCGAACACATCCATTGCACTCAACACATCTGGAATATCGGCTCGCAGCCCGAGGAAGTGAACTTGATTTACCAAGCCGAGATTCTTAACCGTCTCCTCCAGTTGCGGCCGCAGGGTACCCTCTCCAACCAGGACCAAATGAGCGTTTGGATAGGAGGCTGGGCCTTGGCGGAAGGCTTTCAGGAGCATTGCGTGGTTTTTCTGCGGGGCAAAACGTGCCACGCAGGCGAACAGAACATCGTTGTCACCGAAACCCTCTATTGCCCTCCAATCCTTCCGAGAGATCTGCGGATGAGCATAGCGGTCCGTGGGAATACCGTTCGAGATCACACGGCACCTTTGAATCCCATATAGGCGCTCAGCGCTGAGGGCTACCTCTGTCGCGACGCCGATGGGTACGACTCCGTGATTGAACGCATAGCGGTGAATAAAGCGCGCCCTAGGCTCGACCTCGCGCTCCGCCAAGTTGTGGATTGTATGTAACAGTGAAGTGCGCTTGAGGAGAAGCATGGACGGCAACGCATAGCGAAGGACCTGGATGTGGGTGTGGACAACATCCGGCCGGTAGTCTCTGAGAGCGCGATGCAATCTGGAATACATGCGGTAATCGAATCCCGGCGGTTTCCCAAGATACCGAACTTCCACGCCAGCTTCCTCAAGCAAGCGGTCCAGGTCGCATTCCTCGCGCTTCCCGAGCGAAACGACTGCTGCCTCGTATCGCTGAGGATTCAATCTTGTCACGATGTGAACCACCACGCGCTCGGCGCCACCGGGGTTCAAGGTCGGAACAATATGGAGGACTCTAATCTTCTTCATGATGTCAGTCGCAGGTCGGCAACGGCATTTTTCTAAGCAGAATGGGTTTCGCTCACTCTTGTTAGGCGTGCAGAGCGTTCAGTTGACACTTAGCAAGAGCAGGAGCATGCGTCTGCGTCCCACGCTTCCAAGCCATACTGCCGCATTGGGCCATGATCAACCCGAAAAAGAACCAGGTCGGCTTCCGCATCTCCCAAGTTAAGCTCGACACTCCTACCACCCAAACGCCAAAGGATACGATCCACAATCTCCGCGGAAAGGGGGGCATGGCCCTCAGCGACCGGGCGAGGACACCTAGCAAGGCGCAAAAAACTGTAAAACCGACTACACCTTGTTCGACGAGAACCGACAGGAAAGTATTGTGCGCAGGGGGCGCCGGATCGCGTTCCTCGAGACGAATCGGTTCCGCTAAAACGCGGCTGACAATCAGCCTGAACGCATTCGCCCCAATGCCCAGGAAAGGATGCGCCCTAAAAATCTCCCAGCCTGCTCTCCAGATGATCGTGCGTCCGGTCAACGTTCCTTGCCCAAGTTCAGTGGGTAGCGTCGATAGTCGTTCCCATGAAGTGGAGGGTACGAAGAGAACAACGCCGTAGACGAGCAAGGATACTGTCACGATGAGTGCGATTCTCTGACGCGCAGTCAAGCGCGCTTGAGTCAGGGGCACGATAGAGAGGGCCACAAGGGTCGCCAGAGTGGCTCCCCTTGAAGCTGTCAGCAAGATGGTTATTCCCGCCAGAATAAGTTGCACTCTGTAGATCCAAGCCGTCCAACCCTTGTTCTCAATGAGCAGATAGTAGGACATGGGGATGCTTAAGGCCATGATCAGCCCCAAGTCGTTGGCATCTAACTTAGCGCCTGCATAACGTTGATAGACCGACTCCTGATGAGAAAAGAACTCATATATAGTGTCTATCGCTGAGATAAAGGTTCCAAGAACGTAGGCCTGCATCAATTGCAGCTGTTCTCGCACCTGGGGGGCCAACTCCCAGATCAGCCACACCATCGCAAAGAGCTGGATGTACGAGAAAGCCTGGATAAGTGTTCCCTCAGGATAAAGACTCCACAGGTAACTCAGCGCCGCCAGCAAAACAAATAATCCCATCACGATGTGGCCCGCCGACGGGCGTCTGATCTTCCCTCTCTCAACAATTGCTAAGACGCCTAGGCCCACAGCGACCATCCCGATCAACCGTGCGCTTGTACCAAAACCAGAGATCGTGACTGCGTTTTCCCATGGCATGGCAAACACCAGGAGCCAGAGGGAAGCGAACGCAAGCCTGCCCAGAACGGAGACTCCCTCTGCGCCGACCAGGCGGTCAGCCGCTCCGTTTTTATCAGGTCTCGGCGTGAGCCCAGGCCGATAAAGAATTGGCGCAAACGTTTCAGGATGGCGCAACCTAAACTGTTGCATAACTTCCCGGAGAGTTCCTCTCCACCGCCGAGAATACGCACGCAGCTGCTCCGGCTCAATCACCACTTTTCCCCTTTCCGTTCTTGTGAAGCCGGATTTAAACTGAAACGGCGTCGTGATAATTCAACCCCTTCGGCGGACTCTTGAGTGTGTTTGCGCATTGCTGCTACTAGAGTTACAACACTCGCCACAAGTTGGACGATTGCGGCAATCAGCATCGCAAGGATCGCTCCCAGCAGCCCGTGCCTTGCAACCAGCCAGTAGCAGCCTGCCAGAAGGCTTAGGTTTGCCAGAATGTTCAGTACAACCTGAGAATTGTAATAACCGGCGGCGGTGAGCCCGAATCCAACAAACTGGGCCATATACACGACGCCTCCAACTGCCATGATCCACGGAAGAAGCTCCGCTCGCTCAGCATATTCGGGACGAAACAAAATTGTTAGAATCTCGCGCCCTGCCAACTTGGACAAAATCATTCCGCACGCCCCCAGCGCTGCGCCAAAAACGACGAGCTTCCCGAGGAGTGAGCTGAATGTCCCGAGGTCACCTGCGGCATACGACCTAGCCAGCCGCGTGAACGCAGACTGCCCAAGCGAAACCACTGCCATGTTTCCTACAGATGTCGCAAACCCGATCGCCGCGAATATTCCCAGGTCCCGTTCCCCCAGAACATGTTTGATGAAATAAGCTGGTACGCTGGAATTCAAACAGGATAAGAGCACCACAATTCCGAGAGGAAGACTGAGCCACAGTAATCCTTGTTGCACTCTCAGATCGAAGCGTGGCGCCAACGCTTCATTTCGGGAGACCCATTTGAATTCGTCACCCAGGCCGTGGGTGCGTTCGCAAATGTCGTAGCCGAAGAGAACAATGGCGCGCGCCAGCACAATGCCCGCGATTCCCCAGAGAAGACTTCGGCTAATATAAGTCGCGACTGCCAGCGCCAGAACTGACAGCAGCGCTCTTGCAATCAATGACTTGGAGATTTCAGCCATTCTGTCGTGAAGCTGCAGCCGCGCATAGTACACATCGCTGATGGCCTCAACCGCGTACGCCACACCCACTATCAAAACCACTGACGTCAATTCCTTGCCATACTGCAGAAGTTGAGTGATGAAGAAAATGACCACGAGCGCCAGCAACGTGGTCAGCAGCCGGAGGCTGAAGTAATTGCCGAAATGGGTCCTCTGATGCGTATCCGAAGTCATAACGGCTCGCAGTTGCAGGTTGGTGAGCTGAACAACGGGGTATACGACAGCTAGAGCCAAGGCGTATTGTCCCACATGCTCCGGCCGGAGCAGTTTGGCTAACAGCATCAGAATGGCAAACTGGCCGGCCGCATAGACAGCATTCCCCACGAACGTCCAGCTAAAGTCCGAACGCAAGGAAGACCGTTCACCTTGCTGTACCGCGAGAACATTTGTGGCTTCAGTGCTCATGACCAGAAACTCGTTGTTCGTTTTGGGATAATCACAGGTTTCGCTCCTGTACCGACGCACGAACAGCGACGAGGGTATTCTTCACAGGAAGACATCGAAATCGGAAGCAAGATGAAAAAGGATCCAGAACAAATGTCTTAAGGTGGGCTCTAGTGTCGAGCTGCCAGCGTGTCGTGAGTAACGACCCTCTCGGGAAGATCCTTCGCTAGCGCTGATGTGAAAAGCAGCGCCCCCTCGGAATTGAGATGCATTCCATCCCGTTGGTAAAACCTTGCCGAAAGTACGTCCGGATCAATTGGCACCGATACGTCCACTCCGGCAGTGTGCGCAGCATAGGCCATTTTGTTGACCGCGTTCTCCGAAGATAAAGTCGGCGGGACCAGAAGAATCAGTTTCGCGCCATTTGCTTCACATAACTCGCGCAGCCTTCGCAGACGGAGAATCGAAACCTCTTCAAACTCCGGACTCTCAGGCATGGCAGGCTTCTGATTTACCATCAAGAAAAGGTCTTCCAGATGGGGAACCATATGATTGAGAACCTGTGTTCGAATAGCGCTGCGCGTATCCCAAAAGACGCTCGAATGCCCGAGCAAGAGATTGCTCGTTGCGGTGCGATCCAAATGTAAGTCTGAAGCCACGGCAAGAGTGTCTTCCGCATCAAAGAAAAGCATGGGAGCATAATCCTGACGCACGCTGTTCTTGAGAAAGTAATTCACGCCCACGCCGACGACGACCACCTGAGGCCTTGCCCCCTGGCGAAACAACCGCCGCAGTCCGTACAGCCAGTCATAGTAGCCGGTGGCCTCAAGGAAAACGGGATAGACTTGCATACTGTTCGCGGTCAACGCCTTCAAGCGATCCAGTTCGACTCCGTGCAGGAGTAAGGAATTGCCCACCATCAGCACGGAAGGCGGTTCTCCAGGTCTAGAAGGGCCGCTCTTTAAGGCCTCTTCGTATTGCCGCGAGATCCGCGCATAGGTAGGCGAATGATGCTTGAGCAGATAGGAGGCGGAGAACTCGAAAGCTATCACAAGGATCGCACAGATCCCGATCAAGGCCTTGACATAGGCTAGTGCACTGGATTTGGAATTATCTTTCATGATTGCAACGGCAGATCGACCTTTCCTCTTTTCAAAAACTGCCAATCTCGTGGGACTCAGAATTTATTCTTCCCACTTAATGTGCGACATAGGCCCGATAATCGCTGTAACTTCCGTAGCCGTAACGCGATGTAGTCCTCGGATCCCAGCTATTCAGAACCGTGCCGAGTACCCGCGTTCCGTCTTCGGCGAATCGCTGGCGCGCAAATAGCGCGCTTTCGGTGGTAGTTTGCCCGGCGCGGATCACTAAAATAACACCATCGGCCAGGCGGCCAAGTACGCGTGCATCCGCGAGATGGATCATAGGGGGCGCGTCAATTAGCACCATGTCGAACTCGTTCCGCAGGCGCGCCAGTAGCCTCGACATGCGGGGAGAATAAAAGAGGTTCGAGGGCACGGTGTTGCCTCGACTGCCTCCGGGCAGCAGGCAAAGACCGGAGACCTCGGTCTCGCGAACCAGGTCCAGGATGGGAACGTTCTCAAGTTGAGTGCCTGCCCATAGCACGTCGCTCAGCCCCCAGTTGTTGCCAACCCCAAAGACTTTATGAAGCCTGGGGCGGCGCAGATCGCCGTCGATCAGGAGCACCTTGCGACCGATCTCCGCCACAGCGATAGCCAGATTACAAGCCACTGTTGTTTTGCCGTCGCCCGGGCTTGGACTTGTGAGGACGATGACCCGCGGGCCCTCACCATTCTGGCTAGGCAATAGAATGGAGGTTAGCGTCGTGCGAACGCATTCAGCTACCAAAGATGGCTTACGCTTCCAAGTCGCAAGTTCCGGACAATCACTCAGGCGCGATTTCTTGCCGCTGTCAGGTGGAAGGGGGGGCGTAGAACCATGCGGCTGCGGACCGGCGGAAAGTTGGCGGGGGACAGCAACCTCGTCCATGGGTATTACGCCCAACTCCGGCAGATCCAAATAGACTTGGGCATCGCCTGGAGCGCTAATTCTGCGGTCGATACGCTCCCGGAGCATCACGAATCCAAAACCGAGGAGCACACCACTGAACAGGCCAATCGCCGAGTTCATCGGCAGACTTGGACGGTAAGGGAGCAGTGGTGGCTTGGCGCGATCAACGACAAGCACGTTGCTGTCGCGCATGGCGGCGGCCAGGCCGGCTTCCTTGACCTTCTGCAGCATGGTTTCGTAGAGATGGCGATTCGAGTCCACGTCGCGCTTCAAGGTGTCGTAGTGGATCGCTTTCTCGGATTGGTCGGCTACAACCTTCTGCTGCTCGGCGTGGGCCTTGGACAGGAGTGCCTCACGGCGGAGGGCGGCTGCGTATTCGTTGCCGATGCGCCGCAGCACGTTGTGGCGCTCGGTCAGCATCTGATATTTCAGTTCATTGATCTGCGCTTGAACGCGCTGCACTTTGTAGTGTTCCGGGGTTAGCGTGGAAGTAAGCTCCGCATACTGCCGCTGTAAATCAGTCAGCCTTTGGCGGTACTCACGCATTGTCGAGTCTTCCAGAATTTCCGGCAAGGAATCCGCTGGCTTGCTCTTCGCCCCTTCAAATTTCGCCTGGCTGGCGATGCGGTCAGCCTGGGCCTTCGATAGCTCGTCCTGTATTTGTTTGAGCTGGTTCTCCGCCAAATTGTCCTTCTCCGAGGTAAACGTCAGCCCGGAAGTGCGCGCATAATCCTGAAGCTGTGCCTCCGATTGTTCCAGCTGGACTTTCATTATGTTCAGGTGGTTCGTCAGCCATTCGGCGGTACCCTCGGCGGATTTCCATCTTTCCTCTTGCGTTAGCTCCATGAATTCGCTGACCAGCGTATTCGCGAAATCCGCGGCCCCCTTGGGATCCGGCGACTCGTACAACACCTCCAATAGGTGCGAGTTACCCGATGTCCGTACGGTCAGATTACGTTCTATGTGCCGGACCAAGTCGTCCTTTTCTCGCAGGTTCGAAGTCTTGGAAGACTCAAAAGTGCGTCGCACGCGTGAGGTTAAGGCCCGCAATCCAGTTGGAGGCTGCTGTTGGAGCTTCAGTTTGTCGATCACGTGCTCGAGCAGGGATTCGCTCTGCAGAAGCTTGACCTGAGTCTCCACGTACGACTCTGGCGTGCCGTAGTTTCCGCCGGAGTCGGTGGGGCTCTTCGATTCCATAAAGTTGGTACCTTGGATTTCAAGCGAAGTCCTGACGCGGTAAATCGGCGTCTGTATCACGCTGATTACGATTGCTCCGAACAGCCCCGCCAATGCAAAGCTTAGCAATGTCTTTCTGCTACGAAACAGAATGTGCCAGTAGTCCAGAAGACTGTCATAGCCCGGCGAAGCGGCGGGATCCGGCGAAGGTGAATCCACATACCTGTACACGGTAGGACGCTGCTCGGTCCGTGGGCTGAATTCGGTCAAGCGCCCGTCATTCTTTTCAAGCGGAAAATCAGAAGGTTTCATATCCCTACCTCAGAGGGCTTCAAGGCATGCGCCAGATAGCTAGGCCTGTGCCTGTTTGAACAGCGGCTTCGAGAGCACGCAAAGCCGCCTTTTTGCCCGTGCTGCCGGGAACGAACAAGATGTCGTCACCCTGGAGCGGAACGTCCCGTCCCTTTCCATTAAGGATGCCCTTAACATCTACGGCCATCTCCACGCGCTGGTCGGCGTTGCGCTCCAGCCGCAGGATTCTGGCGTGCCGCGTGTCGGCGGTGCTGTTGAGCCCCTCGGCAAGCGAAAGCGCTTGAAGGACGGACATAGACTGGTGTTCGCCGAGAACGAAACCACCGGAGCGTTTCACATCACCGATCACATACACCATTTCCGCCTTTGGGACCGAGATGACGTCATGCGGGAAAATCTGAATGTTCTCCTCGGGGTTTTTCGCTTCCATGATTTTTTTCAGGTTGAGTTCAGCGACGCTGAACCGGCCTGAAGCGTCGAGTTGCGAGTTCGACAAGGGTATGCAGCCCCAATCCAGTTCCCGAGTGATACGGACGCTGTATCCCGCGTCTGGTCGTATCCCGCCCGCCAGCGCCAGCATCTCTAACAACGTCTTGTGCCCCTGCACTTGATGAACGCCCGGTGTGTTTACAGCGCCCAGGACTGAGACTGGCTGACTGCGAACTTCAGCGATGCTTACAACTACTTGGGGGTGACGAATGTAAGTGCTGAGGACTTTATTGAGCTCTTCCTCGGTCTTCTGCGCAGTCAGCCCCGCCACATGGACACGTCCTCCCAGAGGCACCTCTATGTCACCTTCGCCGTCAACGCGCACTTGCTTATTGGCGAGCTCAGTCAGTTCAGGCGCGGAAATCTCCAGCTGGTCACCGGGCCCCAACAGGTAGGTGGAGCGTACCTGATCGCCGCACTTCGCCTTCAGTTCGTCCGATTTCGGCGATGTCGGCGACGAAGGAACCTGCGCAAAAGCGCCCACGCCTAGAAGCAAGGTTCCCAGGCCGACCGGGAGCGCTCTCGTAAAGATCACCAATCTAAGCGGGCGAGAAATCATATGGGAGCTTCCAATCATTAGCCTTTGGACTTTATCCAGAACTTGGAACCGTGATGGAATCGCCTGGTCTTGAAGCCATCACCACAGCGGCCTTTTCAAACGCTGGTATCAGGCGCCGTTCTTTTTGCGTCTTGGCAAACCAGGAACCTTGTATTTTCTCCACATAGGCAGCGACTGCCCTGGAGAACCCAGTTGTCGTGAAAACTTCGAGATCCATCCAAAGCGGCGCCACCGTATTCTTTCGATACAGCGTGAAACCTCCCAACCGCTTCCCATTTCGCTTCGTCAGGCTGAACGTCATACTCCAATTTGCATCCGAGGATGTTGGTGCATGATCCCAGAAAAATTGCAGTTTGGACCCGCTTACGCGGTTGAAGGGAAACAGCTCAAGCTCGCCCGGCAATCCTGCCGACAAGTACAGGCCGAATCCATCGAATCCAACAGGTTCAAGACACTGACGCAAAATCTGACAGAATTGCGGGAGGCTGGCGCATGACGTGAGTGCGTCTGTGGCGCGGCGAACGCTAATGCCATTGGCGATCACGTGGCGTTGATTGAGTGTACGGTTGGCCACGCGGCCCAGTTCCATGAATTCGTGATAACGCAATTGCCGGACCCCAATCAGGACCCCAATCCCAACCACTACCAGAACCCATGCAACCGCGGTGTCTCCTGGATTCAGGAGAAGGAGACTGAACAAACCAAAGCAGGCGCTTACGCCATACAGCAGCAAAACTGTTTGCCTGTGGGAGATACCCCGGCCGAGCAGCTTGTGATGAATATGTTCGCGATCAGGGGCGAATAATCGTTTGCAACTCAGGAATCGTCGGATCACCGCAACGGTCACGTCCAGAATCGGGAGCCCAAGAGAGACGATCGGGATCGCAACCGCCACCATGGTCGGAGATTTGTGTGATCCCGCGATGGCAATGGCGCTGATTAGGAATCCGATCAGCAAACTCCCACAGTCACCCAGGAAAATTGAGGCTGGATTGAAGTTGTACCGCAAAAATCCAGTGATCGCGCCCGCCAGGGCGAGCGTCAGAATGAGAACCACTTGATTGTGGCCCAGGAAGGCGACGACGCAGGTCACCAGGGTTGAGAACAGCGCCGATCCTGCAGCCAGGCCATCAAGGCCATCAATCAGATTGAAAGCATTCGTGATCCATAGAACCCAAAGAATTGTCAGTGGAAGTCCGACCAGCCATCCCAAATGGAGATGACCCGAAAGGAACGACAATTGGGAGATTCCAATGCCATTCCAATACAAGAGCGCCGCGGCTCCTGCCTGCACTGCGAATTTTATATATGCGCTGAGTCCACAAAAATCGTCGATCAGACCAAGCAGGAAGATGATGGTTGCCGGTCCGAGTATCTTCAAAATGAGATGTGGCAAAGGAGATTCGGGCGCGCCGAAGTGACCTGACATCCAGTGTGCAAGTGGCGCCGCGCACCAGAGCGTCAGAAAAATGGCGACGCCGCCCAGCCGCGGTATCGGACGAGTATGAACGTGACGATCCGAACTCGGAGCGGACGCCCAGCCGCGAGCAATGGCATAGTCGCGGACCAAGCGCGTAAATGCTGCCGATGCCAAAAGCGCGACGACAAATATCAAAAGTTGCATGACTCTTTCTTCTCTAACCTGATACTTGTGAAACGTTAAAAACTGGCCGGCGGGAACTGGGGCTGGATGAGTTCAAGGCTATGTCAATCTTCTTCTAAAGCATTAAAGACTTCAGCCGGCTTGCCCGGAGAAACCTTGCGGGGCGGCCAGCTTACTTGGGTCCATGGAAATAGGAGTCAATCGGCTGCACGATGTCTGATTAGCAGCCGGTCTGGCAGGATGTGCTGCGCTGACCCAGCCACGGTCAATTTCGACCGCGACCGAGCGCTGCAACAGGTTAACGGACAGCACCAGTTTCATTCCCGACTTGATTCTGATTACGATTCCGGTCATGCCCTGCAAGGGCCCTTCTTCGACTTGAGCGAGATTGCCGACCTGCAGGTACGGCCAGGGCATTGTGGGGAGCCCGCTCTTTCCTACGCGCTGAATAGCGGTGACCTCCTGCTCCTCAACTGCAACAGGTGTCTTACCCATCCCCACAATTTGGATTACGCCCGGCGTCATCAGAACAGGCAGGCGGTCATGAGGGTTCATCCGGCAGAAGAGATAACCGGGGAATAGCGGCACTTCGGATTCTTTTGTGCGATCGGACCAGCGACGAACGTATTTTGTCAGCGGCAAGAAGCAGTTGTAACCTGCGTTTTCCAGGAGCATGGTCGCAGTCTTTTCTCTGTTGGTCCTAACCATAATCGCGTACCAAGGCCACTGTTGATTGTGAGCGCCCATCGTGACTCTCCTAGAGAAGCTACCGCCAAAAGAGTCCCATAATTATTAGGATCCTTTTGCGGCACCAGCCTGGGTTCCCCGCGAACGTATCAGTCATGAGCAACTGCGCTGATGACGGGGAATTCGGCCCTTGCAGAACGGTAGCCGACACGGAACACCGTCACAATCCGGTCTAAACCCTAAAAACTACACAGGCAATTCCCGACTGAACAAAATGAGTTTTCAGCTAGTTTCGGAGTGCAGAGCATTCAGATTCAGTTCCCATTCTGACCGGTACGGTTATTTGTAGAGGTATGCCGGAAGGACGCTCTTTCCCGGTACATTCAGGAATTCCCCTAGTCCCAATGCCATGATTCCACTGATTGCCCGTCCCGCGGCCATTTGAATATGTTGGATTCGGATCCGGCGTCGCTGGCCGAGGTTTCGAACACTGGTTTGACTCTACGATATGCTCTTCGACTCGCCTGTCTACTTCTTGTTCCTGATTCCCGTCGTCCTGCTGTATTGGCGTCTAAGTCATCGCGCCCAGAACGTCTTCCTTCTTCTTGCGAGCTACATTTTTTACGGCTGGTGGGATTGGCGATTTCTTGCTCTCATGATCGCCAGCACCACGGTCGATTTTCTAATCGGGCGGAAAATCTCTCCCAGCCGCTCGGACCCGAACCGAAAGAAATGGTTTATCTTTTCGCTCGTCCTCAATTTCACGATTCTTGGCATATTCAAATACTTTGATTTCTTCGCGGGCTCTTTCGTTGGTGCCCTCGACAAGCTTGGTTTTCACAACATTCCCTTGCCCTTGATTCGCATCCTCCTCCCGCCGGGCATTTCCTTTTACACCTTCCAGGAAGTGGCCTATATCGTGGACGTCTATAAAGGAAGGATTGAAGCTTCCAGGTCTTTTTTCGACTATGGCCTCTTCATCAGCTTATTTCCCCACTTGATTGCTGGTCCGATACAAAGGCCGGGCCACCTGCTTCCGCAGGTCCAGAATGAGCGGACCTTCGACGCGGACCGATTTTTTGACGGCCTGATGCTGATTTTCTCTGGCCTCATTCGAAAGTGCGTGGTCGCGGACAATTGCGCTGTTCTCGCAAACGCGGTCTTCGGCGGTCAATTCGGGCCCTCGAACTTCTGGCTGGTTCTGCTGGGAACCTATGCGTTCACGTGGCAAGTGTACGGGGACTTCAGCGGTTACAGCGACATTGCGCGCGGCAGCGCCCAACTTTTGGGCTTCCATTTTATGGTCAATTTCCGGCAGCCCTTCCTCGCGAATCGCCTTCAGGATTTCTGGCGGCGCTGGCACATCAGTCTTAGCACCTGGCTTCGCGATTACTTGTACATACCTCTCGGTGGAAGCGCCCATGGAAATTGGAAGACTTCCAGAAATCTCTTCGTTACCATGGTTCTGGCGGGTCTGTGGCACGGTGCAAATTGGACGTTTGTCATATTTGGCGCCATCCACGGGGTGGTGTTGGCCGTAGAACGGTACTTCTTCCCTGCCAAAGCCAGGTTGGGAGGCGCGGATCTTCCTCCGCGCTCCGCAGGTTTCTTCTCCCTTTGGACGCAGCGAATCCTGACTTTTAACGTACTTGGCTTGAGCTTGGCCTTCTTCCGGGCTACGTCGCTTCGTTCTGCAGTGCAACTGCTGGCCGGTTTGTCGAATTTCGCCTGGCGGAGTGAGTACGCCTCCGCTTTCTTCATGCTCGGCCTTTTCTCCATCCCCCTGTTTGTCGTAGATCTGCTGCTAGAAGCAAGCAATCAAGAATATCCGTTTGCAACATCGCCCTATGCCTTTCGAACCGCTCTCGCTGCCGTCGCACTTGTCGTGCTGGCACTTTTTTCTGGGAGCAATCTCAATGCGTTCGTCTATTTCCAGTTCTAGGTCCGGCGCGTTTGTCTACGCCATTATCTGGGCGGAATTATCTGGGCGGAGATTTCTGCCGTCCTCAAGTTGCTTTCGAAATTTTGAGAGCCCGTTTGATCAAGCTAGTCCCGAGAATTATGCTCGCGTCCCCCGGCGAGGTGACCAGGCCATTATGCTTGCCCGTGCAAGCGTTAGGCAGTTGCGAGAGAGAAGTTCTGGCGGAAGCGTGTGGGAGTCGAACCCACCATTCGACCCGCGAAGGACCGAATCGCCGGCTTTGAAGGCCGGGAAAGTCACCGGACTCTTTTCGCCTCCGAATCTAGAATATCATCGAGACAAAGAACTTAATGGACATAAGAAACCGCTCGCATCTCGTAATCGTCTCCAGTGCTACCGTGGTGCTATTGGATATCAGCGAAGGGGGAGAGCGGAAAAGCCTCCATTACTGTCGTGCCTGACTGGCCCGGCGTACAGGATCACCCCCTGAACCCTATTTGGACTTCCGGTCAGTATTTCAAACTTTGTCCACAGCAGTATCATATCTTTGGGGCAGAGTCTGGATGAGCGCGCCTCGACGGTGGAGTGAAATACGAACGTTCCGAGCAGAGCCCAAGACATTGCATTACTAGGAGTCCGTTGTAGATGAAAAAGCACGTATTCATAATCGGCCTAATTCTGTTGTTAGGACCATGCAAGATATCTGCACAGACCCCCGCGCTTGCCTTTACTTCAGCATGCGCCAATTCTTCGAGTTTGAGTGGGAACTCTTGGTCTTCAACCCCCGCGTATCAATGCGACCTGCCTGAAACCAGCACGGCGGGGGACACGCTCATTTTCTCCTTCGGATTCGACGGCACGGGCGGGAATCAGAACTTTACGGTCAGCGACGATAAGGGCGACACGTTTACGCTGGATGTGTCCTCGGCGATCAGCAACAACAAGCAACTGCGCATCTATCGGGCTGTCAACATCGCTGCCGGTGCGACTTATGTCAGGGTAACGCTAAACGGCGGTCAGTTGAATGGCTACTGGCAACCCACAGTTTCTGAGTTCTATGGCGCTGCTGTGCTTGACGCTTCTTCCTGCGCCACGGGCACATCGACATCAGTTACCGCTGGAAGCTTGGCACCAACAACTGCCGGAGATCTGCTCTATCAAGTGTCCTATTCGGCGTCCTCGAGTTCGGAAACTTCTTTTGCAGTTGGTTCGCAGTCAAATATCGCCTGGGCATTCGCGTTTCAGTTGCATGGGGATGGTGCTGCGGCGCAGTACGGCGTCTACAGTTCGACCTCAGCTATCAATCCCACTTTCACGCAAGGCACTTCTAATTCCTTTATTAGTTGTGCCGTAGCGCTCAAAGCATCGGCTGCAGGCAGCGCCCCGGCCCTCTTGCCTCGCGTCGTTCACCAGACACACGATGCGATGCCAAAAAATGCCGCGAATCCTTGGAACATTGGGGCCATCTCGACTGGAGATACGGTCTACTTTGCTTACGTGGGGAACGATGCCATCTCCAGTATCACTTCAAACCCATCGCCGACGGTGGTTAACTGGACCGCCAGCGGCGCCGATTTTGTGGGTTTAAACGGCCACAACCATGTGAACTTCTACTGCGCGAAGTTCTCTTCTCCGCCAGGGCCACTTACGATTTCGCTTACACGGACCGCCACCACAAACGACTCGATCAACATGATTTACGATGTTGTCGGCGGGACTTGTAACCTTGATGCGGACTCCGGCGGACAGGCAGGAAACTCGGCGAGTGCAGCGACCTCGCTGACGATCTGTAGCGGTTGCATTACGCCCACGAAGCTAAACGATTTCATTCTTGCCGACGGGGGACAAGCGTTCTGCACCGCAACGAGCTTGATTACGCCGGCCACCAACTTCGATACGGGGTGGTTCCAGGGGAATAACATCAGCGGGCCGTCTCAGACGGACGAGAATAACTTCTGGGCGCACTTTCGCAATGCAAACTTAAACGCAATCACCGTCACCGTGCAGGACACATGTGGTGGGTCGGCAATAGCAAACTGGGCAGCACGCGTGGCAGCTTACCAGTCGTCCGTCTCAACCGGCGCCCCTCAACCTCCTACCGGCCTGACAGCTATCGTCCACTGACCTACTATGCAGTGTTAGCCTGAAATTCGATCGGAAGCCTCGCCAATTTTATTGCGCGTACTTATCAGCTTCGAGTTCGGGACACGGGGGACAAAAGCGGGATCAGGAGCGCTCGGACGCTATAGTGGCGGCTTGCTGCGTGCGGATCAAAGCTGCGACGAGGTCGTAAAGCGCAGGACTGGTGCAGACCTCGTAATAAGGATGCGAAGTGGCTCCTCCGACTTTCCCGTCAGGAAGCAATTGCCGCGCGAAACCCTTGCGCAGCACGAGCAATTCCACGGACTCGCCTAGCGGCACTTCCCCGTAATACAGAGTGACGCTTTGCTTGCCCCAAGGCATGTCCAGCTTCGTTTCAATGGAATCAAGCGAAATTTCCTCGGAAAGTTTTTGAAATCCCTCATCGTTGAGCTCGATGCCGTTGTGGTTGTAACGCACCAGGAATTCGTCCAACTCTTCGGCCGACGCACCTTCCATGGTGTTCAGGAACTGAAAGACCGAAAAGTGGCTTTTCTGTCCAGACAGCATGCGTTTCGCCAGCTTGGCGCAGCCGGAGAGGCGGTCGGAAAGATTCAACGCCTTTGAAATCATGATTCGCGAATCGCCATCGGTCCAATAGGTAGGAGCAGAGCCTTGAAAAGCCACTCCCAGCCCGAGCTCCAGGGCGGGAAGATCGCTGGACGATGCCCGCTCATTGTAAGAGTTGCAGACGGCCAGAATCTGGCGCGAGAGAATACATGCTTTAGCCACCGGACGCGCATACGCGGCCGTCGATTCCGTTTCGAAAATAGCGAGAATGATCGCGTCACCTTCGATGAACACCTTCTTCGCCGAATACCGGTCCAGCAGCTTCTTGACGGGCTCGTGCAAATTCAGACTGAAATGCGAAGCGGGGTTTAGTCCGCGTGAGAGCAAATCCTGCGTCATGCGCGTGGAGCCGCGCACGTCCGACTTGATGATCACGTGCGAGATCACGTGGTCTTGCTCTGGCCGGGCTTCCTCCGGAAGCACACATTCGTACAGACGGTTATTCAAGCGTGACAGTTCGCGCGCCTTTTCCGTGGTTACCAGGTTGATGCGCTCCATGCAGGTGGTCAAATGCTCCGCGTCACGCAGGTCCCTTCTCAAGCGCAGGAAGTCATTCGCAAATCGCAACACGAAAGTCTGTTTTTCCTCCCGGGAATAGCGTCGTATTTTCTTGGAAAGCTCTTCGATGGCTTTCAGCGACAATTTCTTGGCTGGCACGTGCTTGATGACCTGCTCAACTTGCTTGAGTTCCTCTTTCGATACGAGGGCCTTGCGGAGTTGCTGCAAGTGCACGGGCGGGCAGTAGTCCGAAGCAATGGACTGAATCTCGTAGCTTGCCAGGATGTGATAGAGAACTTCCTGGAGTTCGAGACGATCGAGAAGCTGGGAGAGCAACCGCGCTCGCACGCCCGCTTCTGCCTCCTCGGCAGAACTCGCGTCGAATAGCCGCTTCGCGTTCTCCGGCTCATTCAGATATTCACCGAGCCTCCCGGCATGATCTTTCACGAAGAAGTCGAGCTTCTGCCTGGCGGCGTCAATCTGCGGGTCCAGCTCCTCCAGCTTAAACTCCTGGTGCTTGAGCCGAAGCTCCAAGTCGTTCAGAGATGCTTTGAGGTCGGCGGGGTCACCGGAGTTCAAAAATTTGGTAAAGAAACCATCGTTTCGATCCAGACGCTTCCGGGTATTTTCGCGTTGTTCCTCGAGGTTGGCGATTTCCGTGCGAATCGCCTGCACGGCCTCCAGCATCTCGGTATGTGCCTGGATAGCTTCCGCATGGGCCGGGTCGTGGCTGAAAGTAACGCCGGCCTCACGGAGGAATTCCTGGAAAAGTTCATCCATGGCCTCAAAACGGTCGGGGTCACGGGCGTAGTTTCCCAGTAGGATGTAGTGCTCGAGAAAAAAGACGTCGTCTTTGCCACCGTCGAGAAAAATTAGCCTGTTCTTGCAAAGTTCGTAATAAGAAGCGAAATCTTCACCAAACAAAGCTCGGCGGGCCTTTGCAATCACATTGTCTTCCACGTCGATCACAATTTGCGCCACCTGCTGTCCCACGCGGCGAATGACGCCCCTCCGGGCCGATTGCAGCTCCGACAATCGCGCCTTGATGACATGCGCCTGCTGGCTTCGCTCAAAATGCTCGCCGCGCTTGCGAATCCATTCCTTGCCTTCGAGGATCAAGTTGGCAAATTGATTGCCGATTTCAAAGGTCAGGAACTTGAGCAAGCCCAGCCGGAAGAGCAGGTCTATCTCTACATTCTTGTGGTACTTGGCCTGGGTCAGGGCGCTTTGCAACACTTCGGACAGCAACTTGCGAAAGCCCGTGCCGTCCGGTGCCCGTGAAGCGCGCAGCTCGAGCCCCGAAAGATAGGTGTTGCTGGTGCTCTGGCGAATCACATCGAAGAGATAGTCGCGAGCCGTTTGCACGAACCTGGGGCTCAAGAACACGTCGTGGTGGATGTTATCCACGCCGATCGCCAACGACTCCATGGGAATCGTAACGTTGTAGCTCTTGAGTTCGGGCCGGGCTTGCTCGGTTGGGCCCGCCGTTAGGAGTTCGTTGAGCATCAATTTGGCCAGAAACGGCTATTTTTACGTTAGCAGCCGCAGCGAAACCGGGCAAGGAATCCGGTTGGGTCCGTAACCAGAGAGTTAGTGAGGTGGATTACCGATGGGCTACAGGACGATGATGCGGCGGGCGTCGCCCCCGAAGTGCTCCAGGCGGATACGCACCTGCGGCCAGGGAGACTGGAGGGGGAACCGTTCAGACCACTCTAGAATGGCCACCGAAGGCTTTGCGAACATATCCTCCATGCCCAGAGTCTCAAAATCGTGGAAACTCTCAATCCGGTATAAGTCGGCGTGGTAGACCTTGGCGGGCTTGCCATAGACATGAACGAGGGTAAAGGTTGGGCTGGTGACCTCGTCTTCGTTGGCGGCTCCAAGCCCGGAAACGATGCCTTTGGTTAACGTTGTCTTTCCCGTACCAAGGTCGCCAGTGAGAAGAACCAGTATGGGAGGCCTGAGACACCTCGCGAATTCCCTGCCCCAACGGATGGTCTCTTCGGCCGAATGTGTAATGATTTCCTCAGCCACCGAAGCGAATCTCCCTCAGCAACCACTCCCGAGCCCGAGGAACGGCGCTGGCGACTTCGCTCGCCAGCATGCCTGAGATTTCCTCACCTTCGGCGGCTAACAGGTCTGCGGCAACGCCGTGCAGATAGACTCCCAAAGCCAGGACGCGAACCCAATCCGTGGTTCCGAATTGTGCCGTAAGGGCGGTCAGGATTCCTGTAAGCACGTCGCCTGTACCGCCTTTGGCGAGACCGGGATTTCCGGAGGTATTCACAAACAGCTTCCCGTCTGGTGAGACGATGAGCGTGTGGAAACCTTTGAGAATCACGTGAGAGTTCCACTTTCTAGCAGAATCCAAAGCGGCGGCAACACGATTCTCCTGCACCGTGGCGGTAGTCGTGCCAAGTAGCCGCGCCATTTCCCCAGGATGCGGCGTGACGGCCAGGAACGAATTCTTGCGCCGGCGCAACAATTCAGGGCGGCCCGCGAAAGCGTTCAGTCCGTCCGCGTCGAGAACCACGGGTAATTCCGATTCAGCGGTTAAGCGGACGATGAACTCTCGCGTCTCAGGGTGCCTGCCGAGACCGGGTCCGATCCCCAACACGGTCTTGCCCTCCGCAATGCGCGCTAATACACCACTATCTAAATTGTTCTTTGAGATTGCGCCGTCGGCCGTGCTTTCCAGAACTTCGGTCATGTACTCGGCGTGGGCCGCCGTCACGGGAATTTGCGCCTGAGCCGGAACGGCGACGGTGACGAGCCCGGCGCCCGTACACAGCGCGCCGAGTCCGCTGAGCGCCGCGGCGCCCGATTTTCCGACCGAGCCGGCCACCAACAACACGTGCCCGTATTTACCCTTGTGCCCATCCGCCCCACGGACCAGCGGCAGGGACACAAATTCGTCCGGGCCAAGCCACCGCAATGCGCTCTTTCCTAGTTCTTCGACCAAATCTGGAGGAGAGCCGATTCCGACGACTTCCAGAGCTCCGCAACACTCCGCATTGCGCGAAATCAATTGGCCAACCTTCGGTGCCGTGAAGGTGACGGTGCGATGAGCGAACAGAACCGTGCCGGCAGGTGCGTCGCCGTCAGCTGGCAGACCGGAGGGCGTATCCACAGCGAGAATCAACGCGGGCCGCGGCAGAGTGGCATCATGCGACAACCGGTTAATGTCCGAGATGGCACGCGCAATGGCGGCGCTAGCTCCACCGCGTAGCCCCGTTCCCAGCAAAGCGTCGACAATGACGGTCGCTGAGGCTACCTTGGGCCACACACGTTCCCAACCAGCTTCGCTAGCGATGGGTTCGATGAGGTTTCCCGCGTCACGCCAGCGAGCAAGGTTCGTTGCAGCATCCCCAACAACGTCTTCCGGCTTGCCAAACAAGAGAACGTTTGTCGCCAGGCCGCGCTCTTTCAAATACCGCGCGGCGACAAGTCCGTCTCCTCCGTTGTTGCCTTTGCCGCAAAACACCCAGACGCGAACGTTATCCTGTCCAGCAACGGCTCGCCACACGGCATCGGCCACTTTGCGGCCGGCGGTTTCCATCAATTGCAGGCTGGGAATGCCGTGGCGCTCGGTCGTGAGTCGATCGACTTCGCGCATCTCGGCAGCAGTAAGAGCTTTCATGGAAGGTTCACAGTGAGCCTAAAGCATCCAGCCGCCGCTGACATTGACGACCTGTCCCGTTACGTACTCGGCCTCCTCGGAAGCGAAGAACGCCACCGTCGCGGCAACATCCTCAACCGTCGGGGGCCGGCCAATCGGGAAGCGCGCGTCGCGAATCTTGCGGGCCTCTTCCAGCGTGAGCTCGTTTTCATCGACGCTGGAGGGGTTCACCACGTTCACGGTGATGCCATTCTTGGCTTCCTCAAGCGCCAAAGAACGTGACAGTGCGACGACCGCAGCCTTCGCTGCGGCGTAAGCCGAGATTTTCGCTTGCCCGAACGCGCGTTCCGCGCCAACCGCACCCATATTGATGATCCGGCCCCATCGCGCCTTCCGCATGTGCGGCAAAGCTGCCCTGCACATGTACAAAACGGTGAGCAAATTCGAGGTAAAAATGCTTTGCCAGTCCTCAAGCGATGATTCCGCCAGCGTGCCCCAGCGGAAATCTCCCACGTTGTTGACAATAATGTCCAACCGACCGAACCGGTCTGCGACTGTCTTGATCAATTGGTCGCACCGCCCCGCATCAGTTATATCCGTCTCCACCGCAACGCAATCCGCCCCGCTTGCCTGCAACTGCCGCAGGGTTTGCTGTGCCGCAACCTTATTAGAGCGATACGCGATGGCCATCCGCGCGCCATCCTGCGCCAGCCGTACAGCCAGTCCGCGGCCAATGCCCCTGCTCCCACCTGTTACCAGCGCCACACGATTACGGAGCGACATCCTTCTCCCCGGTAAAATCTCTTCGAAAGATTTTCAGTATAGCGTAGCCGCCGCGGAGGTACTACCGAAGCCGCGCCACGATCACCGTCATGTCATCAGCTTGTTCAGGAGTCCCAGCCCATTCCTCGACTGCAGCCATCAAAGACTCCGCAACCATTAGTGGCGCAGCGCCTTGCACGTGGACGGCTGCTTCCTGCAGACGCCGAATCCCAAATTCTTCGCCATAAACGTTCTCCGGCTCGATCAGGCCGTCACTGTATCCAATCAAGAGGGAGTCGGGGCTCACGGTCAGCAATCCTTCCTCATAAACGTAATCTTCCACCACGCCGAGAACCATGCCGCCTATGTCCAATTTCTCGGAACCGCTTTTGCAGATCAGAAATGCCGGCAGATGGCCCGCGTTGGTATACCGCAGAGTTCGTGTCGCGCTGTCATAAGTCGCAATGAAGAATGTCGCGAATCGGTCGTCGCCAGTGTTGCGCACCAGATGCTTATTCAAGCGCGACACCAGCTCCGCCATGCTCAAGCGCTCGCTGCCTTCCGTAAGCATCTGGCTGCGCAGTGCCGCCTGCAAACTGGCCATCAGCAGTGCCGCCGAAATTCCCTTCCCTGAGATATCCGCGATGGCGATGGCGATATGCGTTGGACTGAGCTGAATGAAGTCATAGTAGTCGCCGCTGACGGAGCGCGCGGCCTTGCAGATGGCCTCAATCTCAACTCCAGGCACCGATGGCAAGCTGCTGGGAAAAAGCTGGTTTTGCACTTCCCGCGCGATGGAAATTTCATTCTCCAGACGCCGGCGCTTGTTTTCTACTTCGATGAGCTCACCGACCGAGGTGGTCATCTTGTTAAACGACTCTGCCAGCTCCCCCAGTTGATCGTGGTGTTCGATTTGCACGCGATGAGAGAAATCTCCAGCTTGCACATATTGGGTGCCGCGGTATAGGTCGGCGACAGCCCTGGTAATTCGCCGCGTGAGCACGATTCCAGTGGCCAGCGCGGCAGCTTCAATGAGCAGGAACACCACTCCTACAACAATGAGCAGCAGGAGGTACGAGTCGCGCAACTCTCCGAGCGTCGCGAAGATCCTGCGGCTCAATCGCAACGGCCGCGCATTGAATACCGCTAAGACGGGACGCGACTTCTCCACTCTGCCGTCCTTTGCGACAAATACCGAATCAAAACTGGACACAACGTTTACCGGAGTGTCGATCCAAAACATGGGGTCCTGCAGCGTGCGGTTGCTCGCGACGATACGACGCGCCACTTTGTATTGTTCACCGCCGGATGAATAGATGACTTCCTTTTGGGCGCTGCCCTCGTACCGCTCCATCAGGTTTAGCTGGATCGCGCCCAGATCTGGCGCGACGGTACTCAAAAAATCGGATGTGACCGGCACGCGGAGTGTTATTACGCGCTCGCCGTTGCGATCTGGAATGGCCCGGAGACTCGTCAGCGAAAGCGTATCGCCCTGATGCAATAGTCCGGCAAAGGATTTCTTCCCAGGGGGAGCTACCTTGCGCAGGAGTGAGGTATCACCGGAGAAACTGATGCTAAGTCCTGGGAGCTCCTGGTCATGTACTGCATGAGATTGTGCCGCCAGAACGCGCTCGGACTCACGTTCCGTGACATTGGACGGGAGCGTTTGATGCGCGATGGCAATGTGCTCCGAAATATCCGCGATCATTTCAATGCGTTGCTGGATGTCCTCGTGCAAAAGGTAGGCGCCCAACTGGGAATACAGAATGCGGCCAGCAAGAAAAACGAGTGTCACCGTCAATAAGATGGGAACAAACGCGATGAACAAATAGGCAACGATCAGGCGGTTGCGCAAACTCCACAGCAGGCGGTTTCTCCACCAGCCAATGAACCGGAACAAAAGATAAACGCCGGCAAGAACCGCCAGATATTTCAAGAAGCTGAAAAAACCGCCGTTAAGTCCAAAAATACCGGCCAACAATCCCCCGACTCCCACCGCAGTGGAAACCAGATCGGGCCACGTAAGGCGGCTCCAGACTTCTTTGAGGTTAGCGCGGAAAGATCTCATCGTGCCGTCAACGGAAACAATACTTTACCTGAATTGCTATGACGAATGCAGAGTAAGCATTTGACAATCTGAAGAAAGACCGGGCGCCATAGCACCCGGCCAGCTGCAAGGAACTCTTACTGTTGTTGCGGGTTGCTGATCCGGCTGTGGTAACGGCTGTAAGTAAAATAAATCACCAGTCCGATGATCAGCCAAATGATGAGGCGGGCCCAGTTCACCCACCCGAGCTTGTACATCATGTAGCCATTGAACAGGATTCCAAGAATTGGCACGACGGGCACCCATGGTGTACGGAAGGGGCGCGCTTGATCGGGATTGGTATTGCGCAGAATCATTACGGCAATGCACACAATCACGAAGGCCAGCAGCGTCCCGATGTTGACCATCTTTCCGATGTCATCGATTGGCGTCACGCTGCCAACGATGGCCGCCAGCAAACCAACAAGCATGGTGTTCTTGTACGGAGTGCGGAATTTTGGATGGATTGCCGCAAAGAACTTCTTCGGCAACAGCCCGTCGTTGGCCATCGAATAAAGCACGCGCGTTTGGCCAAGAAGCATGACCAACATCACGCTCGTCAGTCCCGCTAGCGCCCCCAGCGTGACGATATGGGAGGCCGTTGCCAATCCGCGGTCCAGGAACGCCCGCGCAATCGGCGCCTCGATGTTCACGTCCTGCCAGCGCACCATACCAGTGAGCACGCCGGCAACCGAAATGTAGAGAATCGTGCAGATCAACAGCGAAGCTATGATCCCGATGGGCAAGTCCCGCTGCGGGTTCTTCGCTTCCTGCGCGGTCGTGGAAACCGCATCAAATCCAATGTAAGCAAAAAAGACATACGCCGCTCCCGCTCCAATCCCGGCAAATCCCATCGGCGCGAACGTGGACCAGTCATGGCCCCAATTGGAAAAATCGACGTAGCGGATTCCCAGGCCGATGACGAATAGAACCACGGAGACTTTGATGGCCACGATCGTGGAATTGAAGCGTGCGCTTTCTTTGATGCCGATGACCAAGACTGCGGTGATGATGAGCGCGATCAAAAATGCGGGCACATTGAAGCCGATCTCCGATCCGAATAACGTCGGAGCATTGAGAAGCGCATGAGCTTGCTGAACCAATTCCGGCGACTGAGCTTTGATGATGGCATCTACTTTGTCGAGGAAAGCTTGCGTGCCCGGCTTCAACGCCGCGTCGGAGGCCTGCGCCATCTGGCGGGCTACAATCTTCGTGGCGGTGCTCAGTCCCGTCCAGTGGTCGTAGGCCAGCCACAAAGGCATCTTTATTTTGAAAATATTGAGCAACTCGATGAAGTGGTTCGACCAGCCCGATGAGACCGTGCTGGCGCCCATGGCATACTCGAGCGTGAGGTCCCATCCGATGATCCACGCGAATAGTTCGCCGAGGGTAGCGTAAGCGTAGGTATAAGCGCTGCCCGCCAGCGGAATCATGGCGGCAAATTCCGCGTAGCACAGCGCCGCGAACGCGCAGCCCAGGCCAGAGAGTACGAACGAGAGCATCAGACCCGGCCCGGCATAGTGCGCACCCAGTCCCGAAAACACAAATATGCCCGCACCGATGACCGCCCCCACTCCCAACGCCGTCAATTGAAACGGGCCGAGCGTGCGCTTCAGGCTGTGCCCGCCTTCCTCCTGCGCCTCCGCGAGCAACATGCTCATCGGCTTCCTTGCGAACAAGGGGTTGCCCATGCAACTCCTCCTTTTGGGGGAACATTCCCCGACTTCCCAGTTTCCCTGGATACTTCCAATTTGGCTGTAAGCATTGTAGGGGCGCAGCATGCTGCGCCCCTACAAGAAAATTACTATTGCGTGGAACTTGTCCTGACGGTTCGTCGCGACCACCATGACCAGAATAGATAGACAGGAACCCCAATCAGCACGATCTCCAGGCCTTTTCCAGCTGTTTGCGTCTGATAGAGCAGGAGTACGAACATGATCGCGACCGCGGCCAATACGTAGAGCGCAGGAACAATTGGGTAACCAAAAGCACGATAGGGACGCTCGGCATCCGGCCGTTTTGCTCGCAGCACAAAAATTCCTATGATCGTCAATACGTAAAAGAGCAACGCCGCGAAAACAACGTAATTGAGCAGGTCGCTATAAAGATTGCCGTAGGTGACCGCGCCCGCCGCATCCACCCGCCTTGTTCTCAGCAATATCAGGATTGCGATCCAAACCCCTTGGTAAATCAGCGCCGTGCCGGGGACGCCCTTCTTGTTCAATGTGCCCGTGGACTTGAAAAAAAGTCCATCCTTTGCCATTGCGTAAGAGACACGCGCCCCAGCTAGGATCAGCCCATTGTTGCAGCCAAATGTGGAAATGATGATCGCCCCCGCCATCAGCATCGCACCAGTGGGACCGAAGATGGCGTTCAACGCCGCGCTCGCCACGCGATCATCTGGAGCGGTCTGAATCTGCACCAGCGGGAGTGTGCAAAGATAAGCCAGATTCGCCAGGCAATACAGAGTGATAACGATGATCGTGCCGAATGCCATCGAGAGCGCCACGTCCCGCTTCGGATTTCTTACTTCCGCCGCAGTAAAGCCGATGTTGTTCCAAGCATCCGCCGAAAAGAGCGAACCCACTTGCGCAACGCCGTAAGCAACAAATAATCCAAATGCGCCGCTCGCCGCGGTAACCGTCGGCACAAAGTTTCTAAGGAAATACGCGCCCGGCTCGATGGGTTGCGCGTTGCGAATGGTCCAGAAGTGGCCGAAATTCTCGATAATCGCACCGGCATTTCTTCCCACAAAAATGCCGAGGAAAATTAACCCCACGAGCGACAACGTCTTCGCGCTCGTGAACACGTTTTGAATCAGTTTTCCCAGGCGCACGCCAAGCGTATTGATGAACGTCAGGAACACGATCATCAGCACGCCCACCAATTGTTGTATCGAAAGACTAATGGCGTACTTCGAACCGAGCGCAATGGGATGAACGACCCACACATTAGGCGATATCGCGGGCCACAAGACACCCAAATATCGCGCGAAGCCCACAGCCACGGCCGCAATGGTTCCTGTCTGAATCACAAGGAAAAGCGTCCAGCCATACAAGAATCCCCAGAGCGGCGAGTACGCCTCCCGCAAATAAATGTACTGACCGCCAGCATGAGGAAACATTGCTGCCAGCTCTCCGTAGGAGAGCGCCGCGGAAATCGTCAACAATCCCGTAAGAATCCACGTGAGCAGCAGTCCGGCCGCTGAACCCGTTTGCCGCGAAATATCCGCCGCCACTATAAAGATGCCTGACCCGATCATCGAGCCCACAACGATCATCGTGCCATCGAACAACCCGATGGCCCGCACAAAGCCGGGCTCCGATTTTGCTTTGGTGTCCGCGAGAGGACGTGTTGTGTCTGCCATTCGCCAAATGCCTCAGCCTGCCGCTGTGTGGTTAGCGGCTTCCAGCAGGTCGATGTATTGCCTGGCTCGCAACCCAGGCGCAGGGGCGCTCAAGATATCGCTGATAACCGCCACGGAATCCGCCCCTGACTCGATTATCTCAGGAGCCCTCTCCAGCGTGATGCCTCCAATAGCCACAATCGGTTTATCAGTTAGCGGTCTGACCTTTCGTATGAACTCTATGCCCACGACAGGATCGGGATTTGACTTTGTGCCGGTCGCAAAGACGGGTCCAACGGCGATATAATCCGCAGAAGATGCGGCGGCGCCCTGGAATTGTTCGAGATTGTGCGTGGACACGCCTACCAGTTTCTTCTTTCCCAGCACTTGCCGTGCTTCCTCCACGCCTAAATCTTCCTGCCCGACATGGACGCCGTCTGCTCCCCCAAGTACCGCGACATCGGCCCGGTCATTCACCACGACCGTAACCTTCAGCGGGGCAAGCAGCGAAACCAGCTTTGTCGAAGATTCGAGAAGTTCACGGGCGGACGCCCGCTTGTTCCGGTATTGCAGCAACCGGACACCGGCATCTGCAAGCTCTTGAGCGCACTCTGTTTCCGGAACGGTAAGCAATGCCGGGTCTAATATCACATATAGCCGCGGTAGAACAAGGCGCTTCAACGTTTATTTTCCGTTCGTCCCCAGCAATTTTTCGATGAAGTGGGTATCAAAGTTCCCTGAGGCAAAGTCCGGATCGGCCAGAATACGTCGATGCAGTGGAATCGACGTCTTGATGCCCTCAATCACAAACATCTCAAGCGCCCGCTTCATACGGCCAATAGCCTCGGTTCGGTCGCGTCCCTTGACGATCAGTTTTGCAATCATCGAATCGTAGTATGGAGGGATGACCGCGTCGGCGTAAGCGGCGGAATCCACGCGCACGCCTGTGCCTCCCGGCGCTTGGAACGTCGTAATGCGACCCGCGGACGGAACAAACGTAACCGGATCCTCCGCATTGATGCGGCATTCAATCGCGTGCCCGGAAGGAATAATCGCTCCGGTCGCATCATCCATCTTTTCTCCTGCGGCAATGCGAATTTGCGCCTTGATCAAATCCACTCCCGTGACCAGCTCCGTCACCGGATGCTCGACCTGAATGCGCGTATTCATCTCAATGAAATACATCGCGCCGTCTTGGTCCATCAAGAATTCGACCGTTCCTGCATTAGTGTAACCAATCTTTTCGAGCGCCTTCACCACCTTGCCGCCAAGTTCTTTCCGCTGCTTGGCATCCACAATCGGCGAAGGCGATTCCTCCACCAATTTCTGGTGCCGCCGCTGGATGCTGCACTCGCGTTCACCCAGATGGATTACCTTCCCGTGCTGGTCGCCAAGCACCTGAAATTCGATGTGCCGCGGATGCTCCAGAAATTTCTCCGCATACACATCGGGCGTCCCAAAGGCTTGCTGCGCCTCGCTGCGCGCCGTCTGGTAAGCGGATAGAAGCTCATCCTGCTTGCGCACCACCCGCATGCCGCGCCCGCCGCCGCCTGCCGAGGCTTTCAGAATAAGCGGGTACCCGATGCGCGCCGCCTCTTTGGCAAGCTGCTCTTCCCCGTCAACGACGCCCTCGCTCCCGGGGATCGTGGGCAGGCCGGCGGTCTTCACTTCCCGCCGCGCGCGGTCTTTTTCCCCCATCATTTCGATTATTTCCGGCCTCGGGCCGATGAACGTGATTTCCGACGCTTCGCAGACCTTGGCAAAGTTGGCGTTTTCGGAGAGGAACCCATACCCGGGATGGATGGCATCCACATTCGTGATTTCGGCTGCGCTGATCACTTGCGGGATGTTCAGATAACTCTCGCTGCTCCGGGCCGGCCCGATGCATACCGCCTCGTCAGCAAAGCGCACATGGAGGGAGTTGCGGTCGGCCTCCGAATAGACTGCGACCGTCGATATCCCCAATTCCTTGCAGGCGCAGATGACCCGTAGGGCGATCTCCCCGCGATTGGCTACTAGAATCTTCTGGAACATGGTCTGGGGTGCCGGCTACTTCTTCCGGCTCGGACGGATGCCAAACAGAGGCTGCCCATATTCGACCGGCTGTCCGTTTTCAACGAAAATCCGAATGACTTCACCGGAGACGTCGGATTCGATCTCATTCATGAGTTTCATCGCTTCCACGATACACAGGACCTTCCCCGTCTCCACGTAACTGCCCACCTTCACGAAAGCCTCCGTCCCTGGACTGGGAGACTCATAAAAGGTCCCAACAATGGGCGACTTGACCAGGTGAAGATCTTCCGTGGAGCGCCCTTCGGCGGCAGGGGCTTGCGCCCCGCTAGACGATGCCTGAGGGCTTTCCACTGAGCCAGGAACAATGATCTCTGGCGCAGCCACGGTCCGTGGTACGGCTCCAACCGCGGCCGAAGGCTTCCGCAGCCTTATCCTCAGATCGCCCCTCGAATATTCAAATTCCTCTAAGTTATGCTCCGTCATGAACTGAAAGAGCTGTTCGATCTGCTGAATTTCCGGATTCTCAAACGACGGACTGGACTTGCTCGGCTTTTTGCGTTTCATGCCTGTTCTAAATCTCGATGAGATCCCGCGGTGCGCGGGTCAGTACTTCCGTGCGGCCGGCGTGAATGGCGACATCATCTTCAATACGAATCCCCCCGATGCCCGCCGAATACACGCCAGGTTCAATCGTGATTACGTTTCCCGGCTCCAGGCGCCTTTTCTGTCCCCGCGCCACCCTGGGATCTTCGTGCACTTCCAGTCCAAGCCCATGGCCCGTACTGTGAACAAAGAGATGATCTAGACGATGCCCTGC
>Ga0210407_10000666_pt1 | contig 36951 bp, 39 predicted proteins | sample IncBWC27MmetaG_FD_150860 | JGI IMG/M metagenome (GOLD analysis project Ga0210407, IMG submission 150860) | Forest soil microbial communities from Barre Woods Harvard Forest LTER site, Petersham, Massachusetts, United States - Inc-BW-C-27-M | ecosystem: Environmental > Terrestrial > Soil >...
CCTAGCCGTACCCGACCGAAAGCTCGATGTCTCCGATCCGGAGCCTGGCGCCGGCCTGAAGCGGCCGCAATATGCCGGCAATCACCACCGCGCCGTCGACCGACGTGCCGTTGGTCGATCCCAGGTCCTCGATTTGCAAGGTATTCGCCGCGACCACCAGCCGCGCATGGCGCCGCGATACCGTCGGATGCGACAGCACCGCCTCGCACTGCTCGACATCGCGGCCGATGACGAAGCCGTCCCGGCTTTTCGCCAGCCGATCGAAGGCCAGTTCGAAGCCGAATTCGCGCCCCGCCAGGTCGGCGCCGTGGAAGCGCAGCGTCGTCTGCGGCGCGACCGCTGCCGTGGCCCGCGTCGAGGCGCCGTCGCGGACGTGCACATGGTAAATATGAAGGCGCCGGCTGACGTTCTTGGCCCGATGCTCGCCGCCGTCGACCAGGGCGTAGGCGTCCTGCGGCTCGATGACGTCCCGCACCGCGCGCGAGACGGCGATGCCGCCCGGTTCGGCCAGGCCCTGGATGCGGGCGGCGAGGTTCACGCCATCGCCGAAGATGTGCCCGCTGTCTGCGTCGGCGATGACCTCGCCGAGATGCACGCCGATGCGCAGCATCAGTCGCCGCTCCTCGTCCAGCTCCGCGTTGAAGGCGGCCATGCGCTCCTGGATGTCGATCGCCGCCGCGACCGCGGCCAGGGCCGAGCCGAATTCGGCCAGCAGGGAATCGCCGGCATTGTCGATCAGCGTGCCGCCGGCGCTTTCGATGGCCGGCCGCCAGACCTCGGTCTGCGCCGTTTTGAGATGCCTGACGGTGAGGTCTTCGTCGCCCTCCATCATGCGGACGAAACCGGTGACATCGGCATGAAGGATCGCGGAAAGACGGCGCTGAGAGGTTGCCATGCGGCTGTCAGGATAGCTCAGCGTGGCGCGTTTCCCGTATGAATTACTTCACAAAGGTTGTGGGACAGCCGATTCGGCGTGGCATGATGCCCGGATGACACCCCAGGATCTGTTTCGCCTGCATTCCTTTTTCGGCGCTCTGACGGACGGCGAAACACGGGAGCTGCTGAAACGTGCAGTCACCAAACGCTTCGCGCCAGGTGAGGTCGTGTTTCACCAGGACGACCCGGGCGATGGCCTCTATGGCGTGCTGACGGGAAGCATCCTCATTGTCGTCGAGTCGCTGGAAGGCAAGGAACTCATTCTCAACATGCATGGCCCCGGCGAGTTCTTCGGCGAAGTGGCCCTGCTCGACGGCGAGGGGCGCAGCGCAGCGGCCGTAGCCCGCGAGGCGTCACAGCTGTTCTTTCTCGGCCGCAGTGAATTCCTGGCCTTCCTGCGCCAGCGGCCCGAGGCGATGATTCGCATCATCGCCTTCCTGTGCGGCCGTCTGCGGCGCGCCACCAACCTGGTCGAGGATTCCGCCTTCCTGAACGTTCCCAGCCGGTTGGCCAAGCAGCTGATCGCCTTGATCGACGGCAACGGCCCGCGAGACGCCGCCGCGACCCTGCAGATCTCACAGAGCGAGCTGGCGCGCATGCTGGGCGTCTCGCGTGAGATGGTCAGCAAGCAACTGGCCGTCTGGCGGGAGGCCGGCATCGTCGAGCTGGGGCGCCGCCGCCTGATCGTCCGCGACGAACGCGCGCTCGAACAACTCATCGCCGGCGGACAACGCCTGCCGCGCGCCGAGCGCGACGGAAGCAAGCCATAACCAAGGGTTGCCGGCGCGCCGCGGTTCGCCGGAAATTGTCCGTTCTGTGAAGCAGTTCGCAGAGCGCCGCTGCCGCTTCCGTCAGCGTTCGGTCGAGCCGTCGGTTCGTGTGACGCAGGCAGGAGCTGACCTTGTCCCGGCAAAATCTCCGATATCGTGCCTTGGCGATCATGCTTGTCGCCATGCTCCTGCACGGGCGCGCGCAGGCGCAGACCGAGGAAGAGTGGGACTGGTGTTATGGCATCGGCGTGCCGGCGCCCAATGTGCAGCCGCCGGAACTCCTGATCCGCGGCTGCACGGCGGTCATCCAATCGGGCATCCACCGCGGGCGCAATCTTGTCGCGGCCTTCACGAATCGCGGCGTCGGCCATCGGCAGACAGTCCAGCGCGACCGCGCTTTCGCCGACTTCGATCGGGCGATCGCGCTCGATGCGGATTACCTGCCGGCCTACGACCAGCGCGGCAGCCTGTATTGGGACATCGGCGACTTCGAGCATGCCCGGCAGGACCTGGATCGGATCATCAGGCTGAAACAGCGCGAGGTCGATCCGGGCGCCACGGAAGCCAGTCTGGAGCCGCAATGAGCGATGCGAACGAGGCACCAGCAAACCCTCGTCCTTTTCGTATGTTGCTCAGAGCCTCCCTCGCCCGCGATGACGCGGGCGGAGAGGCCTCTGACGCGATGTGAAGGGATAGCTCCCTCTTTGTTCAACAAAGTGACCGTCCTCCAGGTTTTCGGTATGGTCGGGGCAAGAGCCAGGCACGCCGACCAGGGGAAGGGCGGCCCAAGAACCGGCGCTCGCAGGAAACGTCAGGGGGAAGCCCACGATGAAATCTGTCTCATCCAAGGTTTGGCGTGGCCAGCCCTGGCAGTTTTGCCTCGTCGCCGTCACGTCACTCCTGGCGGCCAGCCTGCCGCTTGGCGCCGCCTGGGCACAGAAGCAGGGCGGTGTCCTGCGCATCACCCATCGCGACAGCCCCGCCAGCATGTCGATCCATGAAGAAGGGACGATCTCCGTGGTGCTGCCGATGATGGGGGTGTTCAACAACCTCGTCATGTTCGATCAGCACGCGCGACAGAACAGCCTCGACGGCATCGTGCCGGACCTCGCCGAGAGCTGGAAGTGGAGCGAGGACGGGAAAACATTGACCTTCGCGCTGCGCAGCGGCGTCAAATGGCATGACGGCAAGCCCTTCACCGCGGCCGACGTGAAATGCACCTGGGACCTGCTGGCCGGCACGGCCCCGGAGAACTTCAAGGTCAATTTCCGCAAGGGCTGGTACGCCAATGTCGCGAGCGTGACGGCGAACGGCGACCACGAGGCGGTGTTCAACCTCAAGACGCCGCAGCCGGCGCTGCTGGCGTTGCTCGCGTCCGGCTTCACGCCGGTCTACCCCTGCCACGTGTCGCCGGCAAAGATGCGCCAGGCGCCGATCGGCACCGGCCCCTTCAAGTTCGTCGAATACAAATCCAACCAGGGCATCAAGGTCGCGCGCAACCCGAACTACTGGAAACCGGGCCTGCCCTATCTCGACGGCATCGAATACACCATCATCACCAACCGTTCGACGGCGCTGTTGGCCTTCGTCTCCGGCAAGTTCGACGTGACCTTTCCCTATGAGATCACGGTTCCGCTGGTGAGCGACGTCAAGAGCCAGATGCCGAGCGCGATCTGCGACATCTCGCCGATGAACGTCGCGGCCAACGTGCTGATGAATCCGGTGCCGCCGTTCGACGACCTGGAGGTCCGGCGCGCGGTCGCCCTGGCGCTCGACCGCAAGGGTTTCGTCGACATCCTGACCCAGGGGCAGGGCGACGTCGGCGGCGCCATGCAGCCCTTGCCCGAAGGGCGCTGGGGCCTGCCCGAGGCGATGCTGCGCGAGCTGCCGGGCTACGATCCCGACATTGCGAAAAGCCGGGAGAAGGCGCGGGCGATCATGACGGCGCATGGCTTCGGCCCGGCCAAACCCTTGAAGCTGAAACTCTCGACCCGCAACCTGCCGACCTATCGCGATGCCTCGGTCATCCTGATCAGCCAGCTCAAGGAGATCTTCATCGACGCCGAGCTGCAGCTGATCGAGACCGCGCAGTGGGTGCCCAAGCTGATCCGGCGCGATTACGAGCTGGCGCTGAGCCAGGTCGGCAACGGCGTCGACGACCCCGACCAGAACTATCCCGAGAACTACGCCTGCGGGTCGCGCACCTACATGGATTACTGCAACAAGGAAATCGATGGCCTGATCGCCCAGCAGTCCGCCGAGCGCGACCAGGAGAAGCGCAAGAAGATCGCCTGGGAAATCGACCGCAAGCTCACCCAGGACGCCGTGCGGCCGATGATCTACTACATGCGCGGCGGCACCTGCTGGCGGCCCGAAGTGAAGAACATGACGATCATGGTCAACAGCATCTTCAACGGCTGGCGCCTGGAGGATGTCTGGCTCGACCGCTAGGGTCAAAACTCAATTAAGCGAGATCCGCGCGGCCCAAATTATGGTAGGCTTTCGTCGATGCTCGTAACGCGGGCAGAAGCCGGGCGTTTTCAAATCAGATATTTCACGGGGAAATATCATGCGAATGGCTTCCATACTGTCCATCATGATCGTCGCTCTTTCCGCATCCGCGTTTGCCGATGACGCAGATTTCAAGAAGCAGTTGGAGCAGATCGGCCCCACATACATTGAGCTCTTCAACAAGCAGGATGCGACCGGTTTAGCTGCGCTGTACGCAACCGGCGCCATCATCGTCGATCCGGCGGGGCCACACACGGATATCGTGAAGGTCTACGAGGGCGCGTTCAAGGCGGGAATAAATCACATAGAGGTTAACACCGATCAGGCGTGGCCCTTGGGATCCGACACGGCGCTCGGGATGGGCAAGTACCGGGTCACCGGCAAGGACCCGAGCGGAGCTTCCATCGGAGACGCGGGCCTCTGGACCGCAACGTTTGTCCAAGAGGGCGGAAAATGGAAAGTCCGGATGCTGACGACAATTCCGCAGCCGAAATAAACCAATCTGGACGCGCGTGGATGCGCTCGCTTTATTGAGTTTTGACCCTAAGGCAGGTTACGGAATCCTGTCATCGAGGGAACGCACCGCGGATTGGCCCCGTAGCCCAGAGTAAGGGGTGATCGCGGCTTGGCGATCGCCCTGATCCACGAAGTCAGGAGCACGACATGATTGCGATGAAGTCCGCCAGGCTGGCCACTGTCGTCTTTGCCGGCGCCCTTGTGACGATGGCCGGCAGCGCCTTTGCCGAAACGTCGTGGGAAAGGAACCACCCCCGACGCGATCAGGTCAACGACCGGCTGCAAAACCAGAGCCGCCGCATCAACCATGAATACCGCGAGGGCGAAATCAGCAGAGGCCAGGCCCGGGCGCTGCATCGCGAGGACCGCCAGGTGCGCCGCGAGGAGCGCACCATGGCGTCGCTGGACGGCGGCCACATCACCCGCGCCGACCAGCGCGCTCTCAACCAGCAGGAGAATGCGATCAGCCGCCAGATTGGCCGCTGACGAGGCGCGTCTCCCGAGGGCGCATCACTGGATGAGGCACCCGGCGACCGCGCCGGGTGTTTCCTCGGCGCGGCAAAGGACGACCGCCATCAAGTCGGCGTTCGCACGAGGGCATAGCCGACGATCAATAAAATCAGGAATATCGGGAACAGGACAGGCGGTACGAGCCAGTCATGCATAGGTGCACCTCGCAGGTTGGGCGGGAGTGCACGGCTCTCTCAGCCATCGCAAGCCGAAGGCTTAGGGGGCGATGGTGGGCCAGCTCTACACCTTGCGGGCGCCTGCGTCTAACGCGGGCGCTGCCTTAATTGAGAGATCAAAGCCTACGCGCAGAGAGCGTATGCTGGCCGCATGCGCACCATCGAAACCACGGTCACGTTCCGGCATCCCTTCGCGCTCGCCGCTCTGGAGGCAACGCAGCCCGCCGGAACCTATCGCCTGGTGACGGAGGAAGAGGAGATCCCCGGCCTGTCCTTCGTCGCTTTCCGCCGGACGGCGATCCTGCTGCATCTCCCGGCTCTGGCGACGGCCAGCGCCGGTCATCAGGTCGTCAGCGTCGACCCCGTGGAATGGGCCGCCGTCGTGGAGGCGGACGGCCGGCATTAGTCGAACGCCACAGCGATTTCGGCGAGATATCGCTTGTTAGTTGCTCAAAGAGCACCACCTCTCTATCAGTTGTTGCAGCGCGCGTTCGGCGCTTGCCGCCAAAACCTCGACAATTTGAGAGAAACGCCATGAAATTCCGACCGCTGCACGATCGCGTGGTGATTCGCCGCCTCGAAGAGGAAGCCAAGACGACGGGTGGCATCTTCATCCCCGACACAGCCCGGGAAAAGCCGATGGAGGGCGAGATCATAGCCGTCGGCCCGGGCGCCCGCGACGAGAGGGGCACGGTGGTGCCGCTCGACGTCAAGCAGGGCGACCGCATCCTGTTCGGCAAGTGGTCCGGCTCCGAGGTCAAGCTCGATGGCGAGGATCTCCTGATCATGAACGAGTCGGACATCATGGGCGTCATCGAAGGCCACAACGTCGCCGTCGCCAAGAAGAAGGCGGCGTAAGGCCGGTCGTCATCGTCCAAGCATTCGAACAAGGAATAAAACCATGGCAGCGAAAGAAGTACGTTTTGGCGGCGACGCCCGCGCCCGCTTGATCCGCGGCGTCGATATCCTGGCCGACTCGGTGAAGGTCACGCTCGGCCCCAAGGGCCGCAATGTCGTGCTCGACAAGTCGTACGGCGCGCCGCGCATCACCAAGGACGGCGTCACCGTCGCCAAGGAGATCGAGCTTTCCGACAAGTTCGAGAACATGGGCGCCCAGCTGGTGCGCGAAGTGGCGACCCGGACGTCGGACACCGCCGGCGACGGCACCACCACGGCGACCGTGCTCGCCCAGGCGATCGTGCGCGAAGGCGCCAAGTCGGTCGCCGCCGGCATGAACCCCATGGACCTCAAGCGCGGCATCGATCTCGCCGCCGAATGGGTGATCGACGAACTCAAGAGCCGCTCGAAGAAGGTCTCGACCAGCGCCGAGATCGCCCAGGTCGGCACCGTCTCGGCCAACGGCGACAAGACGATCGGCGACATGATTGCCAAGGCGATGGACAAGGTCGGCAAGGACGGCGTGATCACGGTCGAGGAAGCCAAGAGCATGGCGACCGAGCTCGAGGTCGTCGAAGGCATGCAGTTCGACCGCGGCTATCTCTCGCCCTATTTCGTCACCAACGCCGAGAAGATGATCTGCGAGCTGGAAAACCCCTACATCCTCATCCACGAGAAGAAGCTGGCGGGCCTGCAGTCGCTGCTGCCGCTTCTGGAACTGGTCGCGCAATCGGGTCGGCCGCTGCTGATCATCGCCGAGGAAGTCGAAGGCGAGGCGCTGGCCACCCTGGTCGTCAACAAGCTGCGTGGCGGCCTCAAGGTCGCGGCGGTCAAGGCGCCGGGCTTCGGCGATCGCCGCAAGGCGATGCTCGAGGACATCGCCATCCTGACTGCCGGCAAGGAGATCAGCGAGGATCTCGGCATCAAGCTCGAGAACGTCACGCTCGACATGCTGGGCACCGCCAAGCGGGTCCATATCGACAAGGACAACACCACCATCATCGACGGTGCGGGCAAGAAGAAGGACATCGAGAGTCGCGTCACGCAGCTCAAGGCGCAGGTCGAGGAGACGACCTCCGACTACGACCGCGAGAAGCTGCAGGAACGGCTGGCCAAGCTGGCGGGCGGCGTGGCGATCATCAAGGTCGGCGGCGCCACCGAGATCGAGGTCAAGGAGAGGAAGGACCGGGTCGAGGACGCCATGCATGCGACCAAGGCCGCGGTCGAGGAAGGCGTCGTCGCCGGCGGCGGTGCGGCCCTGCTCTATGCCACGCGCGTGCTCGAGCACAAGAAGGGCGCCAATCACGACCAGCAGGTCGGCATCGAGATCGTGCGCCGCGCCCTGCAGGCGCCGGTCCGCCAGATCGCCGAGAATGCCGGCTTCGACGGCGCCGTGGTCGCCGGCCGCATGCTCGACCAGAAGGACGTGAATTTCGGCTTCGACGCGCAGAAGGGCGAGTACGCCAACATGATCAAATCAGGCGTCATCGATCCGACCAAGGTCGTCCGCACGGCGCTGCAGGGCGCGGTGTCGGTCGCCGGGCTCCTGGTGACGACCGAGGCCATGGTGGCCGAAGTGCCGGCCAGGAATGGCCAATCGGCAATGCCCGGCGGTGGCATGGGCGGCGACATGGGCTTTTAGCCCGCAGCGAGGGCGTCATGACCTTGCGTCCGGAATATTCACTCGGTCACTCCGAGTACAACGCGTTTCTCTTCGCCGCGGTCGGCGAGGAAAAAATCGGGCTGCCGCTCACGGTCCTGACGGCGTTGACGCGGCTGGGCTTCGACCCGTGGCTGGAAGCCGCCCGCTTGACTGATCTGCCCAGGGAAACCGCGGCGCGGGTCTTCGCCGTGACGATTGCCATGCTTCCCGAGGGCGACTGGAAGGCGTCGGAGGCGGAGGCGATCGCCGCGCGTCTGGTGAATTGGCTGCCACGGCAGAGCGCGGCGGTTATCCCATCGATAAAGGTCGCACCCGGTGCAAGCGGGAAGATGAAGTCGGCGGCTGCGACGTGGCTGGCCTGGGGCGTGCTAGCAGTCGCCCTGCTCTTTCTCGGGCTGCATTTCTTCAGCGACAACAATCTCGAAGTCGGCCGCGGCGCGGGCGTGTCGACGCAGCAATAGAAGCCGCCGATCCCGCGCGGCTTCGATCGCTCTATCCCGGCCGCACCGGGTCGAGCCAGTCGACCGTCTGCACGGCTCCCCAGAGCATCGCTGCCGTGATCGCCAGCGAGACGAGGGCGGCGACCAAGCCGATCAGCAGGGCGATGCCGTCCTCTTCCAGATACGCCAAGGCCAGGAACATGATGACGAAGGCGGGGACGACGTGGCTGAACGGCACGGGCGAGACCATGGTCAGACCCAGCAGCAGCATGACGATCCCCGCCAGCCGCTTGGTAGCCTGGAAGGGGGTTGGCCAGCGCGGGCGGATCAGCTTCTCGACCCAGGCGAGGCGCGGCGCGACCAGGCGAATGACCTGGGCCAGCCTCTCCACGCCGATTTTCCGCCGGGCAATGAGGCGAGGCAGCACGCCCACTTCCTGCCCGAGCATCATCTGGACCGCCGGCCATGCAACCAGGACTCCGACTGCCGTCGATGCGCCGGGGATGAGACCGACCACGGCCATCACGAAGAGGGTCAGACCGAAAGAGCGCCGGCCGAGCTTCTCCATCAGCCATCCGATCGAGACGCCGGCGCCCTCCGCCCGATCCAGCATCGTCGAGAGCTGGACCGACGCGGGCACATACGCCGGCGACGACACGGGATCCCGGGCCAGCCGCTGCGTTCCACCGTGATCGGAGAGTCGCGCGCCAACCAACCGTTACGGGCTCCTCGTCGTCTGGTTTCCCGGTTGCGCCGCTGGAAACGTGACGCTGAAGCAGGCCCCGCGGCCCGCCGGGTTGGCGCCGGCCGAGAGCCTGCCGCCGAGCTGACTGGCCAGCAGAGCCACCAGCTTCATGCCGAGGCTGCCGGTGGCGTGCCGGTCGGGTGCGAAGCCCTCGGGCAGGCCCTTGCCTTCGTCGAGAACGGCAAGCTCGTACTCGCCCAGGCCGGCGGTCCTGAAGGTGACCTTGATCGTCCCCGCGCCGTGCTTCTTGGCGTTGCTGACGAGCTCGTTGACGATCAGTCCCAGGGCCAGGATTTGCTCCGTCGGGATGCCCGCCTCGATGCCCTCGATGTCGACGGAGGTCTCCAGGATGTCGGCGAGCTCGCCGCACAAGCGGCGGAGATAGGCCAGGATCGGCAGGCGCTCGGCGTTCGGCTCGGCGGCGAACGTCCGATGCACGCGCGCCACGGCGGAGACGCGATTGGCCGCGGCCGTCAACTGGCCCGCCGCTTCGGTCGAGCGCACGGCGCGGCTCTGCAGGTTCAACAGGCTGGCGACGAACTGCAGGCTGTTCATCGTGCGGTGATCGTTCTCGCCGGCCATGATCACCGACTGGGCGGCGGCGCGACGGGCCGCCAGGCGCACCTCGAGCTGATCCATCACGATCGCCGCCAGCGTCTCGAGCTGGCGGATACGCCTGGCGTCGACCGGTATGGGCTGGCTGTCCATCACGCACAGCGTCCCGAGATCGAAGCCGTCGGCGGTGCGCAACGGCACGGCGATGCAAAACCGCCGCCGGGATTCACCCAAGACGTGGGGGCTGGCGATGGAGCGAAGTTCGGTGATTCGAACGTCGGTCGAGCGAGTGTCGGTGGATCCAATGTCGGTCGACCAGACGTCGGTCTTCGCACCGGATGGAAGCGTGAAGCCGATCGAGGGCAACACGGCGTCGCCTGCCGCAGCGCGCTCGACTTCGGTCGCCGCGAGACCATGATGCGACTTGAACCAGATGCGGTCGCGGTCGGCGAAGCCGATGATCGAGATCGGGACGTTGAACAGATCCGCGGCCAGCGCGGTGATGCGGTCGCAGGCGGCTTCGGGCGCAGTATCGAGGATCTCGTAGCGCATCAGCGCCGCAAGGCGCGGGCGTTCGTCGTCCATCGCCACGGCGGCGGCGGATACGAGAATGTCGAGACCGTCGTCCTCGGCGGGTTTGACCAGATGCAGCATGGCTCCGCCCCCCAAGGCGGGATGCCGCGGAATACAGGCCCCTACACGCGCGGCACCTCGGACAGGCTAGACCGCGGCGGAGGAGGCAGCTGTTCTCTATTGAACAGGTTGCGAAACCTTCAGGGGATACATGGGAAGGCTGATCGCCTCAGACGATGAAAAGTTGGGTGTTCCGCAACCATGCGCCCTTCGCGGCGTTCACCATGGGCGGCCCACTCGCTCGGACATTCGCCAGCGCGTGACGGCCACGTCGCTTTCCAAAGGAAAACCCATGTTCCCCTTGTTTCGCCCGATCCCGCGGCTTGCGCCCGTCGTGCGTTCGCTTGCCGTCGCCACCCTGTTGGGCACGACCTTCCTCGCCGGCTCGCTCGGCCCCGTGGCGGCGCAGGCGCCGGCACAAAAGCCCCCGGCCGCCGCGGCCGCCACCAGCAACAAGCCCGAGAGCGTCGAGCAGCGCATCACGACCCTGAAGACCGCGCTCAAGATCACGCCTGACCAGGAAGCCAAGTGGGGCACTGTCGCCACGGCGATGCGCGACAATGCCACCGCCATGGACAAGCTGGTGCAGGCCAAGCGGGCCATCGCGCCGGCCAGCATGACCGCGGTGGACGACCTCAACACCTATGAGGAGTTCACCAAGGTCCGTCTCGACGGGCTGAAGAACCTGACCTCGGCTTTCAAGTCGCTCTACAACTCGATGCCGGCCGACCAGCAGAAGAACGCCGACCAGGTGTTCATGACGTTCGGCAGCGCACCGGCGCACGGCTAGGAGGCCCAAAATGACTTGCATCAAGCAGACCACGGCCGTCGCAGGCCTCGCGCTGGGGGCGATGCTCGCTCTTGGCGTCCTGGCCGGTCCGGCCAGCGCACGCTGGTACGGCAACGGCCAATACCAGCAAGACAACCGCCAATGGGAGAACCACACCAACGGCTACAACTATCAGCCGCCGCCGGTGGTCTACAGCACGCCGTACAACTACGGCTACCAGCCGCCGCCGGTGTATTACGACGGCAACAGCACGCCGGGCATTTCGATTCGGCTCTTCTAGGCGAGCCCATTCGCGCAGGGAAACGGCGGCCCCTCGGGCCGCCGTTCTTGCGTGCGCGCTATTGATCAGGGCACGAATCGTCGGGGGCGCCTGCGAGGCTATTCGCGCAGGACGACGCTCAGCAGCGAGGAGTGGACTTCCAGGTGGCCGTTGTAGTCGATGAACCCCAACTTCCTGAACTTGTTCATGAATTGACTGACCCGGGAACGTGTCGTGCCGATGATCTCGGCCAGCGTCTCCTGGCTGATCGGGGTTGCGATCGGCTGTGGGCCGCCGTCCTTGCCGAAATTCGCCAGGATGAGCAGCGTGCGGGCCAGGCGCTTTTCGCTCGAGTTGAAGAGCTGATCGACAAGATCCTCCTCGACCCGGCTGTTGCGGGTCAGCAGGTGGGCCGTGAACAGCTCGCCAAACGCCGGCTCGGCGTGCAGGACACGGATCATCTCCGCCTTCGTCACCCGCGTTACTTCGCTCCCGACCATGGCCCGGGCGGTCGACAGGCGCAGCGGCTGGCCGATCAGGCAGCCCTCGCCGAAGAACTCGCCCGGCCCGAGGATCGCCACCACCGCTTCCTTGCCCTGCTTGGACGCCACCACGATCTTGATCCTGCCCTTCTGGACGTAGAACACGGAGTCGGCCGGGCTCGCCTGCAGGAAGACGACGTCGCCCTGGCGATAATCGGACACCGTGCGGCCGTGGCTGACCGTGGCGAGAAACGCCTTGGGATCGAAGGCGGCCTTGCCGTTGGTGGGGTTACCGTTGCGGGACTTGACGATCTCTTCCATGGCGGTGCCCTCGGCGCGCGATTGCGCCGAAACACCATACTCCCTCTGGCAGGCTATGTCCGAAATCGGACAGAAGGCCAGAAACGCAGCGAAACAGGCCTGCGCAAACTGCGCTAACCCTGCCGAAAGCCGGTCACTTGATCTTGGGCGTCACCTCTTCACCGAAGACCTGCATCTGGTCCAAAAGCTCCTGCACCGAGTTGGCCGCGAAGTAGAGACCGAGCAGATGCGTGACGCCGGCTTCGCGGAAGGCGTTGGCCTTGTCGACGATCTCGGCCGGCGTGCCGATCAGGTTGATGTCCTCGTGGCTGGCCGCGCCCTGGCCCTTCAGCGTCGACTTGGCAAGCGACACCAGGTGCTTGTTCATCTGGCTCTTGCGGAAGCTTTCGACCGCGGCCTGGTGCGTCTTGCCGACATGCACGACGAATTGCGGGCAGACCTCGATGGTCCTGGGATCGCGCCCGGCCTGCTCGGCCATCTCGTGCAAGGTCTTCACGCCGGCGCGCACGCGGTCGACATGCATGCCGGCCGGCAGCCAGCCGTCGGCCCATTTGACGGTGCGGACGATGTTGTTGGGGTTGTTGCCGCCGACATAGATCGGAATGTGCTTCTGCAGCGGCTTGGGATAGAGCTCGACGTCGCGGAACTTGTAGTACTTGCCGTCGAAGCTCGCGACCCGCTCCTTGAACAGCAGGTTGAGCGCCTGCAGGCCCTCGTCGACGATGTCGCCGCGATCCATTTTGGCGTCGGGCTGCAGCGCCTTGAATTCCTCGCGATAGGCGCCGATGCCGACGCCCACTTCCAGGCGGCCCTTGCCGAAATGATCGAGGGTGGCGATCTGCTTGGCGGTCACCACGATGTCGTGGCGCATCGGCAGCACCAGCACGCCGGTGCCGACCTTGATCGTCGTGGTCTCCGACAGCACGAAGGCGTAGGTGATCAGCGGCTCCCAGAAGCGCGGCGGCACGGGGAACTCGGCGCGCACGTAGTTCTGCGTCGTCATGTGGTCGTTGCCCCACACCGAATCGTAGCCGAATTTCTCCGCCGCCTGGGCGATCTTGATCACGTTCTCCGGATCGGAGAACGGGATCGGATAGGTCAGGCCTTCCATCCCGGTCGGCAGGCCGGCACTCACACGCATCGCGCTCTCTCCTCCGTTGGCTTGCTTGCGGGCCTACTCAGCCGCAACCGCGCGCAGCCTGGCCGTCTCGGCCGCGTCGACCGCGCCGTCGTCGCTCACCGCCACGCCGTAGTCGCGCCGCGCCGCCTCGGCCGAGATGAAGCCCTCGCGCACGTCCTGCGCCACCGCCTCGACGGCGCGCCGGCGGGGATTGCCGAGCCCGCCGCCGCCCGGCATCGAGATGATCACGCGATCCTTCTGCGCCACGGTCTGCTGGCCCATGCCGCGCAAGGTGCCGCCCGACTTGAGCTTGAGCGTGCCGGCGGCGCCGTTCTGGCCGCCTTCGCGGCCGCGCGGCGGATGATCGATGCGGTCGTAGTAGGCGCTGATGGCGAACGGCGCCTGATCGAGCGTGCCCACTTCCATGATCTGGCCCAGCCCGCCCCTGAACTCGCCGGGGCCGCCGGAATCCTGGCGGTACTCCTTGCGCCAGACGATGACCGGCGAGACCGCCTCGTTGACCTCGATCGGCACGTTCTTGACGCCGCTCGGAAAGGCGGTGGCCGAGAGGCCGTCGCTGCCCGGCCGCGCGCCGGTGCCGCCGGCATGGAAGCTCATGACGTTGAAGGGGATGGCGTTCACGGTCTCGGCCGGATCGCCGTCGGTGCGGCCGGGGCCGCCCAGCGCGAACAGGTTCCACAGGCACGACGTGCCCTCGGCCGGCACGCCGCCGCCCAGCGCCTGGTGCAGGCAGCCGAACATCACGTCGGGCAGCATCTGGCCGGTGACGTGGCGGGCCGCGACGGGGGAGGGGTGCTGGGCATTGAGGATGCAGCCCTTGGGCGCGGTGACCCGGATCACCGACAGCGAGCCCTCGTTGTTGGGCACCTTGGGCGCCACGATGCATTTCACGCCGAACGAGGCATAGGCCTCGGTGTAGCAGACCGGCACGTTGATGCCGTAGGACGAGACGCCCGAGGTGCCGGCGAAGTCGACGTCGATGCCGCTCGCGCCGATCTGCATGGTGGCGACGATGTCGATCGGCTTGTCGTAGCCGTCGACCGTCATGGAGAACTTGTATTCGCCCGGCTTGATCTTGCGGATGGCCTCGAGTGAGGCCTGCCTGGATTTCTCCAGGATGTGAGTGCCCAGCCGGTCGAGATCGTCGATGGCGAACTCGTCCATCATCTCGATCAGGCGGCGGCAGCCGATCTCGTTGCAGGTCGCCAGCGAGTAGAGATCGCCCACCACCTGGACCGGCTCGCGCACATTGACGGCGACGATGTCGATCAGCGTCTCGTCGACCTTGCCCTCGCGCGCGAAGCGCATCAGCGGGACGTAAAGGCCTTCCTCGAAGACCTGGCGGGCGTCGGTGCCCATGCCGCGGCCGCCGATATCGACGACGTGGCAGGTCGAGGCGAACAGCGCCACCATCTTGCCGCGCCGGAATGTCGGCGTGACGAAGGTGAAGTCGTGCAGATGGCCGGTGCCCTTCCACGGGTCGTTGGTCAGGAAGATGTCGCCTTCCTTCATGGTCTTGGCCGGGAACTTCTCGAGGAAGTGGCGCACCGCGCGCGCCATCGAGTTGATGTGCCCGGGCGTGCCGGTGACGGCCTGCGCCAGCATGGCGCCGTCGAGGTCGAACACGCCGGCCGAGAGGTCGCCGGCCTCGCGCGTCGAGGTCGAGAAGCCGGTGCGGATCAGGGCCAGCGCCTGCTCCTCGACGACCGCGATCAGGCGGTCCCACATCAGCTGCAGGCGGATCGGCGACAGGGGATCGTTGATGCTCATGGTGCAATCTTCTCCAGCAGGATGGCGCCGATCGGGCTGATCCGGGCGGCGAAGCTCTTGGGCACGATGGTCGTCGTCTCGTCTTCGGCGATGACCGCCGGGCCGGGCACGAAGCTGCCGATCGTGAGGTCGGCGCGATGATAGACCGACACGTCTTTCATGTCCTGAGCCGCCGGATCGTAGACCGGCCGGCGGCCGCGCGCCTTGGACGCCACATCGGCGGGCTGCGGCGGGGTCTTGGGCAGCGCGGCCTGCTCGGCCGCCAGCCGCAAGGTCCAGTTCATGATCTCCACGCCGAGGCCCGGAATCGTCCGGCCGAAGGTCGTGGCGTAGCCATCCTCGTAGAGCTTGATGAGCCTGTTGCGCGAGGCCCGATCGAACGGGCCAGTTGGCAGGCTGACGGTGATCTCGTGGCCCTGGCCGCGATAGCGCATGTCGGCGGTGCGCGTTTCGACCAGCCTGGCCTCGGGCGCGCCCGCCTTGACCACGGCCTCGGCCTCGGCGCGCATCTCAGCGAACAGCGCATTGACGTAGGCCGGGTCGAACTTGTCGTCGTCGAGCTGGACGTAGCGGCTACGCACGACCTCGTAGGCGACCGGCGCCATCAGGAAGCCGACCGCCGAGCCCACGCCCGCGCCGCTCGGCACCATTATCCGGTTGATGCCGAGCTTCTCGGCCAGCCGCGCGGCATGGATGGGGGCGGCGCCGCCGAAGGCGATCATGGTGCGGTTCTGCAGCTCCTTGCCGCGCTCGACGGCGTGCACCCGCGCGGCATTGGCCATGTTCTCCTCGACGATCTCGCTCACGCCGAACGCCGCGTCGAGGCGCTTCAGGCCGAGCTTCGTGCCGACCGCCTTGTCGACGGCGGCGCCCGCCATGTCGGGCGAGAGCCTGATCGAGCCGCCGGCGAAATAGCCGGGATCGATGCGGCCCAGCACGACGTCGGCGTCGGTCACGGTGGGTTCCGTGCCGCCGCGGCCGTAGCTTGCCGGACCGGGCTCGGCGCCGGCGCTTTCCGGCCCGACCTGGACCCGCGACAGCGCATCGACCGAGGCGATCGAGCCGCCGCCGGCGCCGATCTCAACCATCTCGATGACCGGAATGCGCAGCGGCAGGCCGCTGCCCTTGAGGAACCGGTACTGCCGCGCCACCTCGAAGGTGCGCGAATGCTGCGGCTCGCCACCATCGATCAGGCAGATCTTGGCCGTCGTGCCGCCCATATCGAAGCTCAGCACCTTGTCGAGGCCGCACTGCCGCGCCAGCGCCGCGGCCAGGATGGCGCCGCCGGCCGGGCCCGATTCGACCAGGCGAATCGGGAATTTGCGGGCGGTCGCCAGCGCCGCCAGGCCGCCGCCCGAGGTGATCATGAACAACGGGCAGGTGAAGCCCTTGCCGCGCAAACCGTCGTCGAGCCGGCCGAGATAGCGGTCCATCACCGGCTGCACGTAGGCGTTGGCGACGGCGGTCGACCAGCGCTCGTATTCGCGGATCTCGGGCGAGACTTCGCTCGACAGCGAGATCGACACGCCGGGCAGCAGTTCGGTCAGGATGTCGCGCGTGCGCCGCTCGTGCCTGCCGTCGAGATAGGCATGCATGTAGCCGATCGCGATCGCCTCGATGCCGGCGGCCTTCAGCCGGGGCGCTAGGCTGCGCACCGCCGCCTCGTCGAGCGGGATCAGCACGTTGCCACGGCCGTCCATGCGCTCGGGGATGCCGAAGCGCAGGTCGCGCGCCACCAGCGGCGGCGGCTTGCGCATGAAGATGTCGTACTGCTCGAAACGATGCTCGAAGGCGATCTCGATCGAATCGCGGAAGCCCTCGGTGACGACCAGCGCCGTCTTGGCGCCCTTGCGCTCGATGATGGCGTTGGTGGCGAGCGTCGTGCCGTGGATGACCAGGCCGAGGTCGGCCGGCTTGATCCTGGTCTGCTTCAGGATCTCCTCCATGCCGTCCAGCACGCCTTCTTCCGGCGCGCGCGGCGTGGTCAGCACCTTCACGCTGGTGAGCTTGCCGTTCCAGTCGAGGCAGAGATCGGTGAAGGTGCCGCCGATGTCGACCGCCAAGCGCGCCCGGTCTTTCGCTTTTACGTCCATGTGCTTCTACGCCGCCGTCTGTTGGATGTTGCCGCCGAGATAGGCCTGGCGGATGCGCGGATCGGTCCGCACCTCGGCCGCCGGGCCTTCCATGAAAAGTCGTCCCTGTTCCATCACCAGCGCGCGGTCGGAAATCAGCAGCGCGCCGCGCACGTTCTGCTCGACGATCAAGACGGTGACGCCGCCGGCGGCGATGCGCTGCACCGTCGTGAACACGTCGCCCTGCATCCGGGGCGAGAGGCCGAGCGAGGGCTCGTCGAGCAGCAGCAGCGCCGGCTCGACCAGCAGCACCATCGCCATCTCCAGGATCTGCTGCTCGCCGCCCGAGAGGTTGCCGGCCTCGATCCGTGCCTTCTGCCGCAACATCGGGAACAGGCCGGTGACCCGCCCGATCGCCGCCTCATGACGGTTGGCGGGCAGGCTGTAGCAGCCCATCTTGAGGTTCTCGGCGACGCTCATCGCCGGGAAGTTGCAGCGGCCCTGGGGCACGAAGCCGACGCCGCGGCGGAGTCGCTCCCACGGCGGCAGGCGTTCGATGGTCTCGCCCTTGAACACGATCTGGCCGGAGAAGAAGCGGTTGGTGCCGTAGATGGCGCGCAGCAAGGTCGACTTGCCGGCGCCATTGCCGCCGATCAGGGTGGTGATCGTGCCGGCCTGCAGGCGGGCCGAGAAATCGTGCACGATCTGGGCGTCGCCGTAGCCCGCAGTGACGGAGACCAGCTCCAGTGCCGGCGCGGTCATGCGGCGCCCCGCATCTCGGCTTCGGCCATCTCCGGCGTCATGCCGAGATAGGCTTCGAGTACGCGCGAATCGGTGTGGATGTCGGCGGCCGTGCCTTCGGCCAGCTTCCTGCCCTGGTCGAGCACGATCACCTGATGGCAGAGATTGGTGATGAACTCGACATTGTGCTCGACGATCAGGAAGGTCTCGCCCGCCTGGTTGAGCTGGCGGAGCGCCACTTCGATCTCGCGGATGCGGCTCGGGTTGACGCCGGCCACCGGCTCGTCGAGCAGCACGATCTTGGGATGCGGCATCAGCGCCGCGGCCAGCGCCACCAGCTTCTTCTGGCCATAGGACAGGATGCCGACCTCGGCTTCGTAGTAGCGCTGCAGCCCGATCAGCTCGACCAGCGTGCGGGCGCGTGCCTCGGCCGCGTCCACGGCGTCGCGATAGCGCCGGGTGCGCAGGAACTCGTCGACCCAGGTCGCCGGATCGAACTGCTGGGCGGCGATGGCGAGATTGTCGCGCAGGCTCAGGCGATCGTAGATGCGCACCGTCTGGAAGGTGCGCATCAGGCCGGCACGGGCGATGTGATGCGCCGGCCGGCCGGTGATGTCGGCGCCAGCCAGCGCGACCTTGCCGCCGTCGAGCCTCTGGAAGCCCGAGATGCAGTCGATCGCCGTGCTCTTGCCCGAGCCATTGGGCCCGATCAGGCCGGTCACGCTGCCGGCCTCGACCGCGAACGACACGCCGTCCAGTGCATGGACGCCGGCATATGACTTGCGCAGGTCGGAGACTTGCAGGATCGCGCTCATCGCAGCGCCTCGCCCAGAGACCGGCGGAGGCGGGCGATCTTGCGCTCGCGCAGCCAGCCGGCGACGCCCGAGGGCATCACGAACATGGCGACCACCAGGATCACGCCATAGATGATCATGCGGAAGTCGGCGGAGAAGCGCAGCGCCTCGGGCAGCGCCGAGAGCGCGATGCCCGAGACGATCACGCCCCAGAAGCTGCCGGCGCCGCCGATGATGACGATGATCAGGAAGGTCTGCATGTAATAGAAGTCGAGGAACAGCGGGTCGATGATGCCGAGGTGGAAGGAGTAGACGCCGCCTGCCGCGCCGGTGATGGCGGCGCTCAAGGCGAAGGAGGCAAGCTTGTAGGGCATCGGCGAGATGCCCTGGGCGCGCACCAGGGGCTCGTTCTGCTTGATGGCGACGAGCGTGCGGCCGATGCGCGAGCTGCAGAGCGCATAGAGGAAGCCGAGCATGGCCACGGCGAAGGCCCAGGCGATCCAGTAGAACTGGCCCGTGGTGTCGAAGCGGTGGCCGAAGGCTTGCGGCGGCGGCAGGTTGGGGATGCCGAGCGGCCCGCGCGTGAGGTCGACCCAGTCGCGGGCGATCAGGGTCACCAGCAGGGCGAAGGTGAGGGTGACGATGACGAAGGCGTGGCGGTTGGTGCGCAAGGTCGGGTAGCCGACGGCCAGCGCAATGACGGCGTTGATCAGCGCCGCCCAGACGAGGCCCCACCAGAAGCTGCCGCCGAACGTCACCACCGTCAGCGCCGAGGCGTAGCCGCCGATGCCCCAGAAGCCGAGCTGGGCGAACGACAGCAGGCCGGTGAAGCCGTAGATGAGGTTGAGCGCGGCCGCCGCGACGGTGAAGATCAGCGCCGAGACGCCGATGCCGATGATGTAGTTCGACGTGGTGAGCAGCGGCAGCGCGGCGACGGCGAGGGCGGCGACCAGGGCCGCGGTGAGGGCGGCGAGCTTCATCCGATCCGCATGCCCCCGCGCTTGAACAGGCCGTCGGGCCGCACGAACAGCACCACGATCATGATCACGAACACCGACGCTTCCTGCCAGGCGATCTCGAAGAAGCCGCCGATCCAGTTCTCGATCAGCCCCAGCCCGACGGCGGCCACGATGGCGCCCGGGATGTTGCCCAGCCCGCCGATGATGACCAGGGCGAAGGCCTTGAAGATCAGGAATTGCCCCATGTACGGCGTGACCAGCTGGATGGGCGCGATGGCGGCGCCCGCCAGGCCGCACAGGCCGGCCGCCAGGACCATGGCATTGCGCGCCACGACCTTGGGGCGGATGCCGACCATCAGCGCCGCCTCGCGGTTCTGCGCGATGGCGCGCATGGCGCGGCCGAACTGCGTGTGACGCAGCACCGCATAAAGCCCGCCGAACGCCGCCAGCGAGGCGGCCGCGCCGATCACCCGCGTCCAGGTGATGCGGATCGCGCCGATCTCGACGCCCTCGAAGCCGTACTGCGTGTCCACGAGCCGCGGCGTGGCGGTGAAGACGTACTGCATGACGTGGATGATGATGATCGAAAGGCCCAGCGTGACCAGGATGCTGCGCTCGAACTCGTCGGGCCTGAGCCGCACCAGCAGGAGCTCGTAGATCACCCAGCCGACCATCATCACGGCGAGGATCGCCGTCGCCAACGCCGGCCAGTAGAGCAGGCCCATCACCGGCAGCGCGAAGGCCATGGCGAAGGCGCCCAGCATCAGGAGCTCGCCATGGGCGAAGTTGATGATTTCCATGACGCCGAAGATCAGCGACAGGCCGACGGCGATCAGGGCATAGATCAGGCCGAGCGTGATGCCGTTCAGCGTCAGCTGCAGAAGATAGGTCGCATCGATGGTCATTGTGGCCGGGGCTGTGCAATTCCCGGACCAGCAAGGCGCACCGATCGGTGCGGGCGGTTCGTCGTCATTTCGTTGACAGATAAACAAGAAAGCTGCGAACCTGCAACTATCGAAACGATGTACCGATATTCGGCACACTGCAGATGACGACGCGCCGCGTGATCCTGGCGCCGCGTTTGCGCACGGTCCCCGCGAACGCCAAGCGGGCCGACGCCAAGCGGGCGTCGCGCTCGCAATCCCTGGAGCGCGGTCTCGACGTGCTGGAGATGATCGCGGCCGAAGGCGCCGACGTCGGCGTCCGCGAGCTCGCCCGCCGCTCGGCGCTCAGTCCGACTATCGTGCAACGCCTGGTGAGCTCGCTCGCCAGCCGCGGCTACATCGAGAAGAACAGCGAAACCGCGCGCTATCGCCTGGGCCATCGCTCGCTGGCGCTCGGGGCGAGCGGCGAGGGCGCCTTCGACTACGTCGTCGCGGCCCGTCGCGAGCTGGAGCGGCTGGCGCACGAGCACCATCTCAACGGCTTCGTCTCGGTGCTGCGCGGCGGCCGGGCGATCTATCTGCTGGCCGTGCAGGCCGACGGCCCGGTCGCCATCAAGGTCAGCCCGGGCAGCGAGATGCCGCTGCACAGCACCAGCGCCGGCAAGGTGTTGCTGGCGTCGCTGGGCGACGGCGAGGCGCGCAAGCTCCTGGGGACGCGCAAGCTCGCTGCCATTACGCCGCATACCGTCACCGATCCGGCCGCCCTGCTGGCGTCGCTGGCCAAGGTGCGGCGGCAGGGCTTCGCCATCGTCAACGAGGAGAACATACCGGGCGTGCTCTCGGTCGGCGCGCCGATCAGCGATCGCACGGGCAGCGTCGTGGCGGCGCTGAGCGTCGCCTTTCCCAAGTATCTCGACGCCGGCCTCTCCCTGCAGAGCGCCGAGCCGCTGGTGACCGGCGCCGCCCAGCGCATCTCGCGCATGCTTGGCACGCCGCCTGCTATGTTGTTGACTGGGACACGGGGAGCGTGAGCGGAGGGACATGATGAGGGTGAAATTGTGGATGGCGGCCGTTGCCGCCGGGGTGCTGGCTGCCGGCCCGGCGCTGGCGCAGCCGATCGTGATCGGCATCTCGACGCCGCAGACCGGCGTCGCGGCTGTCGCGTCCGAATGGGAAATGTGGGGCGTCAATCTCGCCGTCGACGAGATCAACGCCGCCGGCGGCCTTCTGGGCGGCCGCAAGATCGAGCTCATGGTGCTCGACAACAAGTGCAATCCGTCGGAGGCGGTGAACGTCGCCAACAAGCTGGTCGAGGCCAAGGTGGTGGCGATCGAGGGCGCGCATTGCAGCTCGGCGCATCTGGCCAGCATGAAGATCGTGGCCGACGCCAAGATCCCGATGATCACCGGCATCGCGTCGAACCCGCAGATCACCGAGCTGGCCGGCCCCGGGCGCAACGAATATTCGTTCCGCATCAGCCCGTCGGACAGCGCCATGATGGACGCGCTCGGCATCTATCTCGGGACCAAGAAGGCGTTCAAGACGGTGGCGATCATCGGCGAGGACACCGACTTCGGGCGCGGCGGCGCCGACGCCTTCAAGGCGGTCGCCGAGAAGGCCGGCGTCACCATCGTCTCGACCGACTTCCATCCGCAGAACGCGCCCGACTTCACCACCATCCTGACCCGCATCCAGCAGCGCCGGCCGGACGCCATCGCGACCTTCCAGGTCGGCGGCGATTCGATCAACTTCCTGCGCCAGGCCATGCAGCTCGGCGTGCACATCCCCTACACCGGCCGGGTCGAACTGGGCGGCCGCAACCAGCCGATCATCGACGCCGGCGGCATGGAGAAGTCGATCAGCGCCTGGACCTACAACGCCACCATCGACGCGCCGCAGAACAAGGCCTTCGTCGCGGCGATCCGGGCCAAGTACAAGTCCGACCCCTACCTGCAGACCTGGGGCGGCTACGACGCCATCCGCATCATCGCCCAGGCCATCAAGGACGCGAACAGCACCGACGGTCCCAAGGTGAAGGACGCCATCAAGGCGATGAAATTCACCAACGTCATGGGCAAGACCGTGACCTTCGACGACCACAATTCAGCCGGCCGCTTCGTCGTGCTGCAGACCGTGCTCGACAAGAAGGTGGGCGTCGCCGACATCGTCGAAGTGAAATAGCACTGTGGCGGTGGCGAGGCGGCAATGAGGCACCGGCGGGCGCAACCGCCGGCGGACCTGGCCGTTGCCCTCCAAGAAAGGAGGACCTACCGATGAAAACCCTTTCCACGATCGCTATCGCCGCCACGATTGCTGGCGTGGCCAGCGCCTGCACCGTGCGTACCGAAACCGTCGAACGTCCCGCGCCGGTCGCCACCGTCGCGACGACTCCGGCACCGGGCACCGTGGTCTACACCGACCCGGCGCCGCAGACGACGACGACGACGACGAGGACGACTTCCTACCCGTGGTAAATCGTCCGCCCCGAGCTCTACTCGGGGCGGATGCCCTTTTCTTTGATGATATTGCCCCAGCGCGTTGACTCGGCTCTGACGAACGCACCGAAGGCTTGCGGCGTGTCGCCGCCAGGCTCCGCGCCCAGCGTCGCCATCTGCTCCGTCACTTCCGGCAAGCTGAGGACTTTCGCGAGCGCTGTGCCGAGCAGCGCCACGATCTCAGGCGGCGTGCCCCTGGCGACGAAGACGCCGTTCCATCCGATCATTTCGTAGCCCGCCACGCCGGCCTCGGCCATCGTCGGCAGGTCAGGTACGAGCGGCGAGCGCTGGGCGCTGGTGATCGCGAGCGCCCTCAGCTTGCCCGACTTCACCAGCGGCAAGGTGCCCGGCACGTTCTCGATCATGAAGGTGAGCTGCCCGGCCATGAGGTCGGCCAGCGCCGGCGCGCCGCCCTTGTAGGGCACGTGCACCACGTCGATGCCCGCCATCGATTTCAGGAGCTCGGTGGCGAGGTAGGGCGTGCTGCCGACGCCGCCCGAGCCGTAGTTGAGCTGGCCCGGGCGCGCCCTGGCGTAGGCAATCAGCTCCTGCACCGACTGCACGGGCACCGCGGGGTTCACGACCAGCAGCAGCGGCGCGGCATTCACCATCGTCACCGGCACGAAGTCGGTGAGCGGATCGAAGGGGAGCCTGGCATAGAGATACGGGCTCACCATCAGCGCGGTGTTGCCCATCAGCAGGGTGTAGCCGTCGGGCTCGGCCCGGGCCGCGAGCTCGGCGCCGACGATGCCGCCCGCGCCTGGCCGGTTGTCGATCACCACCTGCTGCCCGAGGTTGGCGCCGAGATGCTGGCCGACGAGACGGGCCATGATGTCGAGCACGCCGGCGCCGGCGGCGAACGGCACGACGATGCGCAGCGGACGGCTGGGATAGGTCTGCGCCAGCGTCGCGCCCGCGCCGAGCGCCACCAGCGCGAGGGCCGCCAGCAAACCGGCGATGCGTGACGCCATCCGCTAGGTGCCGTGCAGTTCGACGTGCGGCAGGCGTCCGGCACGCACGGCGATCGCGACGGCCCGGCAGCCGAGATAGCCCGCGCAGAACGCCGCGCCGGCGGCGACATGCTGGGGCTCGATGATCGGCTCCAGCGCAGCGGCCCCGGCGAAATCGATGACGGCCAGCATCACCAGGGCGGCGCCCATCAGCAGCGCGTCAGGCGAGCGCTGTTGGCGCACTAGGTCCAACCGTCGGTCGACCTCGACCGCCAGCGTCCAGCCGCGCATGCGGCCGATCACGCCGCCCACGACCGCCGCGGCAAGCCACTCCGCGTCGTTGATCGTGGTGGCATCGAACACGCCGGCCAGCAGGACGAAGGCCTGAACCGCGGCGAAGCTGGGCGGCACGGCCAGGCGCCACAGCTTGACGACGTTGCCCCAGGCCTGCGACGCGATCGTCCACAGGCAGATCGCGGCGAAGGCGACCGTCGCCACGTTCGACAGGCTGAGAGGGGCAATTATCGGAGAGCCGTTCACGCAGCGAATTCATCGCCACCGAGGGGCCTCCGTCAATCGTATAATTCAATCGTAGAACTGCGGCGCGTGCTTCTGGCCCTGGCTCTGCGGCAGGTCGTGGTTGATCCACAACGCCGCCTTCTTTTGCGCCATCACGTCGGCGAGCTTCTTGTACGAAGCCAGCGTCTGCTCGGCGCTGGTGTTCATCGACGCCACCCGCTTGTTGTCCCAATTGTCCTTGAAGTGGGCGGCATCGCCCGACAGCACCACCCAGCCGGTCTTGGGCAGATGCACCAGCAGTGATTCGTGGCCGGGCGTGTGGCCCGGCGTCGAGAGGATGGTCACGCTGCCGTCGCCGAACACGTCGAGGTCGCCCTCGAGCTTGCGGATCGGCCGATCGGCCTTGAAGGGCGGGGTCTTGCCGGCGGCGAAGGCCCAGTCGAATTCCGGCTTCTGGATCAGCAGTGTCGAGGTGGGGAACATGTCGACATTGCCGACATGGTCGCCGTGGGTGTGCGAGACCGCGACGTAGCGGATGTCGGCCGGCTTGACGCCCAGCTCGGCGAGCTGCGCCGCCAGGGTCTTGGCGCGGGTCGCCGTGCCGATCGGGCTGGTGAGCGGCTTCTCGGCCACCGCATCGGGATAGCCGGTGTCCCACAGCATCCAGTCGGCGCCATGCTTGATCAGGTAGCAATTGTCCGACAGCTCGATCGGCTTGCCGACATTGACGCCGGGCGACCAGCGCGACTGGTCGGTCGCTGCGTTGTGCCCGCAATCCATGACGTAGAGCCGGTCGATCGTGCCTTGCGCCGCCGCCGGCAAGCCTGCCGCCGCCGCCAACATCAAGCCGAGAAGCAGTGCCTTGGCGCGCATGCCGACCTCCGTGGTTGCCGTTGCGCGTACAGTAGCGAGGCGGCCGTGCGCCGTTGTTCACTTTTCCGTAGGGACGATTAGACCATGAGCGTCAGGTCCTGAGCGGCGGATGGAAGCGCCGCAGCGCCAGGAAGCCGGCCACGACGAAGAGGATCAGCACGAGACCCTGCGCCACGGCGAACGGCGGCTCCGAGCCGGTGGGCGCGAGATTGTGCAGGTAGGCGAACTTGCCGAACGTCTGGACGATGCCGACGAAGACGTTGAGCCAGAGCGCCATGACGGCGGCGACGACGTAGGCGGCACGCCACGGGCCCATGAGATGGCGGCCGTAATAGGCGAACAGCGCCACCGCCAGCACCACCAGCGAAATGATGCCGACGATATGCGACGGCAGAAGTCCCTTCGCCGGGAAGAAGAAGCCCGTCACGCTGGTCAGGATGGTGGTGGTGAGGAAGAAGCCATTCCAGCCGGCGAGCGCCCCGTTCTGCAGCATCACCGCAACGACGATCAATCCGGTCATGATGCCGACCATGCTGATGACGACGTGCAGGAAAGTGAACGTCTCGAGCGACATTCCCAGGACCATGACTTGCTCCCCCTCGAAAAAACTGAGTCCGCGAAACTACACTCGTGTCGTCCGCTCGGCCGCCGCCTTGCGCAGCCGCGCGACCTCTTCGACGATGCCGGCCTGCGCGGTCTGGCGCGCCAGATCCTCGGCCTGCTTCAGAAGCGGCAGCGCCGTCGCCGTGTCGCCCTGCAGCAGCGCGCTGCGGCCGGCCCGCAGGAACAGGTCGGCCGCGTCGGCCGCCCGGTTGGCGCGCAGCGCGCTGTCGCCTGCGAACGATAATGCACGTGCCATGCCGCGGTAGTCGAGCGCCTGCTGGCGGTTGGCGGCGGACTGCTCGAAAAGGGCCAGCGCATCGGCCGGACGGTTGTCGAGCAACGCGGCGCGCCCCTGCAGCTCCTGGCGGTCGGCTTCGAGATCGGCCTGCTTGGTGGGCGGCAGTGCGGCAATCGCCTGGCCGAGTGCGGCGCCGTCGCCGCGCTCGGCCGCGACCAGACCGCGGATGAACCAGGCGCGCGGCACGGTGTCGGGATCTTTCGCCGGCCGGTCGAGCGCCTGCTGCGCGGCGGCAGAGGCGGCGGCGTAATCGCCGATGCGATAGGCGGCCGCCGCCTCGACCAGGAAGAGCTCGGCCGGAATCGGGACACGCCGGCGGTCGAGCTCGGCGCGCGCATCACGCAGCGTGGCGAGCGCCGCCTTGGAGTCTCCCGACTTCATCTGGGCGAGGGCCAGGTTGTAGGCCACGTCGGCGATGGCGCCGGCGTCGTCGCGTTCGTAGGCGCGGGTCAGCGCCACCTTGTACTCGCGCACGGCGAGGCTTGGCATGTCGACCGACAGCGCCTGCGTGCCGGCGCGGTTGGCCTGGTCGAGCTTGACGTCGGGCGGCGGGCCGGTGTCGGCCGGCGTGCCGCCGCCGCAGGCGGCAAGCGCCAGCGCCGCGAGCGCCGACAGGACGGCCGGCTGCGTCCTCACGGCCGGACCTCGATGGCCGGGGCGCGACGGGTTGCCGGCGCGGCGGGGGCGCCGCCGCTGCCGCCGAACAGCCAGTTGTGCCGCAGCTGAGCCAGCAGCAGCTCCAGCTCGTGGGCGGCGATCTGGGCCTGCAGCAAGGTCGCCGGCATGGCGTCGGTGGTGGCGGTCACGTTCTCGGTGATCTTGGGCATCGTGGTGGCGAGATTGCGCGTCGTGGCCTGCAGGGAGGTCAGCACGGAATCGGTCTTGACCAGGATCTGGCCGATGCGCGGGTCCTTCGACGTGCGCTCGAGCTCGGCCGCGAGCGCGCGCACGCTGAGCAGCGTCGCTTCGAGATCGTTCGCGATCTTGTCATTGGCGATCAGGCGGCCGGCGACGCCTTCGCCGCTCTCGACCCGGTGCGCGATGCCGGCCGCCGAGGACAGGGTCTGCTCGAGCGGCCCGGCCGGATCGATCGCGCGCTGGGCGACGGCGGTGAAGGCCACCACCGCCTTCTGCACTTCGTCGAGCAGCGGCATGATCTTGGCGCGCAGCTCGTCGACCATCTGGCCCAGCGTGTCGGTCGCCGCCCGATCGGTGGTCGCGGCGATCACGGCATAGGACCAGTCGAGCTCGGGCCCGCTGCCGCGCGAGATGTCGATGAAGGCCGCGCCCGCCACGCCGAACTGGCGGCGGATCGAGACCTTCGAGTCGCGGCGGATGAAGGGCCGCATCTGGTCCTCGACCCGGGCAACGGCGTGCATGCGCTGGCTGGGATCGATGACGATGCGGCGGACTTCGCCGGCGCGCGTGCCCAGGACCTGCACCTCCGCGCCGGGCGCCAGGCCCGAGACGCCTTCGTCGGGCAGCAGGATGCGCAAGGTGAAGGACGGCTGGAACCAGTCCTTGAGCAGGCCGGCATTGATCAGCACGGCGATGAACACGCCGATGCAGGCGAGCACCACGGCGCCGACGATCTCGTCGAGCTGGTGGAGACCGAAGATCGAGCGCTTCATCGCGACCTCCGTGCCGGCACCAATCCGGCGTCGCCCAGGCGGAACACATGACGCGTGTGGACGAACTCGGCGGCCCGCGCGGCGAGGCTCGTCGTGATCCACAGAACCGTGGCGCCCCGGTCGCAGGCGGCCGAGATCGCCTGCGCCATCGGCACGGCGAGCCCGGCCGACTGGTCGAGCATCCGGTCGTGTACCACGATCAGGTCGGGCGAGCCGAGGAATCCGCGCACGCAGGCGGCGCGGATCAGCGCGCGCAACGGCGTCGTGTCGCTGCGTCCGACCGGCAGGCCGGGCAGGCCGAACAGGCGGGCGAGCTGGGTGGCGTCGGCGATCATTTCGTCGGGCGGCCGGTCGGAATGGTAGAAGCGCGCCAGGAGGACCGCCTCCAGCACCGTCATGTGGGTGGGCCAGACGCCGGCCTGCACGATGGCGCCGATGCGGCGGCGGCGGGTCAGCCGTTCGCGCGGATTGCGCGTCGTCCAGTCGACGCCCAGGAAGCGCACGCGGCCGGCGCGGGGATCGCTGAGCCCGAGGCAGAGATCGACCAGCGCCGCGGCATCGGCCTCGTCATCGACCTGCAGCAGGGCCACCGCGCCGCGCGGCAGCTCGAGATCGAGCCGCGTCGGCGTGGCGGAGAAGCGCCGCTCGGCGGGAGTAGCGCCTTGCAGCGAGAGGACCGATCGGCCGAGCGGGAGCGCCATGTCAGCCCGCCAGATCGAACAGGCTGTTGACCACCAGGATGGCGAGCGCCGAGCGCACGAAGCCGCGCGGAACCAGCCGCTGCAGTTCGTCGGACTCGTCGCGCCGTCCCAGCCCGGTGGCGCAGCAGGCGAGCGCCACCACGAAGCCGATGGTGATGCACTTGAGGGGCGGGAAGATGAAGTCCTGCACTTTCATGGCGCGCAGCACGAGGTCGGTGAAATCCCACACCGAGTAGGCGACCAGCCCGAGCGCGTGTGCCACCAGGTAGCCGGTGACCAGGGTGGTGAGCAGCAGCACGGTGGCGAGGCAGAAGGCGCCGATCGCGAAGCCGAGGGCGCGGGGCAGCACCAGCAGCACCAGCGGATCGAGGCCCTGGATCTCGAGCACGCGCAGCCAGCCCTTGGTCTGAGCCTCGCCGAGCTCGATCAGGGTGGCCGTGCCGCTGCGGCCGAACACGATCAAGCCGATCAGGATGGGCACCAGCTCGCGGATCAGCAGGACCACGATCACCGGGCCGACCAGGCCGGTCGTCCCCGTCTGTTCCAGCCAGTAAACGGCCTGCGTCACCAGGGCGAAGCCCACCAGCATGCCGGTGGCGACGGTGGTCGGCAGCGAGCGCACGGCCACGCCGTGCAGCACGCGCTTGAACTCGAGCCAGATCGGGCCGTGCCATGTGCTGCGCCGCGCCGCCACGATCAGCACGGTGGCGGCGAGCGAAACGAAGAGCAGCAGAAGCTGCGTGCCCGCGATCGTGCGCGACCCGAGAGCCACCAGGAAGCGCCGCAGCCGGGAGCGGGGTTGTCGATAGCCCGAGGCGCGGGCGATCATATGCGGCCGACCAGCACGAACGTGCGCATGTTGCCGGTCTCCGGCAGGAAATAACTGCCGCGCGGGCGGAACAGGAAGTTGTCCGAGAGCAGCTCGTAGGCGGTCTCCGATGCCACGATGGTGCGCCGCGCCGCAGTGTCGGCCAGCACCTTGGCGATGCCGACCGCGCCGCCCCACAGGTTGCGGCTCGGCGGATCGGTGGCGACGGCCGAGGCCATCACGGTGCCGATATCGATGGCGAGGCGGAAGTCGAGGCTGGTGTTCCACTTCTCCTCGAGCTCGAACAGCCGATTGCGCAGATCGAGCATCGCCGTCGCCAGGCAGTGCGCGTCGCCCAGGGCCGCCATCTTGTCGCGCGAGAACGCCGCCAGCACGATCTGATCGCCGAGCAGGGCGGCGTAGGCGACGCCGCTCTTCTCGAGGACGAGGCGCAGCTCGTCGACGATGGCGTCCATCGCCGTGGCCTCGTCGCTGTCGGGCGCGCGCTGCGCCACCGTCGTCCAGTCGGGCAGCTTGAGAATGCCGATCGCGGCCTGCTCGATCGCGTTTTCCCTCAGGTCGTCGAGTGAAGTGTTCTGCCGCATCAGCGTCTGCTCCAGCCGCGACTGGCGCTGGGCAAAGCTTTCGAATGGCGTGGCTCCGCCGGCGTCGGCGCCCACGCTGGCCACCGCCCGCGAGACCACCGGAGCGGGCGCGGCGACGGCGGCATAACGAAGGGCGAGTACGACCGTCAGCGCGTCGCAAAATGCCACCAGGCCGGCGGCGTGATCGCCGCGCTGCGGATCCTCGACCGTCAGCATGCCCAACAATCGGCCGCGCGAGATGATCGGCACGATGTAGACGCTGCTGATTCCGAGCGGCGCCATGTAGCTTTCGAAAAGCTCCGATGTGCGCCGGTCGCTCGCCGCGTCGTCGACGTCGATCGGCGCGCCGTTGCCCAGCGCGGCGAACAGGTTGGGGAGCTGGTCGCGGTGCAGTTCCATTCCGGTCGTGTGGTCGTGCGCCACCTGGTCGAAGCAATCCTCGCATATCAGGGCCGTGCGGTCCGGACTGAGCCGCCACACCGCCACCCGCTTGGCCGCGCAGGCCGCGGCCGCGGTTTCTGCCGCGCTTTCCAGGCCCTCGGCCTCGGCGCCGTCGGCCGGTCCGCTGGCGCGCGCCAGCTCGACGAAGGTCCGGGTGCGGGTCTCCAGCGCGCTCTGCCGCGTCGCGGCGGCCGAAATGCGCCGCTCGGCCGCGACGTTGCGCCAGGCCAGCAGTCCGGAGAGGGCGGCGACGATCAGCACGACGATGATCGACATGATGAGCGCGGCCACGCCGCTGTCGGTGACGAAACCCACGAAATCGGTCTCGGGCACGACGATCAGGACGACCCAGTCGCGGCCGGTCAGCATGCTCACCGGCTCGGACGAGACGATGATGTGCTGGTCGTCGAACTCGAGCACCTTGCGGCCATAGCCTTCGATGCGGAGCCGGTTGAAGGCGCGTATCAGCACGGGATCGCCCAGCTCGTCGAGCAGCGGCGCCTGCACGTCGGGCTTGTCGGCCGGCAACCAGTTGTCGCTGGGATAGGCAACGACGCGGCCGTCGCGGTCGATGATCATGGCCTTGCCGCTGACGCCGATGCCGAGCTGCTTCAGGAAGGCGCAGAGCGTGGCGAGCTCGATGTCGACGCCGACCACGGTCTGCAGCTTGCCGTCGGCGTCGAAGTGGGGGATCGAAAAGGTGATGCCGGGCTTCTGCAGCGTGAAGAACAGGTAGGTGTCGCTCCAGAACGGCTTCTCGGTCTGTTCCGCGCCCTGGTACCAGGGACGCGTGCGCGGGTCGAAAGTGTCGTTGGCGTCCTCCTCGGTGGCGACCACCTTGCCCTCGGCGTCGCGGCGGACCCAGGTCACGCGATGCCCGCCGTTGCGGCGATCGATCGTCTTGGTGTCGAAGCCGCCCTGCGCATTGCGCAGCACGTAAAGGAAGTTGCCCTCGGGATCGGCATAGCTGAACCCGGCGGCAGGGGCGATCCCGGCCAGCCCATGAAGCGCGAACCGCTCGACCTCTGGAGCGCCCTCGAAGACGCCGCGGCCGGCCGCTGTGCCGTCGGCAAGCTCGAGGAATTGCTGGGCCGGCGCCAGGTAGGCGCGCGTCTGGGCCGCGACCCGCCGGTCGATCGCCGTGATCAGGTCGTTGCTGAGCACGATGGCGCCGCGGCGGTTGCTCGCATAGACGTAGTAGGCGATGACGGCGACCAGCGCGACCACCACGACGACGCCGATCACCGGCAGGCTGTGACGCAGCGTCATCCGCAGGCGCGACTCGCCGCGGCCACGCGTGGTTCCCGACGAGGCCGTCAGAACGGGCGCGTCGATGCGCTGCTCGGGTGAGGGCAGGTGAGCCATGCGGCGATCAGCTTACCGCATCGGCACGCCGGTGGTAGAGTCCGTCGTCCTCGCAATTGCTGCGGGCGGTCGGACCATGCCCAAGCTGCGCCATATTCGTGATGTGCTGAGCCGTGGGCGACAAGACCGGCGGCGGCAACGATCATTTGCTCAGGGTCCTCTCCCCCCGCTAAAGCCGGCGGAGAGGGCGTTTGAACCGAGCGGTGTGAAGACGATCGCCCGCGTTGCTGGGGAGGAAGTGGCGACGTCCTTCCAGAAACCGTTTTAACGCCGATTCCTGGGCTCGCCCGGCTGGCGCGGCAGGAACGCCGTCAACAGGCCCAGCAGCAGCAGGAAGGGCGTCGCGCGGTAGACCGTCTCGATGCTGGTGAGGTCGGCGAGCTGGCCCAGCGCCGCGGCGCCCAGGCCGCCCAGGCCGAACGAAAAGCCGAAGAACATGCCGGCCACCAGCCCGACCCGGCCCGGCAGCAGCTCCTGGGCATAGACCAGGATGGCCGAGAAGGCCGAGGCCATGATCATCGCCACGGTGACGGCGAGCACGCCGGTCCAGAACAGGTTGGCGTAGGGCAGCATCAGCGCGAACGGCAGCGCGCCCAGGATCGAGAACCACATCACCGGGATGCGGCCGACCTTGTCGCCCACCGCGCCGCCCGCGATGGTGCCGGCGACGATGCCGACCAGGAAGGCGAACAGGTAGAACTGCGCGGGCTGCACCGCCACGCCGAACTTCGAGATCAGGTAGAAGGTGAAGTAGGAGCCGAGGCTGGCGCTATAGACGTTCTTGGAGAACAGCAGCGCCACCAGGATGGCCACCGCCGTGATCACGCGCGCGCGCGGCAGCGTCTGCGTCGCGGCCGCCGCGGCCTTGCCGCGCAACGCGGGCTTCTGCGCCGCGCGCCGCTGCCTGTACCAGCCGCCGACCTGGAACAGCACCGTCATGGCGATCAGGGCGGCGCCGGAGAACCACACGATGCTCTGCTGGCCGCGTGGCACGACGATGAAGGCGGCGAGCAGCGGCCCCGCGGCCGAGCCCATGTTGCCGCCGACCTGGAACAGCGACTGCGCGAGGCCGTAGCGGCCGCCCGCCGCCATGCGCGCGACGCGCGAGGCCTCGGGATGGAACACCGAGGAACCCATGCCAATCAGCGCCGCGGCGAGCAGGATCAGCGGATAGGTGTTCGCCTGGGACATCATCAGCAGGCCGACCAGGGTAAAGCCCATGCCGACCATCAGGGAATAGGGCTGGGGCTTGCGGTCGGTGTACAGGCCGACCAGCGGCTGCAGCATCGAGGCGGTGCACTGGAAGGCCAGGGTGATCAGGCCGACCTGGCCGAAGCTCAGCCCATACGACTCCTTGAGGATGGGATAGAGCGCCGGCACCAGCGACTGCATCATGTCGTTCAGCAGATGGCAGAAGCTCAGCGAAAGGATGACCGCGAAGGTCGTGCTGTTGGCCGATGCCGTGGATACCGAGGGTGCTGAGGCAGGGGTTGCCCGTGCGGCCCCAACGCCGGCCGCCATTGTGTTATCACTCATGCCGCTACTCTAGCAGGGCAGCCTTCGGGTACCAACGCGGCCGCGGCAGGCCAGCTTTGCGCGCAACGTCCTGTCGGCACTTGTGTTATCGTTCTTGCATCCGATGGCCCCCGACCAACGCACACAGACCGATGTGCCGGCGCGCCTCGACCGGCTGCCGTGGAGCGCCTTCCATCGGCTGGTCGTCGTGGCGCTCGGCATCACCTGGATCCTCGACGGTCTCGAGGTCACCCTGGCCGGTTCGGTGGCGGCGGCGCTGCAGACCAGCCCGCGGCTTCACCTCACCGGCGAGCAGGTGGGGCTCACAGGCAGTGCATATCTTGCAGGCGCCGTGTTGGGATCATTGTACTTCGGTCATCTCACCGATCGTCTCGGTCGCAAGAGGCTCTTCAATGTCACCCTGGGCGTCTATCTCGTGGCCACCGCGCTCACGGCCTTCTCCTGGGACTTCTACAGTTTCCTGCTGTTCCGCTTCTTCACCGGTGCCGGCATCGGCGGCGAATATTCCGCCATCAACTCGGCGATCCAGGAGCTGATTCCGGCGCGCCTGCGCGGGCGCATCGATCTTGCCATCAACGGCAGCTTCTGGGTCGGCGCGGCAGGCGGCGCGCTGCTCTCGGTGGCGCTGCTCGATCCCCACCTGCTCGCGCCCGACCTGGGCTGGCGCATGGCCTTCGGCAGCGGCGCCGTGCTGGGCCTGGTGATCCTCTACCTGCGGCGCTTCCTGCCCGAGAGTCCGCGCTGGTTGATGATCCATGGCCGGCCGGGCGAGGCCGCGAGGGTCGTGAGCGAGATCGAAGCGAGGGTCATGGCCAGCGAGAGCGTGACCTTGCCGCCGGTGAGCGCGAGCCTGGCGCTCGGTCCCAGCCACAAGGTGACACTGGTCTCGGTGGCGCGCACGCTGCTGCGCCTCTATCCCGGCCGCACCACGCTCGGCCTCGTCCTGATGGCGTCGCAGGCCTTCGTCTACAACGCCATCTTCTTCACCTACGCGCTGGTGCTGACGCGCTTCTACGGCGTGGCCGCCGACAGGGTCGGCCTCTACATCCTGCCCTTCGCCGTCGGCAATTTCCTCGGACCGCTGCTGCTCGGCCCGTTGTTCGACTCGGTCGGCCGCAAGACGATGATCTTCGCCACCTATGGATTGTCCGGCCTGCTGCTGGCCGTTACCGCCCAGCTCTTCTACCTGGGCCTGCTCGACGCCACGACGCAGACGGCGATGTGGAGCATCGTCTTCTTCTTCGCCTCGGCGGCGGCGAGTGCGGCCTATCTGACCGTGGGCGAAAGCTTTCCGCTGGAGATCCGCGCGCTCACCATCGCGCTGTTCTATTCCTTCGGCACCCTGCTGGGCGGCGTCGGCGGTCCGTGGCTGTTCGGCGTGCTGATCGCGAGCGAGCGCCCGAACGATATCGTGCTGGGCTACATGCTGGGCGCGGCGGTGATGATCGTGGCCGCGCTGGTCGTCCTCAAGCTCGGCGTCAACGCTGAGCGCCGGCCGCTGGAAGAGGTGGCGCCGCCATTGTCGCAGCATCACTGACGTAGGGAGCTATCTCGAGGTCGCTTTTCTGCAACATCGCCGGACTAGGCTTGCCGCATGACCTTCCGCATCGCCCAGATTTCCGACACCCATCTCAGCGACGACAAGCCGTTCTTCGTCGACAATTTCGTCCGTATCGGCGAGGCGTTGCGCGCCGACCGGCCCGACCTCGTGCTCAACTCGGGCGATATCGCCCTCGACGGCGCGTCGAGCGAGAGCGACCTTGCGGCGGCGCGCGCGCTGCATGACGGGCTCGACCTGCCGGTGCGGTTCCTGCCAGGCAACCACGATCTCGGCGACTGCCAGGACGCGTCGGCGCACGGCGAGGAAACGATCAGCGCAGTGCGCCGCGAGCGCTACCTCCGGCATTTCGGCGCCGACTGGTGGTCGCTGGACGTGCCGGGCTGGCGGCTGCTTGGCATCAACGCCCAGCTCCTGGGCAGCGACCTTTCGGCGGCACCGGAGCAGGACGCAGCCATCGCCGACGCGGCGGCTGGTCTTGGTTCGCGCCGTCTCGCGCTCTTCCTGCATAGGCCGATGTTCGACCGCGACCTCGGTGAGACCGAGATCACCGGCCGCTTCGTCCATCCCGCGCCGCGCCGGCGGCTGGTGGCCTTGCTGGGCGGCGTGGTGCCGGCGCTGGTGGCCTGCGGCCACGTCCATCAGTACCGCAGCACCCAGGCCGTCGGCACCCACCACGTCTGGGGGACGTCGACGGCGTATGTTATTCCCGACCGCCTGCAGCCCTGCTACGGCACCAAGGAAGTGGGCTATGTCGAACACCGCCTCGCGCCCGACGGCACGCATGACAGCCGGCTGGTGCGTGTGCCGGGCGTGCCGACCCTCAATATCGACGACTTCCCGGGCGCGTACGGCCGCCTCTGACCCTTCTTTCATGTTCCTCTCCCCCGCCAGGGGGAGAGGCTGGGTGAGGGGGTCACTGGGGCAAACGGCATTTTCGGGCGCTATGGCGCCCGAAAATTCGATCTGCGACCGCGAGCCGGGCAAAAGTGATACTTGACAATATGCAAAGTTTCACTTAAGTATGCCGTCCGCCCCTTCAGGAGCATCAGCCATGTCCAGTCCCGGACGCCCAACCCTCTACAAACCCGAGCACGCCAGCCGTGCCCGCGAACTCTGCGCGCGCGGCGCCACCAATCCCGATCTGGCCGGCCGCTTCGGCGTCGCCCGCAGCACCATCGACCTGTGGATCGCCAGCCATCCCGAGTTCGCCGAGGCCGTGCAGCAGGGCCGCGACGTCGCCGATGCCATCGCGGTCGAATCGCTGTTCACCCGCGTCACCGGCTACAACCGCCCGGCCGAGAAGGTCTTCCTCTATCGCGGCGAGCCCAGGACGGTGACCTACACCGCACATGTCCCGCCCGAAACCAGGGCCTGCATGTACTGGCTGCGCAACCGCCGGCCGGAGGACTGGCGGGAGATCAGCGAACGCGCGCTGGCCGAGCAGGCGCAACAGGCGGCGGCCGATGCGGCCTTGCGGCTCGAGATGGACCAGGCCGAAGAGCGGCTGCGCCGTTTCCGGGAAAGAGACGCGGCGTCCAATGCCTGAGACGATCTCGTCGGCGACCGGCGTTTCAGCCACCGCTATTTTTCCGCCGCCGCCTCCGCCCCCCTCATCGGAGAAATGGGGGAACCTCCCCCGCGACGCCAGGGCTATCGCAGGTGACCAAAAACTCCGTCATCCCAACCGGAGCCGAGCCCCTCGACTTCGCTCGGGACAGGCTCCGCGAGGCGCAGTGGAGGGACCTGTTCTGTTGCGTCGGCGACAAGAAGAGGTCCCTCGGCTACGCCGCCCCTTGGGCGGCTTCGCTCGGGATGAGGGAAAAATAACCACATGCGATAGCCCCGCTCCGGTCGAAACGACGGAAGGGAGGGAGCCCTTACGCCGGCACCGGCCGGGCGCGCTGGTTGTAGAGCATCTTGCGGATGCGGGCCTGCTCCTCGGCCGGCAGCTTGGTGTTGTCGACCGAAAGATCGGCGCCCACCGCCATGCCCTTCTGCAC
>Ga0210407_10000667_pt1 | contig 36941 bp, 33 predicted proteins | sample IncBWC27MmetaG_FD_150860 | JGI IMG/M metagenome (GOLD analysis project Ga0210407, IMG submission 150860) | Forest soil microbial communities from Barre Woods Harvard Forest LTER site, Petersham, Massachusetts, United States - Inc-BW-C-27-M | ecosystem: Environmental > Terrestrial > Soil >...
CAGAACCCGCCCTTCTTGTCCTTGAGGAAGAGGCTCTTGCAATGCCCTCCCGGCAGGCTGCCGCGCAGGGCTGTCGCCTCGGCCACGGTGAAGACCGGCGGATGGCAATAGGTCCGATGCGCGATCCCGAGCGCATCGAGACGGGCGAAAAGCTCTTCCGGGGTCAGCGGCCGCTCCATGACAGCCGCACGATGCGGGCCCTCGGCCGCCAACGCAAGCCTTGCAAACCCGGCCTTGCGGGCTAAGATGAGGAGCGCCGCGGGCCGACCCGCCGCGGCCGGATGCGGGTGTAGCTCAGTGGTAGAGCACAACCTTGCCAAGGTTGGGGTCGGGGGTTCGAATCCCCTCGCCCGCTCCAGTCTTATCAATGACCTAGGACGATCGCTTTTTCAGGTTGTCTCGGTCCTAGCAACTGCTTAGCAACCAGGTGCGCCGGAAATGTTGGGGTGGACGGGCCCCATGGCATCGAATGTGCTAGGCCGTGATGTTGTGACAACGCAGCTAAAGGCGTGGCATCGGCACGACCAGACGAGCCAATCTCTGGCGACAATCCCCGGCGACGGGCCGATCCGCGGCGTCAGCTTTGCGCTTAAGGTAGCGGACGCAAGGGCCTTTCGCTCCGGCCGGCACTTTGCGGCGCGGATCGGCATGACACCGCGCGAGAACTCCACAGCCGGCGAGCCCCGCCTGGCAAGATCAGCCGCGAGGGCGATGAGGACTTGCGGCGGTTGCTCGTGCTCGGCGCCGCCGCGGTCATCCAGCAGGCCAAACCGGGCCGCGCCTCGCAACGGCTCTGGGGATTGTTGGCGGCGGTCTATCCGTCGGTTTCCCAGCGATTGCATAGGCGACGATCGCCGCGTCGCTATGTCTCGGGACGTCGGGCCGTTGATCGCGGAGTACCCCCTTCACCGCCCCAAGAAAGACGGTCTCGGTGAGCTTCTGCCACTGCGAGACTGAAGCTGGTCCAGGAAAACCGCTACACCGTCGGCGCACGCACGGCAAGTGCGGTGGGCCGCTCGTCTGCTGCCTCGGGGAAATTCTCGTTAACTAACTTACGCGATTGCCGCACTAGGCATGCTGCCGATAATATCTATCAAAATCGACGGATCAACCTTCTCGCCGCTGGCGGCAGCCACCGATCCGGCATTCGGGAGGGATGCCATGGAACCTCGCATTTCCAAGTGCTGGCGATCCTGGCCTTTTCCCTTGCCAGCCCGCGTCCTTGGCAGCGCTCAAAGCCTCGCACAAAACGCCGGCATAACGAACAGCGGCTCAAATACCGTGTCGGTGATCAACACGGCGACCAATACGGTGATTGCCACAATCCCTGTTGGGAGCTTTCCGCGGTAGCCGGAACGGCAGCAAGGTTTCTATTGCCGATTCCAACAGCAGCACAGTGAGACGCAAACGATGAAACTCTTTACGGCGATCTACAATGATGCGAAGCTTCTGGGGTCCTTTCTACGACATTATGATCAGTATGGGATCACGGAGTTTTTTATTGCGGCCTCCCCGAGCTTTGCATCCATGGTCAAAGGTTTCACGGGGAACTATAGAATAACTCTCTTCGAAGGACTCGATGTTGCCGACAGTATTCTGGGTGGAACAGCTGCCGTAACTGAAATGCGCCGAATACATCAACAGGATGACGAGTGGGTAGTGATTGTTGATTTAGACGAGTTTGCCGAATTTGTGCCGAACATTCACCATTTTTCATCAAACGCCGAAGGTGAGGATGCAAATATCGTAAGAGGTATAATGTATGACCGATTTAGCATAGATGGCAAGCTTGTCGACGTTAACCAAGAAACCGACTTACGAAAACTTTTTCCGGTGAGAGCAAGATTTATAGATAAAGTAATGAACGGGTGCGACCACAAGGGGATACTTGTAAAAGGTCCGTTAAGAGCGACAGGTGCGCACCACTTCTTTGAGGGAGAAAAGCTGTCTTCCGAAGTATTAGAAATTGCTCATTATAAATGGATCACCGGGGCGATAGATAGACTCAGATCGGCTACTCAGCTCGTTGAGGAAGCAGGCATCCGGTGGCACGTCGAGTACAAGAGGGCGCTGGACCATTATGAGCGATACGGCCGGTTCGCGTGGGAAACGTTCGGCGGCGAAATGGTCGGCTAGACGACTACAAGTGGCCTTGCCGAGGAGCTTGAATGAAACGGATTCGACACTGGATTTCCGACCACGACCAGATCAATGAGTTACAGGCCCGCGGCAGCCGATGGGCTGCAGCGAAACGAGCACGAATCGACTTTTTCCGCACTCTGGTAAGTAAGATCGTGCCGGGTGACAGCGGAGCGAGCGAGATACCGTCACTGCAAATTTCTAATCCTGCGATGCCAACGAATGGCTCCTCCTCAGATAACGACCGGCGGGCTAATCCCTCGTCGCCCGCGGCGGGAGGGAGTGTCGAGCGTGGCGAAACAGATTTTAGAAGTCCCGTCTGCTCAAGTACCATCTACGACCGCGTCGGGATGCCTGAGTACTGGGACCGGTTCTTTGAGACGCCGGATCCGTGGGGCTATTCGAGTAGTTATGAAGTCGTCAAGCGCGGCCATACGCTGAGTGTCATACCCACGGGGGAATGCGAGCGAGCGCTCGAACTGGCCTGCGCGGAAGGCCATTTCACGGCGCTGCTGGCGGAGCGTGTCGGGACGCTCTTAGCATCGGACATATCCGCGCTGGCATTAGAGCGGGCCGCGAGCCGCTGCCACGGAAAGGCGAATATCGCTTTCCAGAAGCTCGACCTGGTTCGCGATCCGATCCCAGGCCAATTCGATCTAATCATATGTTCGGAGGTACTCTATTACCTTGGGACCATCGAGCGCCTGCATGAGGTCATGCAGAGGCTGGTCAAGGCGCTGGCTCCTAACGGCCTCCTGGTCATGACCCACGCGAATCTGGTCAGCGACGATCCGGATGAGACAGGGTTCGACTGGCCGGAACACAGCTTCGGAGCAAAGACGATAAGCGACGTCGCTTCGCACTTGGATGGCCTGGCGCTGAAGCAAGAACTGAGGACGCCTCTTTATCGGGTTCAGCAATTTCGGCGTGTGTGCCCTGGCATGGCGGAGCAGGCGCCGCTCATGGTGAAGCAGCCCCTATCGGTGCAACTCGACCGCAGGCTCGAGCGCTACATTGTATGGGACGGCGCAATCCGCACCAGGGAAGCCGCGCTGCGCGGCGAAACCGCGACCACGCTTCCAATCCTATGCTACCATCGTATCGCCGAGAATGGTCCCGAAGCCCTGGCGGCGTACCGCATTCACCCCAAAGCTTTCGAGCAACAGGTCCGTTGGCTGCGTCGTCGCGGCTACTATTCCGTATCGATCGCTCAGTGGGCCGAGGCGCTGCAGCAGAATACGCCATTGCCCGGCCGGCCGGTGCTGTTCACATTCGACGACGGCTACCGTGATTTTGCCGAAGTGGCATGGCCGATTCTCGACCGTATCGGGTTTTCGGCGCTGGTGTTTGTCGTTGCCGAGAAAGTCGGTACCTGCTCGGATTGGGACGTCGCTCTCGGAGAGCCGGCACCTTTGATGAGTTGGCAGGAACTTCGGGAGTTGGCACGCAGTGGTGTGGACTTCGGCAGTCATTCAATGAACCACCGGCGACTTGTTTCTCTCCCAATCGAAGGGATATGGGATGAATGCAGGAGATCGCGATCAGTGCTGGAGGCCAAGCTCGAGCGGACGATTTCGGCGTTTTCCTACCCGTGGGGGGACCATAGTGAAGATGTCCGCCGGACTCTCGCCGAGTGCGGATACAAGATCGGGCTGACGACGCGTCCAGGGTTCAGCCTGCTCACGGATGACCCACTAAACTTGCCCCGAATAGAAATTTTCGGGGATTGCTCACTGCGGAGATTTGCGAGCCAGTTGGAGGCTGGCTTGTGTACGGCCGCTCGAGTAGAGGCTCAAGGTTTGCGCACCCTTTGAGGTGATGACGCGTGGAAAGTTTCGGACCACTGTTCGACCCGGTGTGGTATTTGGGAAAAAACCGCGACGTCGCCGCAGCAGGGCTAGATCCGCTTATCCATTTTCGCGAATACGGGATAGCCGAGCGACGCGACCCAAACCCATTATTCGACACGAACTGGTATCTCGCGCAGAACCCTGACGTCGCTCGGGCGGGGATCAGTCCGTTGGCCCATTACTTGGTGTCGGGTGCGGCAGAAGGACGAGACCCCCATCCGCTTTTCGACACCGACTGGTATACGGCGCACAACTCGGACGTCGCCAAGGCCGGCGTTAACCCCTTAGCGCATTTCTTGACAACCGGAGCGCGCGAAGGCCGCGCTCCGCATCCGAGTTTCGAACGGGACTGGTCTCTTGCGGAAGACACGGACCTGCAACCCGTTCTGCCACCGCCGTCGCGGGCTGCGCGACCCAGCGCACCACTGGTCTCAGTGGTCGTGCCCGTATTCAACAAGGCGCCTTACCTTCGGGACTGCCTCTCATCAATCTTGGCTCAGTCTTTTAGGGATATCGAGGTAATCTGCGTTGATGATGCCTCCACAGACGAGTCATCATCCATTCTTGCCGAAGTGGCCGGTCACGACCGACGCGTATTTGTTATGCGAAACATAGGTAATTTGGGGGCAGGCAAATCCCGCAACGTCGGAATTCATTTGGCCAGAGGGAGATTTATCCAATTCACGGATGCCGACGACATCCTGCCGAGCGAGGCACTACAGAGTCTCTATGAGCTCGCTACAGCCGATCAAGTGCCGCTCGTCAGAGGAACTCTCAAGTCTTTTCGGGGAGCGCCCGATAATGGTAACCTGTACGAAAACAACGGATGTGGCCAGATCTGCAGCAATAGATGCAAAGTCCGGTTCTCGGACGAACCGGCTCTTTGGCTGCCCTGGTGGCATACAACCTATCTCATCGATGCCTCCTTGCTGCGCGAGTCACGTGCCTGCTATCCGAGTCTGAGAGACGGCGAGGATCCCGTTTTCATCGCCGACTTGCTAACTGAAGCAGAGACGGTATCAACGACTGCGAAGACGACCTACCTCCGCCGGCTTCCCGAAGCCGACAGAAATCGGCTAGCAGACGTTGTTGATTTCGTCCGGCATACCGCGATGGTGCGGCGATTGTACCTTGATTATTGTCCGCAGGCTTGGCGCAATGGGTATCGGCCTTTTTTGCTGGACAGAGTGGATGAGTTTTTTCTGAAGCCGCAAGTGATGTCGGAGGTCGAGCAACACGTGATACGGCTCGCGATGATACGAGCCGGCATTGGCGCGTATCTTTCACTCGATGCTCGGCTGCCTAGGAGATGCGAATGAACCCGCCCTTAAGGCCGGGAGCGTCCCTAAACTCCTGTGTTACGCGGCCGCGCCGAGACCGAGGCCCGAATAGACAGAGCCAAGACCGTGCCCGTGGCGCCAGCCGGTGCGGCACCCCGCACAGCATGTCGCGCGACGGGCATTACAAAACCCTGGGCGAGGCTCACCGCCACCGTCGTCAATAGCCCGGTTGCCACCAGGCACTCGTGGCATTCGACACGGTCGGCGATGACGCCGCCGCCGAGAGGGCAAGGCCCGCGGCCCCTTCCTTGCGCCAGGGGCGGCGCCGCTTAGGGATGGTTTAAAGGACGGTGCCCAGTAGCTGTTGCGGTGAATCAACAAGGCGGCGACGTAACCGAGCGCGAAGGCCGCGACGACCGTGACGAATGTCTGTTGGTTGAACTGGCCTGCCTCGGATCGTCCCGGCATGCCTGCGTGCCGGAGAACCCGCCGCGACCGATCTCGCGCTTCGTCGGCGGTGGCATCCGCGTACGCTTCACCGGCCCTCTCGCCGACTGACTCTGCGGTCTTATCCGCAACCCTTGCCCGCGATCCAGACGACGTCGCAACGGGCCGAACAGCGTGCTCACCGGTCTCTGGCGGCGGACTCCCAAACCGCTCGCCAACCGCCTCGGCAGCAATCGGGTTTGAATAGCCCTTGTTATCGTTCGCGGTCATCTCCGTCAGGCTGCGCGCACCTTGCGGAGATGAAACAAGTTTCAACTCGCGGAAATTCCCAAGGCAGGAAGCGGACATTTCTACCCGTTTCGACTGACCGGTCTCTGGCCATGGTGGGTGTCAGCCGTTCAACCGTGGAAATCGTCGCGCCGGTTCAACTGAGCAGTACCAGGGTTTGTGGGTCGCGCTGTGCGCCGCACCAGCGGTCGAGAGCCTGGCGAAACGGATTGTCCGCATCGTCCGCTGCCCGCGAGAACAGAGTCATGCACGACCGGAACTTAAGATCATCGGGCGAGCCGAATATCGCATGAAGGGAGGAATTGTTGCTCGCGAGCACGATCCTGGTGCACAGCTCGAGTCGCGGCCCCAGGACGGGATGGGCCAGATACGCGCGCGCTTCATCGATGGAGCCGATGCCGTAGAACCGGGCCGTCGAGGATTGTCCGAGACCGGCGAGCTGAGGAAAGACAAACCACATCCAGTGGGTCCGCTTCCGGCCCGCGCCCAATTCGGCGAGCACGGTATCGAACACCGGCTCTTGCGCCGCTACGAAGCGTTGGAGATCGAAGCGATCATCCGCTGTCATCTTTGGCTCTCCCTCTTCAGAGGTCGCGCTCGGCCCGGCGATGCCTTTGGCGGCTCCGCCAGTTCGACCCAGGCGGGCGCATGATCGCTCGCGTGCTCGCGGCCGCGCACCTCGCGGTCGACCCCGGCTGAAACGAGACGCTTTGCCAATGGCGGGCTGAGCAGCAGATGATCGATACGGAGTCCGGCGTCGCGCGCGAAGGCGTTCCGGAAATACTTCCAGAACGTGTAGATCCGCTCGCCCGGGTGCAGCGCCCGAAGCGTGTCGGTCCAGCCCTGCCCTACAAGGCGCCGATAGGCGTCCCGTACCTCGGGCCGGAACAGCGCGTCATCGACCCAGCGCTCGGGCGCGTAGACGTCGAGATCGGTTGGCATGACGTTGTAATCGCCAGCAAGCACGACCGGCTCGCCGGTCGCGAGCAGTCTCGCGGCATGCTCCGCCAGCCGGTCGAACCAGCGCAGCTTGTAATCGAATTTGGGTCCCGGCGCGGGATTGCCGTTCGGCAGATAGAGGCACCCGACGATCATGCCGTCGATCGCCGCTTCGATATAACGGCTGTGCGTGTCGTCGGGATCGCCGGGCAAGCCCCGGCGGATTTCAATCGGCTGAGCGCCGCGCGCCAGGATGGCTACGCCGTTCCAGCTCTTTTGGCCATGCCAGACCGCGCCATAGCCGGCGGCGCGGACGGCGGCTTCCGGAAACTTGTCGTCGGGGGTCTTCAACTCCTGAAGGCAGACGATGTCCGGTGCCGCCTCTTTCAGCCACCCGAGCAGGCTCGGCAGGCGCCCGTTGATGCCGTTGACGTTGTAGGTCGCGATCCGCATCGCCGCCTGGTTAGCTTATGGACCAATTCAGGGCCCGGCTCTGTATAGCGCGGGCGGGTTCCGGCGGTTGGCGCGAAACTGCCTTGAAAACGCGTGATTTCCCGCTCTAAACCGCCAAGGTTGGGGTCGGAGAGTCGAATCCCCTCGCCCGCTCGAATATGCGCAATGGCTTGGCCGACCGGTCAAGAACCGCTTGCGACAAGGCCTCCGGCCGGCCCAAATCGCCGCCCGGCATTCTTGTGGCCGACCACAAAGGCGGTGGTGATCGCGAGCAGCAGGATGCCGGCGGTAAAGACGAAGATGAGTCGCGGCATGTGATGGTCGAGGAGCAAGCCGAGGAAGGGCGGCGTCATGGCCGAGCCGAGATCAAGGCCCGAATAGACAAAGCCAAAGACCGTGCCCGTAGCGCCGGCCGGAGCCGCACTCCGCACCAGCATGTCGCGCGACGGGGTCGTACAACCCCAGGCGAATCCTGCGACGGCAATGCACGGGATCAGCCCCGACAGCGGCACCGCCAGAACGCCGATTGCGAGGCTCACCGTCGCTGTCGTCAGTAGCCCCATCGCCACCACTAACTCGTGGCGTTCGAAATGGTCGGCGATCACGCCGCCGGCGAACATGCCGAGCGCGGAGCCCACCAGAAAGCTGGTCAATCCTCTGTTCGCGAACTCGACCGAGACACCAAAGCCCGAGACCAGCGATGACGGCAGGAAGGCCTGCAGCGCAATGGTCGCCACGGCGAGCAGTACAAAATAGCCGAAACAGACCAGGATCGGCTGCGACCAGAACATCTTCGCCGGGCGCGTCACGGCCGCGCTGGTCCCGCGCTTCCGCCCCTCGGCCGTCAACTCCGCGGTTTGCACCAGGAGGTAGAGGGTCAATAGCAAACCGAGGCTCCCCAGGACCGCCAACCCCACACGCCAGCCGAACTGCGAGGTCAGGGTCAGGACGGCGATCGGCGCCGCGGCCCAGCCGAGGCTGCCGGCGAAGTTGTGCACTCCATAGGCGCGTCCCAGCCGGGTGGCTTCGACCCGGGCGGACAGGATCGCGTAGTCGGAGGGATGGAAGACGCAATTGCCTAGACCGGCGACGATTGCGAGCGCTCCCAAAACCCAGAGGTTGGGGGCAAACCCGAAGAGCAACACGGCGGCCGAGTACAGCCCCAGTCCGCCGATCAGCACCGGCGCCGCGCCGAGGCGATCGACGAGGATGCCGGCCGGGGTCTGCATCAGCCCCGAGGTCGCATACATCAAGGTCATAACGATCCCGAGCTCGGCATAACCGACACCGAATGCGTCCTTCAGCAGCGGGAAGATCGGCGGCAGCACAATCTGGAAAAAGTGGCTCATGAAATGCGCGGCGCTGACGAGGCCGACGACCTTGATGTCCTGCTGCGCGACGCGCCCGATCGTTACCCGGCTCTCCAGCCACTCGGCAAAGCGCTCCCGGTAAGCAATCTCGAGGTTCGCGCGAGCGAATTCGCACGTATCCGGTTTGCTGTCCCGGTTCCACACCGAGAGGGCGTCCTCAAAGGCGGCGATGGCCCGCTCCCGGTTTTCCGATCGATCGCCGGCGAGGCGTTCCCGATAGGCAATGGCAACATTCATGCGAGCGGTTGCCCAGTCATCCGGATAATCTTCGCGGGTCCACACCGAGAGGACGTCTTCGAAGGCGGCGATGGCCCGTTCCTCGTTCTCCGACTGCGCGCCCGCCCGGCGCTCCCACCAGGCAATGCCGAGGTTCATCCGCGCGGAGGCCCACTCTTCCGGATTGCCATCGCGGGTCCAGACCGCGAGGGCATCCTCAAAGGCGGCGATGGCTCGCTCTTGGTTCTCCGATCGGTCCCCGGCGACGCGCTCGCGGTAGGCAACGCCTAGGTTTGCGCTGGCGGCTGCCCACTCCTCCGGGTTCGCTGCGCGCGACCGGGCCGACAGGGCCTCGGTGAAGGCCGCGATCGCCAACTCCCAGTTTTCCGACCGGTCGCCCTCGGAGCGCTGCGCGTAGGCGAAGCCGAGGTTCGTCCGAGCGGCGGCCCAGTCCTCTGCATCCCCTGCGTCCGCCGTGCGCAGCCGCGCAAGCGTTCGCCTTCCGTCGTCTTCTCGGTGGTCGATCGATGTCGGTGCAACGACGTCGTCGGTCATGGCTGCGCCCCCGAAGGCGCTTTTTTAGCCCTACGAGGGTTCGTCGCCAAGTACCACCGAGAGGTCGCCGAGGATCGCTAGGTTTCCCTGCGGCAGCGCTCCAGGGTCTCCGAGAACCCGGACCACAGCGCGCCCTCAGGCAACAGCCAGGGCTTTTTGACCAGGGTCAGGGTCAGCTCGGCCGTGGCGGCGTCGTGCGCGAATTCGATCACGCACTCGCCGAGCGGCGTTTGGCTGGTGGCGGTGCCGACCGGGCCGTCCGGCGGATCGTAGGCGATGTTGTGCTCAGCGCGCCCCAGCTCCTTCATTCGGCTCAGGATCTCGGGCGTCACCCCCGGGAAGGTGCGGCTATCAGACATCACCCCGCCTCCGATGTTCGGTTGGTCCCACCTTTAGGCCAAGGCGATCGGCTTCGTCACATTGGCAATCAGTTATTACCTCTTCATAGGTGCCGGCCGGCGTCGACCGGAATAATCGATCCCGTGGTGTGGGTCAGATGGGTGATCGAGGCCATCACCGCCAACGCCACGTCATGCGCTTCGATCACGCGCTTGAGCGGTGTCGCCAGCGCCGCCTTGGCCATCATCTCCTCGGTGCGGCCGGGGACGAAGTCGGTATGGACCATGCCCGGGGCCACGACGACGACGCGGATCTCGGGGCCGAGCACACGAGCCAGCGCCATGCTCATCGTGTTGAGTGCGGCCTTCGAGGCGCCGTAGATGATGCTGCTGCCGGTGCCGCTCTGCGCGGCACCCGAGGAGATGTTGACGATGACTCCGTCACCGGTGGCGCGCAATAGCGGGACAAAGGCGCGGATCGTCGCGAACGGCCCGCGCACATTGGCGGTCAGCACCGCATCGATCAGGTCATCGTCGAGTGCGTCGAGATCGTGATGCGCAACCATCCGGGTGAAGCCGGCGGAATTGATCAGGATGTCGGCACGCCCGAACTCGTCCTTCACCGCGGCGGCAACCTTGCGGATTTGGGCGCTGTCCTCCAGCGGCAGGTACATCGCCTGGTGACCGCTGCCGGGCAGTTCGGCGATCAGTGCCACGGCGCGATCGGCACCCTTGTTGTAGCCGACGACGACCCGCGCCCCGGCGGCGGCAAGCAGCCGCACGCTCGCTGCACCTATGCCGCTGCTGCCGCCGGTCACCACCGCGACCTTGCCGGCGAGCGAAGTTGGGTTCGCTGTCGTCATCGCAACCTCATCGATTGCCCATAGATCAAGACCGGGCGATTTCTGCCAGGACCTGGTTGAAGCGGTCGGCAGCCTCGTATTGCGCCCAGTGCCCGGCGCCGGGGATCACCTCGAAGCGGGCGTCCGGCTGAAAGCTGCGCACCACGCGCGCGCGCTCCTCGAGATGGGAACGTGCGGTCGCATCGCGCTCTCCCCAGATGCCGTCGAGGCGGGCCTTGACGAGCGGCAGAGCACGGGCGAGCGTGTCCGTCCGCGAGAACCTGCGGCTTCTTACGCGGCCGCGCGGCGCGTTCTGCGACTGGATGTAGACCGCGAGCTCGTCGATCTTCGACGGGTCGGCGATCATCAAGACACCGAGATTGTGGCGGTGGATGGCGAGAGCCTCGGCTACCGGCGCGCCGGCCGGCACGCGCTCGAGAGTCGTCGGCTGGCGCACCAGCCCGAGCCCGTTCGATCCGACGATCGTCAACGCGCGCAACCGGTCGCCGAGCTGTGCAGCTACATGACCACCGAGCACGCCGCCGAAGGAGAAGCCGGCGATGTGCGGAGCCACATCCTTTGGCAGCACGATATCCAGGCCTTCGACCAGGATCGCTGCCAGGCCTTCGGCGGTGTGCGGCTCGGGGGGCGTGGCCGACTCCCCGAGCCCGGGCAGGTCGGGCGCGATGACGGTGAATTCCCGCGCCAGCACGAGCACATTGCGGATCCAATGCGTCCACGAGCCATAGCCGCCGTGGAACAACACCAGCGGGGGACCACTGCCCCAGATCCGCCATACCATGCCGCCATCGCCGCACGGCGTTTCGATCCGCTGCGCCTCGGCCGCAACGCCCTCGACGATGGCGACAGTTTTTTCGCTAATCAAAGGCACCGGTTACCCCACTGATGCGTTCGCACGCTGATAGCCGGTTTTGCGCCCGACGCCTAGCCTCGGATCACGCGGGGCTTTCCTTACCGGTGATTGCGTTACTATATCAGCCGGAGGCGGGAGGCGGACATGCCGGAACGACAGCTCGAAGCGCTAGCGCTAATGTGGGAACAGGCTTGCGAAGCGATGGAACGCGCTCAGCGTCTCCACCGTCAGTTCTTTCGTCGCAGCCCTACGACACCCGCCTGGGAGGCGCCGTGCGACATCTTCGAGAGCGACGAGACCCTGACCATACTGATCGCCCTGCCGGGAGTGGAGCCCGATCAGATCAAGGTGACGCTCGACGCCGGCGTGCTGATCGTCGCCGGCGAACGTCCGCTGCCGCTCGAGGTGAGGGACGCCCGGATCCACCGGCTGGAGATACCGCAAGGGCGTTTCCAGCGCCGGATCGAGCTGCCGCCCGCTCGGTTCGAGATCTCAGGCCGGCACCTGGCGAACGGCTGCCTGAAGCTAGAGCTGCATAAGGCTTGACGGGCGAGCGCCGTGCGCTATCGAGCCAGATTCAAGGATCTTTCCGATGCCCCTCGAAGACCATGACCTGCGCACCAGCGAAGGAGTGGCGGCCCCGCCGCCGGGGGCCATCGAGACGGCATTGGCCGGTATTCCGGCGCTCCCCGAAAATACTCTGATCCTGATCCCGACGCGCAACCTCGTCCTGTTCCCCGGAACGGTGCTGCCCATCACGCTCGGCCGCCAGCGCACGATCGCGGCGGCACAGGCGGCGATGCGCCTTAGCCGACCGATCGGCCTGGTGCTGCAGCGCGACCCCGGCACCGACGATCCGATCCCGGTCGACCTCCACCGCATGGGTACCGAGGCGACCCTGCTGCGCTATGTGACGAGCCCCGACGGCACCCATCATGCGATCTGCCAGGGCGAAAGGCGCTTTCGGGTCCTCGATTTTGTCGACGGCTACCCGTTTCTGGCCGCGCGGGTCGAGCACGTGCCCGAGCTCGAGTCGACCAGCAAGGACATCGCGGCACGGCTGCTCAATTTGCGCAACCAGGCGGTCGAGGTGCTGCAGCTGTTGCCGCAGGTCCCGGCCGAGCTCGTCAATGCCGTGCAATCGGTCACCTCGGCCCCGGCACTCGCCGATCTGATCGCGAGCTTTATGGACATCACCCCGGCCGAGAAACAGGAGATCCTGGAGACCGTCGATGTCGAGCGCCGGCTCGACCGCGTCTCGGCGATGCTCGCCTATCGGATCGAGGTGCTGCGGCTGTCGCGCCAGATCAGCGAGCAGACCAAAGGCAAGATTGACGACCGCCAACGCGAGTTCCTGCTGCGGGAGCAGATCAAGACGATCCAAAAGGAGCTCGGCGAGGGTGAGGACGCCAAGGCCCAGGAGATCGCCGAGCTGGCCAAGAAGATCGTCGAGGCGAAGATGCCGCCCGAGGTCGAGGAGCACGCCAAACGCGAGCTCGCCCGGCTCGAGCGGATGCCCGAGGCCGCGGGCGAGTATTCGATGGCGCGCACCTACCTCGAATGGCTGACCGAGCTGCCCTGGTCGGTCGAGTCAGGGAAGGCGGTCGACATCGCCGAGGCGCGCCGCATCCTCGACGCCGACCATTACGGGCTGGCGAAGATCAAGCGGCGCATCCTCGAATATCTGGCGATCCAGCAGCTCAACCCGGGCGGCCGCAGCCCGATCTTGTGCTTTGTCGGCCCTCCAGGTGTCGGCAAGACCTCGCTCGGGCAGAGCATCGCGCGCGCGACCGGCCGGAAATTCGTGCGGGTCAGCCTCGGCGGGACACATGACGAAGCCGAAATCCGCGGTCACCGCCGCACCTATATCGGAGCGTTGCCGGGGAACATCATCCAGGGGATCCGCCGGGCCGGCAGCCGCGACTGCGTGATGATACTCGACGAGGTCGACAAGCTCGGCCGCGGCATTCAGGGCGACCCGTCCTCGGCGCTATTGGAGGTGCTCGACCCGGAGCAGAACTCGACCTTTCGCGACAACTATCTCGGTGTGCCGTTCGACCTCTCGCGGGTCATGTTCATCACCACGGCGAACGTCCTCGACACTGTCCCCGGCCCGTTGCGCGACCGCATGGAGGTTATCGACCTTCCCGGCTACGTCGAGGACGAAAAGTTCGAGATCGCCCGCCGCTACCTCGTCGACCGCCAGCTCAAGGCCAACGGATTGACCGCCGAGCGAGCCGAGGTCACCGACGCAGCACTGCGCGCGATCATCCGCGACTACACTCGCGAGGCTGGCGTGCGTCAGCTCGAGCGGGAGATCGGCGCGGTGCTGCGCAGTGCCGCCATGCGCATCGCGGAGGGGAGCGCCAAGCACGTACGCATCGAGCCGGGCGACTTGCACGAGATCCTCGGACCCCCGCGCTTCGAGGGCGAGGTCGCGATGCGCACGAGTGTGCCGGGTGTCGCCACCGGCCTCGCCTGGACCCCGGTCGGCGGCGATATCCTGTTTATCGAGGCGACCCGCATCCCCGGCGATGGGCGGCTGATCCTGACCGGCCAGCTCGGCGAGGTGATGCGAGAGAGCGCGCAGGCCGCTCTGAGCCTCGTCAAAGCCCGGGCGTCCGGGTTCGGGGTCGACCCTGCAATCTTCGCAAAGAGCGACATCCACATCCATGTCCCGGCCGGTGCCATCCCCAAGGATGGACCGAGTGCCGGGGTCGCAATGTTCACCGCTCTCGTCTCATTGCTGACCAATCGGACGGCGCGCAGCGACACCGCGATGACCGGCGAGATCAGCCTGCGCGGCCTGGTGCTGCCGGTCGGCGGCATCAAGGAGAAGGTCGTCGCCGCGGCCCGCGCCGGTCTCGCCACCGTCATTCTGCCGGCGCGCAACCGCAAGGATTACGAGGAGATCCCGGAAGCTGCGCGCAACGCTCTGCGCTTTCTATGGGCAGAGCGGGTCGAGGACGTGATCGAGGGGGCACTCGAGCCGGCGAGCGAGCCCACCCCCGCTGCGGCTGCGTGACCTCCCTCGTCAATCGCCCGATTGACATCTTTTGCGACCGCGGGATGCCTCCCGGCGCTTAATCGACAGGTGTACGTTTCGTGCATTGCGCGAGGGACGTCCTCTGCCCTACCTGCAAATACAGGCGGAATTCAGGCGCGGTCGCAACCTATGGTTTCTAGCGGGTCCCAAGCCGGGACGGCCCGCCATCGCGCGTAACTAGCATATTATTGTGGCGTTGTCAATATTGATGGCTGCCGGCGGTGGCGGTGCGGTACGAGCGGTTACAAAGCGAACACAAATTTTTACCAAATATTTTCACCAAATAAATCGAATGATGCAAAGCTCACCCGAATTAACGAACAAATCAAATCAAAGTCTCTGCAATCGTGCCCGCCGGCGGTGAGGCACGAACATCGGAAGAGCAGCACGTTCCCTGCACTAGAGCTGAGGAGGGAACACCTATGCGCCGAAACACCTGGACACCCTTGGCAGCACCGTTCGCGGCAGCGCTGGGGATCCTCTTCGTTCCTTCCACGGCTTCGCCGGCTCCCTTTGTTCAGACGAATCTCGTTTCGGACATCCCGGGGCTGGCGACCATCACCGACTCCAGCCTGGTGAACCCTTGGGGGGTTTCGCGTACCACCACGAGCCCCTTCTGGATCTCGGATCAAGGGACCAATCTAACCAACCTCTGGTCGGTGACCGGCCCTACGACTGTGACCAAGATGACGGCCGTCAACCCGCCGACCGGCAACATCGCAATCCCACCCGGTGGGATGGGCGCGGTAGGACCCACCGGCCAAGTCAGCAATCAAAACCCCAGCGCATCGAGCTTCCCGGTGGGGGGTGGGGGGAACGGCGGTTCCGCGCACTTCATCTTTGCGAACCTGAACGGCACGATCTCCGCCTGGGACACAGGCCCCACGGCCTTTATCCAAATAACGACGCTGGGGGCCAACTACAGCGGCCTCGCCATCAACCAGGCTCAGACTCAATTGTACGCTGCGAACCAAGCCGGGACCGGCAGCATCAACGTCTTCAACAGCTCCTTCGCCGCGGTGAGCCTCGGTGCCGGCGCATTTGCGACGCCCACCGCGATCAGTGCACTCGGACTCGTCTCGTTCAACGTGCAGGACATCGCCGGCAAGGTCTACGTAACCTACGCGCCCTCCGGGCTCGCAGCCCAGAGAGGGGCTACCCCCGGACAGGGGGCTGTGGCGGTTTTCGATGAGAGCGGGAACTTGCTGCAGACGATCATCGGCAGCCAGCTCGCCGCACCCTGGGGCGTCACTCTTGCCCCTGCCAGTTTCGGCGAGTTCGGCGGCGACCTGCTGGTCGGTAATTTCAGCTTTGTCGAAAGCGAGATCAACGCCTTCAACCCGACAACCGGAGCGTTCCTCGGTACGATCCCGGTCGACCCGGGCAGCGGCAATACTCCGGGTGGCCTTTGGTCGCTCGAATTCGGGATCGGCGGCATGAACGGCGACCCCAACACCCTCTATTTCACCGATGGCATCGACGGCGAGACGCACGGGCTGTTCGCGGCCGTCTCTGTAGCGGCGGTCCCCGAGCCGAGCACTCTGGCGCTCCTCGGTGCAGGGCTGCTGAGCCTTGGTGCGTTGCGCTGGCGGCGTTCACGCGGCCCCGTGGGTGTTCCTTAAAGGCTAGCGCAGCGCCAGCCGGCATCGTTTCCCGTTAAGGAACGTAATTCGGGAGGACAGCCTAATGCCAGCCAAATATTGGTTGCTGCCCCTGCTCGGCCTTGCGCTGCTGGCCCTGACGGCTCACAGGCCGGCTCGAGCTGACCAAGAGCAATTCGTCGTGACTTATGTAGAGTTCCTGCCGGCGAAGCAAGACCGTGGCGAGGAACTCCTTGAGCAACTGGCGCGTCTCGGCCGTAGGAACGGGGCGATCAGCTTCACTGCCAATCAAGAAATCCAGCGTCCAAACTTTTTTGTGCTGCTCGAGATCTGGCAGAACGCGAACGCTCGTCAAGCCTTTGAAAACCTGGGTCGGACGCAGACACTGCTGGGCCGGATACAGCCCTTGCTTGAGGTGCCGTTCGACGAGCGACCCGGCACGCTAATCGAATAGTGCCGGTTTCGGTCGCATTGCGGTGTGCCAGACCAAAAAGCGTACCCAGGGCATCGGAACATGTGGGAGGAAGGTCTAATGCGCAAAGTCCGCTGGACCGTACCACTGACCGTTGCAGCGTGCTTGATGAGCGCACCCGCCCACGCCGACCGGTTGAAGGAAATCGTTGTCGTCACCCATGTCGACGTGGATCCCCAAAACGTGCCTGTAGCGGAGCCGCTTCTCATCGGGTTCGTCAAGGATAGCCGCGACGATCCCGGAGTGGTGTCCTTCACCCTGATCACCCAGGACCCGACAACCAACCACTTTCAACTGATCGAGGTCTTCCGGGACATGCGCGCGTTCGATGCCCATGTCAGCGCCGACCACACGATAACGTTTCGCACCACTCTGCAACCATTGCTCGGCGCTCCCTATGATGAGCGCCTTTATCGGGCCGAGTAGGTCTCAGCTTAACGTGGGTTCCCAAAGCGTCTCGTTCGCCCTCGAACGGTCAGGAGGTGTCGCATGAAGATCCAGTCGTTCCTGCCGGTCGCGCTCGCCCCGCTCTCGGCCGTCGCCGACGAACCGTTGTTCGCGGCGGGCATCCAAAAGTTCGACGCTGATCATTGATGAGAGCGCCGGGGTCACAATGTTCACCGCTCTCGTCTCATTGCTGACCAATCGAACGGCGCGCAGCGACACCGCGATGACCGGCGAGATCAGCCTGCGCGGTCTGGTGCTGCCGGTCGGCAGCATCAAGGAGAAGGTCGCCGCCGCCCGCGCCGGGCTCGCCCCCGTCATCCCGCCGGCGCGCAACCGCAAGGATTACGAGGAGATCCCGGAAGCCGCGCGCAACGCCCTGCGCTTTCTGTGGGCCCAGCGGGTCGAGGACGTGATCGAGGGGGCACTCGATCCGGCGAGCGAGCCAAGCCCCGCTGCGGCTGCCTAAGGGGCCCCCGTCAACGCCCCGATTTTTACGCCGGGCGTTGGCGGGATGGTGTCGGCGCGGCCGCCGCCATCGCCGCCGCAATCTTGTCGGGGCGGGTGAAGGCGAGGTATTCGGCCGCGAATTCGGGCGGCAGGATCTCGACCATCGCCTCGTTCTCGACCCACACTTCGATCACGTGGAAGGGGCCACGGTCGCAGCGGAAGCATTGCCAGCCCTCGCGGCGCGCGATCGCCTCGACCGTGTCGGCTTCGGCGGCGACGCTGAGCGCGAAATGGGTCGGGCCGTAGTTGCGCTCGGCTGCCGGCTTCTTGACAAAACCTCCGCCGTCGTCGCCGCCTGGCTGAAGCTCGGTTCCCGCCGGATAGACCTCGACACCCGATCCGTGCTCGTCGAGCTGAAGGGCGAAAAAGCTCCCCGGGTTGGGCGGAAACGGAACTGCGAGACCACCCATGAACTCTGCCAAAACCCCGGCGACATGCTTTGGGTCGCGGGCGGCGATCGATAAGTGATGGATCATCGTTTCCTCGCGAATTGTCCGAGCATTCCATAGCACGACGGCGCAGCTGATCGAAATACCGCTTCACGGCGTTCGCCGAGGCTGCAAGGAAGAAGGTGTCGGTTTCGCGAACCTGCCGGGCAGGGGCCATCCTTACCCGTTTTGACAACTCTTAACTCGGAAACGAGGGCTTCCGCACCACATCCGAGATTGCAAAAGCACGAACCACTGCACGACGACAGGAGCAGAGATGATGTCTGTTCTCGACCGAACGCTCGTCGAGCGGCATTCGATGCGGAAGTTCCTGCCCCTGCCGATGCCTCGGGGGTTGTCGACGAAGGTCTCGCCCTGGCCCAGCACGAGCCGTCGAGTTCCGAGATGACTACCTACGGTATGTACACCGAACGCATGTTCCGGCTGCGGGAGGCCCGCATCGAGGCTCGCCGCAAGCTCCGCCGCGAAATCGCCTGGTTCTGCATTACCCTCGCCGCAAGCACGACATTGTGGGCCGCAGCCTATGCGGCCGGGCGCTGGCTGGTGTCGTGATCTGGCCACGCTGATACACGACAACTGAGTGGGAAGGATTTGTGCCTCGCCCGCGTCATGTCGGCGCACCCGGCCCTTGACGTTATACTCCTACAACTCCAGTTGCCGAATTCGCTCTTCGCGATTTTCGATTTTTCTATGACCCATTATCGCATTCGATTACGTGCGCTGATTTTCATCAAGATGCTCGATATTGGGCTGCCCGGATCATAGCTTGGGCCATACCCGCGTTCGGAATCGTGGGTTCGCTCCCGGGTAGGCTTCAACCCTTGCGTCGCTTGCGCCCGTTCCACGACCGTTGCACATCACGCGCGCGATCCAAACCTTGTTAGGCGCTAGCCGAGATGAGCTCGGCGCCAGGGGGCATGTCGGAGGACGGGATGACATACGGGCGGTTCCTGAAGCTTCTCTTCGCGCTCCTGATCCTAACCGTGCTTCCCCTCTACGCCGAGGCCCAACCTGCGCCCGCCGGGCCGCCGGCGGTCGGGGTCGTGCGTGCCGAACGGCAGCAGATCACTGAGACCGACGAGTTTATCGGCCGTATTCAGTCGATCGGGCGGGTGGCGCTGGTCGCCCGGGTCAGCGCCTATCTCGAAAAGCGCCTGTTCGTCGAAGGCTCCGAGGTCAAGAAAGGCGATCTCCTATACCTCCTCGAGCAGCCGCCATTTCAGGCGCAGGTCGACGCCGACAAAGCAAATGTGGCGCAGCTCGAAGCGCAGCGCACCTTTGCCGCGCAGCAGCTCGAACGCGCGCAGTACCTGTTGAAAACGCCAGCGGGCCAGCAACAAAACGTCGACCAAACCCTCTCCAATGAACGTGCTTTGGCGGCGCAGGTCGCCTCCGCCAAGGCGCAGCTGGAAACCGCCGAGATCAATCTCGGTTATACCGAGATCCGAGCGCCGATCGACGGCAAGATCAGCGCCACCGACGTCACCGAGGGTAACGTCGTTTCGCCGACGACCGGGACCCTGGCGAACCTCGTCAGCCAGGACCCGATGTATGTGCTCTACCCGGTATCTGTGCGCGCGGGCCTCGACCTGCGCAACCGCTATGACGCAAAAGGCGGTTTCAACGCGGTCGTGCTCAAGATCCGCCTGCCAGACGGGCGGATCTACGGACAGAGCGGCAAGCTCGATTACGTATCGCCGACGGTCGCGACCAACACCGACACAATCATGGTCCGCGCCGTCATCCCCAACCCGCTGTTTCCAAACATACCGCCGAACTCGCCGGCTCCGCGCGAGCTGTTCGACGGCGAGTTCGTGACGGTGCTGGTCGAGGGCGTGGAGCCGATTGCCGTTCTCGCCATCCCGCGCGCCGCGGTGCTGTCGGATCAGCAGGGCGATTACGTCTTTGTCGTCGATGCGCAGAACAAGGCGCAACAGCGGCGCATCCAGCTCGGCCAGTCGACGCCGTCCACGGCCGTGGTGAGCAATGGGCTCAAGGAAGGAGAGCTGGTCATCAGTGAGGGGCTGCAGCGGGTTCGCCCCGACGCTACCGTGTCACCCAGCCCGGCGACCCCGCCGCCGCCGATTTCCCCGGTGGCTGAACCGGCTGCTGAGCAGGGTACGAGCGGTGGCGCCGGCAACTCTGCGGCCGGAGACGGGCCGGGCGCGCCAAAGGCGACCCAATGATCTCGGCGATCTTTGTCGATCGCCCGCGGCTCGCGGTCGTCATCGCTATCGTCATCACGATTGCCGGCGCCCTGGCGCTGCTGCGCATCCCGGTCGCGCAGTTCCCGGACATCGTGCCGCCTCAGACCGTAGTCTCGGCCACCTTTCCCGGCGCCTCCGCCGCCGTCGTCGAATCGACGATCGCGCAGCCGATCGAGGCGCAGGTCGTCGGCGTCGACAAGATGATCTACATGAGTTCGACGAGCGGCAATGACGGCAGCTACAACCTCACCGTCAGCTTTGTGCTCGGCAGCGATCCCGACATCAACACCAACGCCGTCAATAACCGGGTGCAGACCGCCCTGGCCCAGCTCCCCCCCGAGGTCCAGCTGGAGGGGCTGACGATCCAGAAGAAGTCGTCGGCGGTCCTGCAGTTCATCATGCTCTACAGCGAGAACGGCAAGCAGGATCCGCTGTTCATTACCAATTACGCGGTCATCAATGTGCTCGACGTGTTGTCCCGCACGCCCGGGGTCGGTCAGGCGCGCCTGTTCGGCGCGCTCAATTACTCGATGCGCATTTGGTTCGACACCCAGCGGCTCGACAATCTGCAGTTGACCCCGGCCGATGTCATCGCGGCGATCCAGGCGCAGAACGTGGAGGCGCCGGCCGGCCGGATCGGCGCACGCCCGATCAGCAGAGACCAGCAGTTCCAGTTGAACGTGCAGACGCAGGGCCGCCTGACGACACCCGAGCAGTTCGGCAACATCGTATTGCGCGCCAACCCCGACGGCTCGTTGCTGCGCGTACGCGATGTCGCACGGGTCGACCTCGGCGCCCAGAACCAGGACGTCGAAGGCCGCCTCAACAGCGAGCCTGCGGTCGCGATCGGTATTTATCTCTCGCCCGGCGCCAACGCCGTGCAGACCGCTGCGCAGGTCGTCGCAAATTTGGATCGCTTGAGCCAGCGCTTCCCGCCGGGCCTCAAATATTTGGTCAATTACGACACGACCACCTTTGTCCAGGCGACGATTCACGACGTGCTGATCACGCTCGTCATCGCCTTTGGGTTGGTCGTGATCGTCGTCTTTGTGTTTCTCGGCAGTCTGCGGGCGACGATCATTCCTGCGATCGCGGTGCCAGTCAGTGTGATCGGCGCCTTCGCGGTGCTGCTGGTGATGGGATATTCGGCCAATACGATCTCGCTGCTCGCGGTGGTGCTGGCGATCGGCATCCTGGTCGACGACGCGATTGTGGTGGTCGAGAACGTCGAACGCGTCATGGAGGAAGAACCGAACCTGTCACCAGGGGACGCGACGAAGAAGGCGATGACCGAAATCACCGCGCCGATCATCGCGATCACGTTGGTCCTTCTATCGGTATTCGTGCCGATTGCCTTCATTCCGGGAATCGCGGGAACATTGTTCCGGCAATTCGCGGTGACGATCAGCGTTGCGATGCTGATCTCGGCAGTGAATGCGCTGACCTTGTCACCGGCGCTGTGTGCGGTGTTTCTCCGCCACAGCGGCCCGAAGCGGGGCCCGATGGGCTGGGTGCTGCGGCGCATCGACAATATCCGCGACGGCTATGCGGCGATCGTGCGCCGCCTGGTGCGCGTCTCCATACTCGGGATTGCGGCGATATTGGCGAGCGCCGCCGGGATTTATTTTCTGTCTCTGCGAACGCCGACCGGGTTTCTGCCGGAAGAAGACCAGGGCGCTTTCTTTATCAATGTGCAATTGCCGGACGGCGCATCGGTGAGCCGCACCCGCGACGCGGTCAAGCGGATCGAGGCCGTGCTGAGGCAGATGCCGCAGGTCCAGAACGTTTTCGCGATCGTCGGATTTTCGATCATCGACAGCGTCAACGAGCCGAATACGGGCTTCATCGTGCCGACCCTGAAGCCCTTTGCCGACCGCGTCGGCGCGGCGAATTCCGCGCAGGCGCTGATCGCGCGAGTGTTCGGCGAGGGGCAGCAGATCCGCACGGCGACCGTCATCCCGTTCAACCTGCCGCCGATCATCGGACTCTCGACGACGGGCGGGTTCGAGTACCGGCTTGAAGGGCTCGAAGGCCAGGAGCCGGCGGCGATGAACAGCGTCATGCAGGGGCTTCTCGCGTCCGCCAACCAGGATCCGCGGCTGACCCGCGTTTTCTCGACCTTCACCGCCAGCAATCCGTCGATCTGGCTAGACATTGACCGCGAGAAGGCGCAGGCGTTGGGCCTCAGCATGACCGACGTGTTCGGCGCGTTGCAGGCGACATTGGGCGGCGTCTTTATCAACAACTTCAACCTGTTCGGACGCGTCTGGCAGGTCAACATCGAGGGCGAGGGGGCCGACCGCAGAGATGTCTCCGCGCTATGGCAGATCTACATTCGCAATAAATTCGGCGCCGCTGTGCCATTGCGCTCGATCGCCAGCGCCCGCGTTGTCCTCGGGCCTCAGGTCATCACGCGCTACAACAATTACCGCGCAATCCCGATACAAGGGAGCCCGTCTCCAGGCACTTCCTCCGGCACGGCGCTGGCGGCCATGGCGGAGATCTCGGCCAAGACCCTGCCCTCCGGCTATGGCTATGAATGGACCGGGACCGCCTATCAGGAGTTCGCGGCTTCCGGGCAGACCGGCCCGATCCTGGGGCTCGCCGTGCTGTTCGCGTTTCTGTTCCTCGTCGGCCTCTATGAGAGCTGGATGATCCCGGTCCCGGTATTGCTGTCGGTTCCGGTCGGAGTGCTCGGGGCGTTTCTCGGAATTTTGATTTTTCACCTGTCGCTCGATCTTTATGCCGAGATCGGGCTCGTCGTGCTGATCGCTATGGCCGCCAAGAACGGCATTCTGATCGTCGAATTCGCCAAAGACCGGCGCGAGGAGGGCATGGATATCCGGGAGGCCGCGGTGCTCGGCTCGCGGATGCGGTTTCGCGCCGTGATGATGACGTCCTTCGCCTTCATTCTCGGCGTCTACCCGCTGGTCACGGCGCAGGGTGCGGCCGAGATCAGCCGCCACGACGTCGGCACACCGGTCTTCGCCGGCATGATCGCCGCCAGTGCCATCGGGCTCTTCGTGATCCCAATGCTCTACGTCACGTTCCAGACCATCCGCGAGCGCAGCAGCGCGCGCTTCCGGCGCCTCAGCCCGCGCCCCAGCGAGACCGATTAGTCCCAACGCGTGATAGAAGTGGCGATCCTGTCGCCAGCCGCTGCTTTGACGATTTGAACCGTTCCGACTGCGAGGCGGCGCTGGCCTGGCGCGCTGACGCGGGTCACTGCGATTGCAGGACCTCAAGTGTCGTGGGCGATCTTCAGCATGTCTGCGGCGCGCTCGCCAATGACGACGCATGCCGCCATAATGTTGCCGGTCGTCACGCGGGGCAGAATGGACGCGTCCGCAATCCGGAGATTCTCGAGTCCGTACACCCTGAGTTCACCGTCCACAACCGATGTTGCATCCCGGCCCATCCGGGCCGTGCCGCTCTGGTGCCAGTAGCTGATAGCGCCGTCGCGGATAAAGTTTTGCAGTTCGAGCCCCTTGAGGTTTCCAGGCATCACCTCTCGCCTTGCGAAGGAATGTAGGGCTGGAGAGTTGCCTATTTCGCGGCAAAGCTCGACACCGGCCAGTGCGGCCTTGATGTCGTCGGGATGCGATAGGAGGTTGGCCTCGATCCGCATCGGGTCGTCCGGACCCGGTCCTGACAGATACACCCGGCCCCGGCTCTTTGGCCGGACAACACCCGCCAACATCGTCCAGGATTTAGCGGGCGGCGCGAACCGGGCGGCGGTCTCGATGCTGGGGATCGGGATCTCGCCTAGGCAGGTTTGCAGGTCTGGAGTTTCCAGGCTGGATTGGCTTTTCCAGAAGAAAGTAACCTCGGCAGCGTTGTTCCGCGGCGGCGGGAACGCGGGGTGCTCCCACAGGCATCCAATGCCGGCGTGGTCCTGGAAGTTTTGCCCGACGCCCGGAAGATGCTGCACGACCGGAATGCCGAAGGAACGCAGCGCGGATTGGTCGCCAATACCCGAGTGCATGAGCACCTTGGGCGTATTGACGGCACCGAGGGAGAGGACAATTTCCCGGCTGGCCCCGACGCGGAAGTGCTTGCCCTCATAGAGAAGCTTCACGCCGGTGGCGCGCCTGCCCTCGAACGCCACTTTTATGACCTGGCTCTGCGTCAGCACGGTCAGGTTCGGCCGATCCATGTAGGGGAAGGTGTAGGCGCGGAAGATGGACCGCCGCCGTGCATTACGGATCAGTACGTCCATGACGGAGCAGCCGCCCTCGCCCTCCATCATTCGTCCATTCGGGCTGTCGAAGGTTGGAATTCCCACTGATCGCGCCGCATCGAGTGTGGCGGATGCAATTGGGTGCGGATCGGGTGCGGGCTGAACGAAGAGCGGTCCGCCCACTCCACGGCGATCCGGGTCGGGCGCGCCGCGCCAATCTTCGATCCGGCGATAGATGCCTAGAATCGACTCGTAGCTCCAAGCAGGATTCCCAGCCTCGGCTGCGAAAAAATCCCAATCGTTCTTATGCCCGCGCATCCAGGCCATCACGTTGATGCTCGAGCCGCCACCGAGGACCCTGCCCATGTTCATCGGGATGGCGCGTCCGTTCAGGTGAGAACTCGGCTCCGCCCGAAAGTTCCAGTCCCGCTCGGACCCCAGATTTAGGAACCACCGCCCGGGCTCGTTCACGCTGGGCACGTTGTCTTCGCCACCGGCCTCGATTAGGAGAACGCTAACCTCTGGGTTCTCCGCCAGCCGCCGTGCCACGACGGAGCCCGAGGAACCTGATCCGCAGATGATGAAGTCGTATTGCGACTTCATCTCGGACGACAGCCTCGACTGATTGAGGCGCACGCGCTCAGCAAAGTCTTCAGAGCAGATGTCGTCCACCAAAGCCTCCACGGTCCTCACAGAATTTGTCGCGCCGACGGGCTCACGCGGCGCGGCGTCCGCGATGATCGAGAAGTGCGGCCATATTCCGGCCTTCGCATTCGGCGAAAGCGGCGAAAGCGGCTTCCCCGGTCATCGCAAGGTCGGGCTCGAGGCCGTCGCCCATCCGCTCGAGCTGCATGTAGTTCCAAGGCATCAAGTGGAAGATGCCGAAGGTCTTCTCGAAGCTGGGCAGGCGCTCGATCTCGCCCGCGAGCAGGCGCTTCGGCCCGCCGGGCTCGGCGATCATGGGCCGGGCGATGCCGATGAGATCGAGTTCGCCCTTATCGAGCGACTCGATCATGGCCGGCGCCGAGCGGAAGCCACCAACGACCATAACCGGCATGCTCGCCGCGTCGCGCACTTCCTTGGCGAAGTTCACGAAATAGGCTTCGCGCGCGGTCGTGCTCTGGCGCGGCCCGTCTTCGCCTTCGTCCTTCAGGGTGATTCCCATCACCTTCGGCTGCTCCAGCGAGCCGCCCGAGAGTTCGAGGAGATCGAGGCCGGTGCCGTTCAGCATCTTGACCAGTTCGATGCATTCGGCGCTGGTGAAGCCGCCCTTCTGGAAATCGGAGGAATTGAGTTTGATCCCGATCGGGAACCCTGACCCGACGGCTTCTCGCACGGTGGCCAGCACAGCCATCAGGAAGCGGGCCCGGTTCTCCAGGGACCCGCCCCATTTGTCCCGACGCCTGTTGGTCAGCGGGCTGAGGAATTGCGAGATCAGATAGCCATGCGCGGCATGCAGCGCGACGCCGGAGAAGCCCGCCTCGCGGACCTGCCGCGCCGCGAAGCCGAATTGGCCAATGGCGCGCTCGATCTCCGCTTCCGTCATCGCCCGCGGTTTCGCGAAATTGAAGCCGGCGCCGCGCATGACGTCGAGCTCGACCACCGAAGGCGCCAGCGGCGCCGGGTTGACGGCAGCGTCGACTTGGCGGCCGGTATGGCTGAGTTGGGCCCAGAACTGCGCGCCGCCCGAGCGCCCGGCGGCGGCCAGCCTCGCAAGCTGTTCCTGGCCGCTTTCGTTATGGATGACGACGTTCAGCGGCCGTTCCAGGTGATCGGGATCGACCTGGATATTGCCCGAGAACAGCAGCCCGGCGCCGGATACCGCCCACTGCCGGTATAGCGCTTCGAGCCGGGGCGTCGCATTGTTGTTTACGTCGGCCATGCCCTCGCTCATCGCCGCCTTGCAGAGGCGGTTCGACAGCGTGACCCCGCAGGGCAAAGCAAGCGGCTGGACAAGAGGATGGGTCATGACGTCTCCATAGCCGGGGCCGGAAACCCGGCGGACTCGCTGGGCCGAAGCCTAGGCTGCAGCTGTGACACATACGACAGCGATCGATGTCACTAAAAGGATAGTGGTCGCTGTCGTAAGAATGTCAAGCGGCCGGGAGGGGCGTTGATGGCGAAGACCTGGTCGGCCGATAATCCGAAGGCGGCGCTGATGGCGCGCAAACGGGCCGTCATCGTCGACGCCGCCCTGAAGGCGTTTCTGGAGGCGGGATACGCGGAGGCCTCGGTCAATCGCATCGCGGCTGCGGCCGGGGTGTCGATCAAAACCCTCTATCGGCACTACGAGAGCAAGGACGATCTGTTCAGCGCAGTCATGCAGGCGGCGTGCGGCAAGCCCCCCGGTGACAGCGATGAGCAGGATGAGCCGCCGCCAAATTGGTACGCCCTACCGCCGGGCGAGGCGCTTCCCCAAGCCGGGGCGGAATATCTTCGCCACGTCTTGTCTCCGGATCAGTTGGCGCTCTACCGCGTCGTTGCCCGCGATGCACACCGCTTTCCCGAACTCGGGCGGCGCTATCAGGAAGCCACGACCGGCACCCATGCGATCTTCGCCGGCTATCTTGATCTATGGGCGGACCGCGAGGGCTGGATAGTGCCTGACAAGAAGACTGCCGCCCAGGTGTTCGCTGGGCTGCTGAAGGCCGGAATCTTCGACGAGGCGTTGCTGGGGCTAAGCCAGCCTTCGGGCGACGAGATCACCGACCAGGCGCAGGGTGCCGCGCAGAACATGCTCCTGCTTCTGCGCGCCGAGCGTTTCTGATGATGGACGACAGGCACTCGGGACCACTCCGGCGCGGGCAGCCATCGAAGCCTTCCTGGCACGCCATAGCCTGGTGTCTTGATCCCTGTGGGGCCTGTCGCAAAGTTCGATTTCTGATGCAGAACTCAGAGCCTATTCATCATCCGCTGGAGCGTTGCTAAAAGGGTGCGCGCCGAGCAAATCGACTGGTTGCGCGCGCCCTCTTAAAGTGCGCGCTCCAAGCTGCTGCCAATTCCGCACATCCACCGCCTCCCCGGCCGCCGTGAGGAAGGCGCGGGAGACGACGAGCGGCAGCCCAACCGCCTTCGTTTCCTGTTCAAGCCGCGCTGCGATGTTCACGGTGTCGCCTAGAACCGTAAACTCGAGCCGCGTCTCATCGCCGACCGCCCCGCAGAACGCGTCGCCGGCGTGCAAGCCGATGCCGAGTTCGAGCGCCCCGTTGCCACCCGTCGCCTCCAGATCGCGCGCCCACTCGCCTGGCGTACCGGCGAGCAGGGCGCGGGCGCAGGTCAGCGCGCGCCGCGCGTCGTCCGGGCGTGGCGACGGCAAACCGAATACGAGCATCGCCGCATCGCCAATGAACTTGTCGACAACACCCTCGCACCGCGTTGCGGTCGCGACCACGAAACGGCGAAAATCGGCAAGAAGCCGGCCCGTGGCGGCCGGGTCCATTGTCTCCGCTCGCCTGGTGAAGCCGCGAATGTCGACGAACATCACCGCCACGGCTTGGCGGCGCCCCTCGCGCAAAGCCGTCAAGCCGCTTTCGGCGAGTTGACCGGCGATTTCTGCTGGAAAATAACGCGTGAGGTTCGCGCTACGGCGCGCTTCGTTGATCGCACGTTGCAGCAGGGACCGTGTTCGCGCGGCCGCGGCGACGAGGATCGCGCCCGCAGCGATGAGCATCGCGAGCCGCATAATGTTGGGCGGCGCGTCGAAGAAGCGACCGATGGCAGCGGGCGGGGTGTCGGCAAGCGTGTCAAATCCGAAATCGGCGGCGGCGATGGCAACCAGACCGCCCGCCAGCAGTGCCGTGGCATACAGGAGCCGCGCCGGGTTGTATTGTAGCGCGCCGAATGCGAGGACCGCCGGCGCGAGCCAGAGTACTGGAAGGCTCGCGACATAGTTGCCGCCAAGACCGGTAGTGACGACATCGAGCCCGATATGGGTGAGCAGGAAACCGGCATCGCCAGTAACGAACGCCCACGGCATCCATGGGCGAAATCGGTGCGGGACGGCGAGGTGATAGGAAAGCGCGCCGAGCGCGAGATAGGCGACGATTGTCGCGGATGCGGCGGTGATTTGCACGGCGAGGACGGCGTCGTCGCGCTGGGCGTGCGTGACCACCGCAATGGCGAAGACCGCGCCCAAACTCAGCGCTATCGCCATTCGAAGCTGCCCGACGACGCGTTCGGCGCTCCGCTCCGCGTCGGCGAACAGCGCCTTCGCTCGCTCGTCCACGCGCCTTGGAGCCATTTCGTGCTCCGGCTTGGATCGGTGGCGCCACACAGGGGTGATAATCTCGGCTGACCAGCAGGGTCAGTGCGCGAGCGCAGCGGCGCCCGCTTTCATCGGTTGGGGTCGCCCCAGCGAGACCGATTAGCGGGCTCCAACGTCACCAGACGCGGCGCGCCTGGCGGCGGCCGTCTTTAGGTTTTTGGCGCCGGCGCCTTGCCCGCCGACCGCTTTTCGGCCGCTTTCTTTTTTTGCTTGGGTTTCTTGGCTTCCCGGCTTGACCGCTTCTGTTCCTTGTTCGCCATGGGGCTCTCCTTTGCGCGTACGATTTCGTCGAAATATGCCGCGGATCGGCACTGAATCAACAACGGAATTGACTCGTATGCGCTAATTTACGATGGCCGCGTCGTCACATCGGGAACAGAGCGCAGCCTCGCCGGTGACCGGATTTGATTGAGGTGATCGCTATCCTGAAATTGCCCGATTCATAAGGCAAGCTTTTGGCCAATAGCTCTCCGGGAAACGAGACCGCCTCTGGACCAAGAAGCAGGGCCGGTCGGGCAATCACGCCCCACCGAGCCAAGCGGATCTTTCAACCTGAAGGGGAAATCTTGCTGCAGATTTGCTGCAGATGGCGGGACCGTTAATCATTGACGCAACTAATTGTTGCGGCGAGTGGCACTGTGTTCCGCGCCTCCTGATGATCGGCTGCCTCGCGTTTGAGAAAGTAGCGTGCCATGGGGCGAGATCCGCCGGGAACGCTACCTCCAGAGGTCGGCTTTCGCTTATATAGATCACTTGCACGTTCGAGGTTGTCCAATGATCTCCCGTTCGCGACCCGACCCGCTGGTGCTCTGCATCCTCGACGGCTGGGGCGAGCGGCCGAATGCCGACGACAATGCGATCGCGGCCGCCCGCGCCCCGGTGTGGCACCGGCTGCTGGCGCGCTGGCCGCACGCGCACTTGCAGGCGAGCGAGCACTATGTCGGGCTCCCCGATGGCCAAATGGGCAATTCCGAGGTCGGCCACACCAACCTCGGCGCCGGACGGCTGGTCCTCCAGGATCTGCCGCGCATCGACGCCGCAATCGCCAGCGGGCAGCTCGCCACCATGCCGGCATTACGCGACTTTATCGGCAAGCTGAAAGGGCGCCGCGGAACCGCTCATTTGATGGGGTTGCTGTCGCCCGGCGGCGTGCATTCGCACCAGCACCAGATCGCCGCCCTCGCCCGGATCCTCGCCGAGGCAGGGGTGCCGGTCGTGGTCCACGCCTTCCTCGACGGGCGAGACACGCCGCCCAAGGCCGCGGCGTCGTATCTGGAAAATTTCGACCGGGACCTTGCCGGTCTCGACCGAGTTCGCGTCGCCACTCTTTGCGGCCGTTATTATGCGATGGATCGCGACCAGCGCTGGGACCGGGTCGAAAAAGCTTATCGACTGATCGTGCAGGGCGCTGGCGAAAGCGCCGAGAGCCCGGGGCGGGGCGTAAAAGCCGCCTACGCTCGGGGCGAAACCGATGAGTTCGTGCAGCCGACGGCAATTGCCGGCTACACCGGGATGCAAGACGGCGACGGGGTGCTGCTCGCGAACTTTCGCGCCGATCGGGTGCGGGAAATTGCCGCAGCCCTGCTCGACCCCGATTTCTCGGGCTTCGCACGTGGCAAGCGTGTCGCGTTTGCCGCCGCACTCGGGATTGTCGAGTATTCGACCGGACTCAACCGCTTCCTCGGCACGCTGTTCCCGCCGGAGGATCTCAGGGATACCTTCGGCGAGGTCGTATCGCGAGCCGGGCTGAGCCAGCTGCGCATCGCCGAGACCGAAAAATACGCGCATGTCACGTTCTTTTTCAACGGCGGGCGTGAGGCGGTCTTCGCCGGCGAGAAGCGAATCCTGGTGCCGTCACCCAGGGTCGCGACCTACGACCAGCAGCCTGAAATGTCGGCGCGCGAGGTAACCGACCGAGTGGTGGAGGCGATTAGATCTCATCGCTTCGACGTCATCGTGCTGAACTATGCGAATGCCGACATGGTGGGACATACCGGCCGGCTCGACGCGGCGGTCAAGGCGGTCGAGACCGTAGATGCCTGCCTCGGTCGGCTATCGGAGTCGGTCGAGCAAGCGGGCGGCACGCTCGTCATCACTGCCGATCACGGCAATGCCGAGATGATGCGCGACCCGGAAACGGACGAGCCGCATACGGCACACACGCTGAACCCGGTGCCGTTCGTCGTCGTCAACCCGCCGAGGCCGATCCAGCATCTCGCAGATGGCCGTCTCTCCGACGTGGCCCCCACCTTGCTCGACCTCCTGGGTCTCCCGCAGCCAGCGGTAATGACCGGTCACTCGCTGATCGCCGCTCTGGTGGAGAGTGCGGCAGGCTGAGATGGGTGTTGAGGCTTGGCGGACGGGGCTCGGCTTGATCATTGCGCCCGGAGGCAGATATCATAGGACGAGCAAGATCGTGGGTCGTGAGCCGATCGGACCCCCAACCAACAGGATCAGTGAATGAAGCGTTCGGGTCTTCTCGCGGCAGCGGTCGCAGCGGTTGTGCTGCTCTCTCTGCGTCAGGATCTCGGGGCGGCCAGCCCGAATTCGACGGAGACTTACAAGCAGCTCAATCTGTTCGGCGAGGTGTTCGAGCGCGTACGTGCCGATTATGTCGACGACGTCAGCGACAATTCTCTGGTCGAGTCGGCGATCAACGGGATGCTGACCTCGCTCGACCCGCATTCGAATTATCTGAACACGAAGAACTTCAACGATATGAAGGTGCAGACCCGAGGCGAGTTCGGCGGTCTCGGAATCGAGGTATCGATGGAGAACGGTCTCGTCAAGGTCGTCTCGCCGATCGACGACACACCAGCCGCCCGCGCCGGGCTCAAGCCCGGCGATCTGATCACCCATCTCGACGGCGAGCCGGTCCAAGGGATGACTCTGCCGGAAGCGGTTGAAAAAATGCGCGGTCCGGTCAGCAGCGAGATCAAGCTGACGATCCGGCGAGAAGGGCGCGATCCCTTCGATGTCAAGCTGATCCGAGCGACGATCAGGATACAGTCGGTTCGCTCCCATCTCGAGGGCGACAATATCGGTTACATCCGAGTGACGACCTTCAATGAGCAGACCGATGCCGGCCTCAACAACGCGATGAAGAACCTCAAGCAGCAGGCGGGTAACAAACTCGTCGGGGTGGTTCTCGATCTGCGCAACAACCCGGGCGGGCTGCTCGACCAAGCGGTCGCGGTCTCGGATGCGTTCCTCGAGAAGGGCGAGATCGTTTCCACCCGAGGCCGGCGCGGCGAGGACGCCCAGCGATACAATGCCCGTGCCGGAGACATCGCCGGCGGGCTTCCCGTGGTCGTGCTGATCAACGGCGGCTCGGCTTCGGCGAGCGAGATCGTCGCCGGTGCGCTGCAGGACCACCACCGAGCGATCCTTCTCGGCACGCGGTCGTTTGGCAAGGGATCGGTCCAGACCATCATTCCGTTGCCTGGACACGGGGCAATGCGGCTCACCACCGCGCGCTACTACACGCCGTCGGGACGGTCGATCCAGGCCAAGGGAATCGATCCCGACATTATCGTCGAGGCTGCCAAGATCGAGAAAACTGCCGAGAAGGGCGAGGCCAAGCCGGCCACGGCCTCTGATCTGAAGAGGGACGATGCGGTGGAAGGCGGCGCCGAGCAAAGTTCGGTTGATCCGTCGATCATGGGCAAGCCGGAAGACTATCAGCTAACCCGCGCGGTGGACATGCTGCGCGGCATCGCGCTGTTCAACGGGCGCGTGGTCAACTAACGGCCGAAGCGAGGGCTGCTTCGGGGCATCTTATGTCTGCCGAGACACCGGGATACCGCCCGGGGGTCGGCATCATGCTGTTGAACCACGCGGGTGAGGTATTCGTCGGCCGACGCATCGATATGCCGGCAATGCCTGCCTGGCAGATGCCGCAAGGCGGGATCGACCCAGGCGAGACGCCCTTCCAGGCCGCTTTGCGCGAACTCAGAGAGGAGATCGGCACCGACAAGGTGGAACTCCTCGGCGAGAGCCAGGGCTGGCTTAGGTACGACCTGCCGGCCGAGCTCTCCCGTGGAATTTGGGGTGGGCGCTATCGCGGCCAGCAGCAGAAATGGTTCGCCATGCGCTTTACCGGGGATGATTCGGATATCGACCTCGCCACCGAGCATCCCGAATTCGACGCCTGGAAATGGGTATCGCCCGAGCGGCTCCCCCATGTGATCGTTTCCTTCAAGCGTCAGCTATATTTCGATATCCTGGCCGAGTTCCGGGTATACTGCGCCGCTGCGAAAAATCTTTGACGTTTAACTCAGAAGCTTAGCCGGCTGACCGCTGCAGCGATCATTGCGCTATCGGGCATCGCCGTTTGAGCGCCGCGCGCCAGGCAAGCAAGACCCGCCGCGGCGCTGGCCCGGCGCAGGGCAAGTTCCAGCGTCGACCCGAAATCGAGCGAAGCGGCGAGAACGCCGACGAAAGTGTCGCCGGCGCCGGTCGTGTCGAGCGGCTCGATTGGCAGCGCCGGCACTTCCAGCCGCATCCCATCGCGCAGAAAGGCCACCGATCCCGCCGCACCGCGCGTTATCACAAACCCTTGCCGCAGCCGCATGGCGAGACGCGCCGGATCCGACCCCAGCGTTGTCGCTTCGCTCTCGTTGGCGATCACGAGATCGATTTCCCCCAACAACGCGGGGTCGATCGGCAAGGCAGGCGCCAAATTGAGCAGGACGCGGCCATGATGCGCCCGCATGCGCCGGATCAGCGCTTCGGTTTCGCCGGACGGAACCTCCATCTGCGCGACAAGAGTGACATCCGGGCCGAGCAGTTCGTCGGCCACCTGGCCGGACCGCACGCTCATGTTGGCGCCCGAGGCCACCGCGATTAGGTTCTCCCCTTCCTTCGAAACCATGATCGCGGCGCAGCCCGTCGGCTGGTCGACGACCTGCACCAGCCGTGTATCGACACCCTCGCGGCGCAGCAGGTCGAGCGCGATATCGGCAAAGGCATCGGCACCGACGGCGCCGGCGAGCACGACCGCAGCGCCGGCACGGCGGGCAGCCAAGGCCTGATTGGCACCCTTTCCGCCAGGGAGCATCGCGTAGTCGTCGCCCAGAACGGTCTCGCTCGGCCGCGGCAGCCGAGGAACCGGTACGATAAGATCGGCGTTGATCGAGCCAAACACCAAGATCATCGCGGCTCCTTCGAGCAAGTATCTATTCGTTAACTATAACTAATCACACTCACACCGCGAATGTCCGGGATAATCAATCCCCGGCTGGCTGGAGATCGCGGGATGATGAATTTGGAGAAGCGCGCTCTCGGGCGAACCTCGCTCGAAGTAACCGTGTTCGGCCTCGGCTGCGCGACCCTGGGCGGTCACCGGATACCGGTGACCCGCGAGGAGGCCGAAGCGATTGCGCGCGCGGCTTGGGCGGCCGGTATGCGCTATGTCGATACCGCGCCCTATTACGGCTTCGGGCAGGCCGAGCGGTGCGTCGGCGACGCGCTGCGCGCGGTACCGCGCGAGGAGTGGGTGTTGTCGACAAAGGTCGGGCGGCTGCTGCGCCCCCAAGCCGAGGAGCCCGCGGGCGAACTGCCCCAGCCTCCAATGCCGTTCGATGCCGTGTTCGACTACTCTTACGACGCGATCATGCGGTCGTTCGAAGACAGCCTGCAGCGGCTCGGCTTGGCGCGGGTCGATATTCTCTACGTACACGATATCGGCGCAAAGCAGCACGGCGCGAAGGCGCATTCCGAGATCATGCGCACATTCCGCGAAAGTGGCTACCGCGCGCTCGAAGAGCTGCGCCGGAGCGGTGTCGTGCGGGCGATCGGGATCGGCGTCAACGAGCGAGAGGTGCTGCTGGAAGCGCTGGAATGGGGTGACTGGGACGCTTTCCTGCTCGCCGGGCGCTATACTTTGCTCGAGCAGGCCCCGCTCGATGATCTCTTGCCGAAATGCCTTTCCGCGGGTGTGTCGATCGTCGTCGGCGGCCCGCTGAATTCCGGGATCCTCGCCGGACGCGATACCTGGAACTACAAGGCCGCTCCTCCGGAGGTGGTCGCTCGGGTTGATGCGATCAGGGCAGTTTGCGCCCGTCACCAAGTGCCACTGGCGGCGGCGGCATTGCAGTTTCCGCTCGCCCACCCGGCCGTCGCGGCGATCATTCCGGGTCCGCGCAGCGTTGCGGAATTCGAGGCCAATTTGCGCCTTCTGCGCTATCCTATTCCAACGGCGCTGTGGGCGGATTTGCGGGACGCCAAGCTACTCCACCCGGACGCGCCGACACCGACCTGATTGATTAGGGGGAATTCCGATGAGAGTGAACGGTGCGATCATCCCTGACGCGATCGTCAAGCGCGTGATCCAACGCCGCGGCGCGGAGCACTCCTTCGCCGATCTCGACCCGCCGCGGACGGCCCTTGTCGTCATCGACCTGCAGCATGCCTTTATGAACGACGCAGTCGGATTTGCGGCAGTGCCGGCGGCGCGCGACATCGTGCCCCCCGTCAACCGCTTGGCTGCGGCGGTACGCGAGACTGGCGGCGGCGTGTTCTGGATCAAGATGACCCATGACGAGCGGTGCTTTAGCGAATGGTCGGTGGCCTACGAGCTGCCGACACTCGAGTATCGCGCCAAGCGCATCGCCGCACTCTCCGAAGGCACGCTCGGCCATGAGCTGTGGCCCGATCTCGACGTGCGGCCGGAGGACGAAATCGTCAAGAAATATCGTTACAGCGCGTTCATGCCGGGGACATCGGAGCTGCCCGACCGGTTGCGGGCACGGGGCTTCGATACGGTGTTGATCACCGGGACCGTCACCAATGTGTGCTGCGAAAGCTCGGCGCGCGACGCCAATATGACGAATTTCCGTACCATCATGGTCAGCGACGGCAACGCCGCGTTGAGCCAGGAGGAGCACGACGCATCGCTTGCCGCCTTCTACAATACATTTGGCGACGTCATGGACACCGACATGATCATCGCCAGCCTGGGGCGTTCGCGGTCGGCGCGGGCGGCCTAGCGTCGACGGCGCGAAGAACCAGGAGGGAGCATGAAGGAGAACCGGGTCAAGCGCATCCTGGGCGGAGGCGGCCTCGCTCTGGGGACCCATGTCGGCGGCATCGCCGATCCGCAGATTGTCGAGCTGATCGGGCTGGCCGGCTTCGATGCGGCTTTCATCGACATGGAACACACCAGCTTTGATCTGCACGATGTGCAGCTCGCCGTGATGGCGGCCGAGCGCGTCGGGATCACGCCGATCGTTCGCACCCCGGGCTTCGACCCCGCCTTTATCCTGAGGCTGTTGGACATGGGTGTGCAGGGCGTCCAAGTGCCCCATGTCGGCGACGCCGCAACGGCCCGCGCCGCGGTCAATGCCGTGCGCTACCCGCCGCTGGGTGATCGCGGCATGGCGGCCGGCAGCCGTGCGGCCGACTACGGCAACATCCCGCTCGTCGAGCATATGGCGCAATCGAACCGCGAGATCCTCTTGGCCTGCATGATCGAGGACATGGCGGCCGTCGAACGGATCGACGAGATCGCTGCCGTGGAAGGTGTCGATCTGCTGGCGGTCGGGCCTTCCGATCTGTCGAGATCGCTCGGCGTCAGCGGCCAGCCTGATCACCCGCGGCTCGTCGCCGCGATTGACCGGGTGCGCGAGGCGGTCAAGAAGGGTGCGGGCGCCCGGCTGGCGCTGCCATTGAACCATGCCGCCTTTCCCCGCAACGCGGCGCAGCTCCGGGAGCTCGGCGCCGGCTACACCAATTGCGCTCCGACCCCCGAAGCCCGTCTGCTGCAATCGTTCCAGACCCAAGCTGCCGAAGCGCGCAAGCTGCTGGGCTGAGCACCTGGGGCTGCTGTCGCCGGCTTGAGCATCCTGCGACTTGTGGTTGTCCAGTTTATGACAGCCCGCTGCACCTGCAGCGGGTCTGCAGCGGGACCTCGTCTTAAGGTTGCACGAGTGGCCTGACTGGCTTCGGGCGGCCTCACCATCTGAGGGCGCTGCGATCAGCCTTCATGTATTATACCGGCTTCCTTTGATCCCCAGATGTAGTAGAGTTGATATGCAAGCACACCGTGTTTGGGGGATGGGCGATGCCAGCATACTTCTTTCGCAGCGAACCGGGGGCGGCGGAGCTGCGGCGCTTGGCACGACGCGAGAGCGGTCGTGTCTGCCAGCGGGTTCTGATGATCGCGAACCTGCTCGAGG
>Ga0210407_10000669_pt1 | contig 36859 bp, 40 predicted proteins | sample IncBWC27MmetaG_FD_150860 | JGI IMG/M metagenome (GOLD analysis project Ga0210407, IMG submission 150860) | Forest soil microbial communities from Barre Woods Harvard Forest LTER site, Petersham, Massachusetts, United States - Inc-BW-C-27-M | ecosystem: Environmental > Terrestrial > Soil >...
GGATTGGCGACCGGCGCATGGTCCGTCTGATCCGCAAATGGCTGAAGGCCGGGGTGATGGAGGATGGGGAGGTCAAGCCGGCGACGGTGGGGACGCCGCAAGGTGCGGTGATCTCGCCGCTGCTCGCTTGGTCTTGAGGCCAGAGAGGGAGAGCGCCTTCCGAATGAGTTCGTCCTCGATCTCGATATTGGTCCGCATTCCCGAGCTCCGAGGTGTACGAATTTAGGAATTTATACACATATTGCGCCAAGCCGCGAGAGGATTCGCGGGCGCAACGCCCACCTCGAAGGTCACTCCCTTTCGACCTTGAGGGCTAGTTGCGAGAACCGTCCGCAGCGCAGCACGCGGCGTTCATTCCTCCGGCATCCCGGCCTGGCGCAGGCCGGCGAAATAAGTGGTTTCGAACAGAGCGCCGATCTTCGGGTCTCCGGAAGTCTCAGACATTCCGAAAAACCCGATGGCCTTCAATCGGGCGATGCTTGAAAAACGATCGTCGCCGCTCAGCTTCCGCGCTTCCTCGAGTTCCGCGGTAGCGGGCTCGGTTTTGCCTCTTAGGGCATAGGCGGACGCGAGGTAGGCGTGCACGTACCATAGTCCTGGGTTGGCGCTGCGCGCCTTGTCGAACCATAGGATTGCTTCGTCGATCCGCGATTGCAGCAGATGTGCCTGCCCAATCCGGAAATACCAAATGCCGATCCGGTAATCGCGCGGACTGAGGCGGATAGCTTGCTCCTGGAGCGGGATTGCCTCCTGTATCGGCCCGACGAAGATCTTGCACCTGCCGATATCGGCTAATAACCCCGACGAGTTACGATTGAGTGCGAGCGCCGTCTCGTATTCGGGAATGGCCTTATCGCATCGGCGTTGCACACGCAGCGCTTGGCCTCGGGCGAAATGTGCGAGCGCGCTGCGGGGTGATGTCCTGACAGCTTGTATGGCCAGCTCTTCCGCACGTTTGATGTCGCCATCGTCTGTCTGGGTTGGAAAGTTCAACACGCGGTCCACGAGCGCGCTCGCCAACAAGCTCTGTGCCTCAGCAGAACCGGGATCAAGCGTCAGCGCGCGCTCGAATAGACTAATCGCTTCGGCAGAGTTGTACCGTGACGGCGGCTTCCACATTGCGGCGCGTCCCCGCAGAATGTAGTCGAGCGCGTCGGGATTATTGGTCGGTCGGGCAGCCTCCGCGGCGACCAGCTCGAGGTTGAGGGCGGCCGAGATCCCGTTCGTGATTTCGTTTTGTAGGGTGAACAGATCGGCCGTCTCGCGGTCGAACCGCGCGGCCCACAGGTGCGCGTCGGTCTCGACGTCGATTAGCTCGGCGGTGACGCGGAGCTGATTGCCCGACCGACGTACGCTCCCTTCCAACACATAGCGCACCCCCAGCTCGCGGCCGATCTGCTTCGTATCGACCTGCTTATTCCTGTAGGTGAAGGCGGTATTGCGCGAGATCACGAACATGTGCGCGATCCGCGACAGATCTATCGTCAGATCCTCGGTGACCCCGTCGGCAAAATATTGCTGCCCCGGGTCGTTGCCGAGGTTGGCGAGGGGCAGCACCACAATCGACAGGCGCGGCGCTTGGAGCGCATCCCTGGGCCGGAGTGAGCGCCAATTCCAGGCGACCCCCGCGGCGACGAGAACCAGAGCGCCTATGAGCGTAGCGATGACGCCGCCCCAAAGCGGACGCCGTCCTCTCGATCTCGATCCGGGGGCTATGCCACCGATCGGCCGCAGCAAGCCTGGACCGTGCGCTTGCTCATCATCGGCCATAAGCCCGTCGCTGCCATTGCCGGCCGACGGGGCAGATGGCGGCGACGCCGTGCGCTCGACCCGCGTCACCGGCGCGACAAAGCGGTAGCCGCGACCGGGTACGGTCTGGATGCAGCTGCCCTCTGCTCGCCCGTCATCGAGGATGCGGCGCAGCGCCGCGACCTGCACGTTGAGGTTGCTGTCTTCGACCGCTGTTCCCGGCCAGACGGCCTCGATGATCTCCGCTCTCGAGACGAGATCTCCTGGCCGCTCAACCAGCACGCCGAGAATGTCGAGCGCGCGCGAACCGATCGCCATCGGAGCGAAAGCACCGCGCTCATCCTGCCGGAACAGAACACCGGCGCGCCGGTCGAGACGGAAGCCCTCGAATAGGGAACTCTCGGTCGAGGAGGGTGCGTCCATCTTCCGCCTCCCGTATGTTCTCCCGTTTTCCTGAGATTTTAGCTCAATTTAGATTTTTTTATCACGGTCTCATAGCGCCCCCTCCCCGCAACGCGCCCTATGGCCTTCCACAAAACCGCGAGGAAGGGAGGGCAAACATGAAAAGCTGGCTTTGGAAGGGATTGCTTGCCGCCGCGACCGCTTTGCCGGCGCTGAGCGGTGTGGCCTGGGCGCAGAGCGATGAGGGTTGCTCCAACGCGACGCTCAAGGGCGATTACGCCTTCGCTGTTACCAATTTGTTGGTCCCGCAAGTTGTGGCAGGCATCGAGACTTTCGACGGCAAAGGCAAGTTCACGCAGCGTGATTACATAGGCGACAGCCTTCGGACGAGAGGCCAGACTGATTTCTCGCCGGAAGGACAAGAGACGGGCACCTATAAGGTCAATGCCGACTGCACGGGCAGCGCGGTGATTAACTTAAACGTGCTCAGTACCCCTCCGCCCCACGGAGAGATACACATCGTGTTTGTGATCAGCGGCGGCGGCCGTTCTTTCCACGGAGTCGTTTCAGAGTTCACTCCGCCGGGATTCACAACACCCCAACCCACCCAAACCCGTTTTGACGACTGGAAGGTCGGGTCGGACCAGGACAACTGAAAACGATTCGGCAGCAGAGTCCTGGACGAGGAGGACGCGAAATGAAGACTAGGCACCTGAAAATCATTTGCGGCATGGCGTTGGCGACCATGCTTGCTCTGGCGACGCATAACTCGGTGTTGGCGCAGTCCGGGCAAGAACAGCGGGGAAAAGAACAGCAGCCGCTCGAAGGCGTTTGGGATATCAGCGTCACAGTTCGGTCGTGTAGTACGGGCGCAGCACTACATACCGGTCGCGCAATCCAAATTTTCATTGATGGCGGCACAATGACAGAAATCGCCGACAGAGCCAATCGTAGTGCCGGTCTGGGGACGTGGCGTCATCTCGGCGGGCGCAATTACGCCACCCACCACGAGTTCATCGAATATGACGCGGCTGGCAGCTTCAACGGGACTACGGTACTTACGCGCGAAATCGAACTCAGCGAAAACACCGACGATTTCACCGCGACTACTACTACCGAAGTCTATAACGCCGCAGGTCAGTTAATCAATACTGTCTGCGCCACCTCAACAGCTACGCGCTTTGAATAGAATCTGACTGTCACGGGAGCCGTTGACATCGTCGATCGTGGCTGGCGTCCCGCTAAAACTGAAGGAAGGGAGGAAGAAGATGAAAAGTTGGCTTTGGAAAGGAATGCTTGCGGGCGCGGTAGCGTTGCTGGCGGTGAGCGGTCTGGCCTGGGCACAGGACAATGACGGGTGCTCGAACGCTAGCCTCAGGGGAAGATACGGGCTGGCGACGCACGGCGATTTTGTAGGCGTCTACGGCACGGAGACCCCGCCCGCTATTCACTTTTACACTGGGCCTTCAGGCGATCAGGCTCCCGTAAGGCTCGATCTGGTCACAGCAGAGACCTTTGACGGCCATGGCAACGCCACTCAATTGGAATACGTGTTTTCCAATGGTTCGGATGTGACGAACGGCTTCGTCGGGCCGGCGACCGGCACCTACCAGGTGAAGCACGATTGCACCGGTACGGAAACGCTCACATACCCGAACGGATTCGAAATCGACCGGGCGTTTGTCTTGTCCAATGGGGGAAGAACCATCCACATTCTGACCACAAAAATCCACACACCGTTCCTTCCTCCGGAAGCCTCGGCGGGCGTGGATTGCTCAAAGGGCTGCGATGTCGCCATCCAATTGTACGCGGACGGCGAACGCCAATAACCGATGGCCGGACCACTGAAGGAGACACAAGGGAGAGATTAAAAATGAAAAGGGTTAAAAAGCATATCAATTAAGAACAACCAAGCAAGGAGGACCATCATGAAAAAGACGATCATTTCGGCAGTTGTTTTTGCGAGCATGTTTGTCGTGGGCGCCGTGCCCAACGCACAGGCCCGACAGTGCTCAAATGCCAGCTTGGAAGGCGCGTATGGATTTTTGGACGGTCACATTCTCGTCCCCGCCGGAACACCTTTTGCGGGCCTTGGTCGCTGGAACTTCGACGGAAGGGGCAATTTCACTAGCACCTTAACGATCAACGACAACGGCACGGTGACACACCAAAGCGACTCTGGGCCCTATACCGTGAGTGCCGACTGCACTGGCAAGATTTTCATACTCGGAGGCACGGGAACCGTGGAGATCGTGCTCGTGGACGGGGGTAAAGAGTTCTACGAAATCGTCACGAACCCTTCTTCCTTAGTTATCTTGTTCAGTGTGGCCAAGAAGCAGTTTCCAGACGATCCAGACGATGAGGATAACGAGCAGCGCTAGAAGCCGACCGAAGCCGATCGATCTCGGTCATGACAGAAGAGGAATTGCCGACATGAAGGTGGCTTGCAAAACGGGGTGATCTGCGGACGAAGGCATACCGTACCGAATCCGAAGGAAGGGAGGCGAACATCATGAAGCGTGTAGGATTATGGGCTATAGGTATCGGGGTGCTTGCAAGTGTGGGGCTTCTCACCGTAGCGCAAGGATTTGCGGACGGAAATGACGGCGCAACAAAGTGCACCGTGAAGACGCTCAAAGGGCGGTATCTGTTCGGCGGCGGATCAGCAACGCTGTTCCCCCCAGCGTTTGGGGTAAAGGAGGTGTCGGTAGGCAGCGCCGCCGGATATCATATTTTTGATGGAAACGGCGGGGGCCAAGACTATGTCACATTCACGGTTAACGGCATCGACCAGAATGTACCTTCGCCCAACCAGCTGACGTATACGCTCAACCCGGATTGTACGGGAACCTACGCGGTACTCCCCTTAGGGGTAGGGTTCCCGACCTTCGATATATTCGTCTCGCCCAATGGCGACGAGATGACCTCAATCAATACAGGTCCTCCGGGCGCCGCAGGCTCGTTTCCCCCGAGCAGGCGGGTGGCGCCCAAATAGAAACGCGCAGTAAAGCTGGCGGCTGGTAGGGGCGGCACGCTCCCCGATTTCCCCGAAGACAAGATCATCTGCGATGGGCTCAGCCCGAGCTTTCGGCTGCTCAGCCTGCTCACCGGCGTCAGCGGATCAGATCGATCTCGACCCCGATGGTCTGAGCAATGCTTTGCCAGGAGCGATCCGCCGTCAGCGCCGGCACCCCGAGCCGCGACGCGAGCGCCAAACAAGCGCGGTCGCCGAATGATAGCCCTGCTCGTCTTGTCGCGGACAAGAGCAGTCCAGTGGCAAAGGCCAGCTCCTCGTCGAAAACGACAATTTCGATCGGGAGGGGATCGAGGACGAGGCGGATATCCCGTTCCGCCGCGCCGTTGCGGGCGAAGTGCCCGACAATTTCGCCAAGGTTGACAACCGTCAATGCAGATGCGGCGAGAACGGCACGAACCTTTTCACTACCCGGTTCGCCGAGCAGCAGGGCCAGAAGAGCGGAAGCATCGAGAACCGCCAGGGTCATTCACGCGCGGCTTCTCGCCGCCGTTCGGCGAGAAAGGCATCCACGGAAGCATCGGGGTTATCACCGAGCAGCCGACGGGTGAGTGTCTGGGCGCGGCCAACAACCTCGTCGACCGTCCTGATACGAATCTCCCGACCATCGAGTTCCACTACGACCTCGCCGCCTCGCTCGAGACCAACTGCCTTGCGAAACTTTGCCGGAATGCTGATGCGGCCCGATTGCGAAATCCGGGCAAGTACGCCTGACATGGGTGTACTTTCGCTATTTGCCATCTCCTGATGATATGGCCGAAAAGTCGTCCCTGGCAAAAATTATCCAGTTGGGCAGAGAATCTGAGCAGCTCATCGGAGCCGAGCGGCGGATCACGGATCAGGATTTTCGATGGCTCGGAGCTGTCTCCGTCTTGGCTGACGGCGTTCGTCAACCGAGCGTGCCGGCGGCGCGCAATGCCGCGATCTCCGCCGGATCGAGCCAGTCGGCGAGCACCGCTTCCGCCTCCTCGGGGTCGCTCGGCGGCTGCGGCGGGATCGGCAGGTCCGGGACCGTTCGGCTGAAGCGCGGCGCCGGCGCCGGCTGGACGATCCCGTCGATCTCGACATAGGTCCGGCGCGCCGCGTTGTGCGGGTGGTGTGGGGCCTCGTCGGTGGTCAGCACCGGCGCGAAGCAGGCGTCCGTCCCTTCGAGCAATGCGCACCATTCGTCGCATGTCCTGGTCTTGAACAATGCCGCGAGCCGGGCCTTCGCCTCGGGCCAACCTTCCCGGTCCATCTGCGGCGGAAAAGTTGCCGGGTCGAGGTCGAGGCGCCGCAGCAATTCGGCGTAGAACTTGCCCTCGATCGCCGCGACCGAGATCCAGCGCCCGTCGGCGCATTCATAGACCTCGTAGAAATGCGAGCCGGTATCGAGGATGTTGGTGCCGCGCTCGTGGCTCCCCAGACCCGCTGCCATCATCCCTTGGAACGCCGTCATCAGCGATGCCGCGCCGTCGACCATCGCTGCGTCGACGACCTGACCCTGGCCCGAGTGCCGCGCCTCGATAATGCCGCAGACGATCCCGAAGGCGAGATAGAGGGCGCCGCCGCCGAAATCGCCGATCAGGTTCAATGGCGGGGTTGGAGGTTGGCCATGACGGCCGAAGGCGTGCACCGCACCAGCCAAGGCGATGTAGTTGAGGTCGTGCCCGGCGGCCTGTGCCAGCGGTCCCTCCTGGCCCCAGCCGGTGACACGGCCGTAGACCAGGCGGGGATTGCGGGCGAGGCAATCCTCGGGGCCGAGACCGAGCCGCTCGGTCACTCCCGGGCGGAACCCCTCGATCAGCGCATCGGCGCGCTCGACAAGGCGCAAGGCGAGCGCCTTGCCGTCCGGGTGCTTGAGGTCGAGCGCCAGGCATCGCCTGCCGCGGAGCAGCAGGTCATAACGCAGCGGACGCGGGACGCCGAGGTCGCTTCCGCCCGGCCGATCGATGCGCAGCACCGTGGCACCGAGGTCGGCGAGCAGCATCGCGCACATCGGCCCGGGCCCGATCCCCGTCAGTTCGACGATTTTGATCCCGGCGAGCGGTCCCACGGCGAGCCTCCTTTGCGATCCGGCGGCAGCCTGCGAGGTGCTGCGGTCCGGGTCAAGCCCCCCTCACCTTCCGCCATCATGGCACCCCAATCGCGGTGTATCTTGCCTTGAGAATGGCCGCGCCGCGGCCATCGCGAGCGAGAGCATGGCCGTAGAAGATGACGATCCGCCGCCGTTTCCCGATAATCTCCCGGCTCATCGGTGCTGCCCGGATCGAGGCGTCAGGAAATTGTCAAAATTCCCCTGCCGCAGTGTCCTTGAAGCGTCCCACACGGTATCGTAAGCCTTTGATAGAGAAGATGATTTCGGCAACGAACCCGGCTCCGATGCGATTTTTCCCCGTGAATTCCCCTGTCAGCAGGGAGAATACCGCGTGGAGGCGCTGAGCATGTCGGGACCGCTCGCAGGTATCCGAGTCGTCGATTTGACCTCGGCGGTATTGGGGCCGGTGGCGACCCAGATCCTCGGCGACATGGGTGCGGACGTGATCAAGATCGAGATGCCGGGCGGCGACCCGGTCCGGCCGCTGGGGCCGGCGCGCCATCCCGGCATGGGCGCCTATTTCCTCAACATCAACCGCAACAAGAAGAGCGTCGAGCTCGACTTGAAGCGGCCGGCGGCGCGCGCGGCGTTGCTCAGGCTGGTCGAGACCGCCGATGTCTTTGTCCACAATATGCGGCTGGGAGCGGCCGAGCGGCTCGGGCTCGATTATCCGGCGCTCGCCGCCCGCAACCCGCGCATCGTCTATGCCGCGGCGACCGGCTTTCACAGAGACGGGAAATACCGCGACCGGCCGTCGTTCGACGACGTGATCCAGGGCGAGAGCGGTCTTGCAGCACTCAACGGCGGCGCCGGCGGCGAGCCGCGTTATGTGCCGATGGCGGTGTGCGACAAGATCTGCGGCTATGTGCTGGCCTCGGCGATCGGCATGGCGCTGTTCCATCGCGAGCGCACCGGCGAGGGCCAGGACGTGCATGTCCCGATGCTGGAGACGATGGTTGCCTTCAACCTCGTCGACCATCTCTGGCACGGCGTCCTCGCCGAGCCCGAAAAGGGGCTCGGCTATCCGCGCATGCTGACCGAGCACCGCCGGCCGTTCCCAACGAAGGACGGGCATATCTGCATCCTGGCGACGACCGACGCGCAGTCGCGCCATCTGTTCGAAGCGATCGAATGCCCCGAGCTCGCCGATGACGAGCGGTTCGCGACCCTGGCGCGCCGCACCGACAATATCGGCGCGCTCTACGCAATCGTCATCGACCGGATGCGCCGGCGCACCACAGCCGAATGGCGCGAGCGGCTCGACGCGTTCGATGTCCCCAACGGAGTCGTCACCGACCTCGAAGGGCTGCTGGCCGACCCCTATCTCGGCGAAGCCGGGTTCTTCCAGCAGGTCGAGCATCCCACCGAGGGCAAGATGCTGACGATGGCGATCCCGGTGGCGTTCTCCGCCTCTCCCGGCGACAGCTTCCATCTCCCGCCGCCCCGCCTCGGGGAGCATACGAGAAGCGTGCTCGCCGAACTCGGCTATTCCGCGGCCGAGATCGCCGCACTAACCGAATAGCGGTTTAAAACATCGCAGGGGTGGCCGAAGCTGTTTCGTTGACCAAGGGTTCAACCACGACCGCCACCACGCCGGCACGCTTCATGTCGAGCACGTCGGCAGCACGCGGCGAGAGGTCGAGGATGCGTCCGCGCGTGAATGGGCCGCGGTCGTTGATTTTGACGACAACCGAGCGGCCATTGTCGAGGTTTGTCACCTTCGCAAAAGAAGCCAGCGGCAGCGAGCGATGGGCGGCGGTGGCGGTGACGGTGTCGAGGATCTCGCCGCTTGCGGTGGGGCGACCCACATGGTTGTACCACGCGGCTTTACCAAACTGACTCCTGCCAACCACCCGAACCGAGGGGTCTGGGTCTTGCCGGGGTTTGCCGGAGGCTTCGCCTGGGTAGTCGGAGGTGCTGTCTTCGGCTGTCTTGGCCGTCTCCGGGGTCTCGCCTATCGCGCAGGCGGATGTGACCAAGCACGCAAGGCAAATGCCGATCGCTCGACGCATTGGCATTGCATCGGATCCTTCTTCGCTGAGCATCGCCTTGCCGCGGGCAAATAGATCGCGCCGCCCCACGCCAGTAATACTGGGTGGGCAAGGAAATGCAGATCGGTGTAGGCCTGGTCGCCCCCCGACGGAACCAGGCATGGAGGGTAGGACGTTCGAGGCTAGCCAGTCGAAAAGGAGACTGTCAACCCAAACATGACCTTTGTTTTGTAACAGATATCTCCGTTTGTAGCATTTATGTGCTCTCTTTGTAACGCGATCTTAACAGATCGGGTAGAACTTAACTGATGGCTGTCAACCATTGCCCATTTTCTTAACTATATTACTTGAGCAGGCGTTCTTGGCTTACGAAGGTGGCAAGGGGCTGCCAAGATGCTCCGTTATTGCCCATACAGCATTGATAAATTCGCGCGGACTATATAGTATGGGTTCGTGGACGGCATGAGTCGGAGAACGCCTGCCTGTTCTTCGCCTGAAAAAACAGGAGGAAAAGGCGGGGCAGAGACGCGCGTTGGCATGCGCCGTCGGCATGGCGGCAATCTGCGATTGACCTAGCGCGCCGAACAGTATCCCATCCTTGCCCACCGTTACGCCCGGTCAAGGGGAGGACCAAATCGCGATGAGCATCAAGGGCAAGGCCAATATCGTCGGGATCTTCGAGCATCCGACGCGCAAGGCCGACGACAAGTCGCTGTTTCAGCTGCATGCCGAATGCGCCCGCGGCGCGCTCGCCGATGCCGGGCTCTCCAAGAACGACATCGACGGCTATTTCTGCGCCTCGGGCGACACGCCCGGCCTCGGCGCGCTGTCGATGATCGACTATCTCGGGCTCAAGCTACGCCACTGGGATTCGACCGATACCGGCGGGTCGTCTTATCTGCTGCAGGTCGGTCACGCGGCCGAGGCGATCGCCGCCGGCAAATGCTCGATCGCGCTGATCACCTTGGCCGGAAGGCCGCGCACCGAGGGTCAAGCGACCGGCACGGCACCGCGGGCTGCGACGGCGCAATCGGCTGAGACCGCGTTCGAGAACCCCTACGCGCCGGCCACCGCAAACATGTACGCGATGTGCGCGATGCGCCACATATACCAGTACGGGACGACGAGCGAGCAGCTCGCCTGGGTCAAGGTCGCCGCCTCCCATCACGCACAGCACAACCCGCATGCGATGCTGCGCGACGTCGTCACCGTCGAGGACGTCGTCAATTCGCCGATGATCGCCGACCCGCTGCACCGGCTCGATTGCTGCGTGATCAGCGACGGCGGCGGCGCCATCATTGTTGCCAGCCCCGAAGTGGCTAGAAGCCTGAAGCGGCCCCTGGTCAAGATCATCGGCGCCGGCGAAGCGCCCAAGCATCAGATGGGCGGGCAGATCGACCTGACCTATTCGGGCGCGGTGTGGTCGGGTCCGGCCGCCTTTGCCGAAGCCGGCGTCAAGCCCGCCGACATCAAATACGCCTCGATCTACGACAGCTTTACGATCACCGTGGTGATGCAGATTGAGGATCTCGGCTTTTGCGAGAAGGGCCGGGGCGGCCGGTTTGTCTCCGACGGCAATTTGATCTCGGGCACCGGCAAATTGCCTTTCAACACCGATGGCGGGGGGCTCTGCAACAACCACCCGTCCAATCGCGGCGGCCTGACCAAGGTCGTCGAGGCGGTGCGCCAACTGCGCGGCGAGGCGCATCCCGCGGTGCAGGTCAAGAATTGCGATCTGGCATTGGCGCACGGCACCGGCGGCTCGCTCGGCACCCGGCACGGTGCGGCGACCGTGATCATGGAGAGGGAGTGAGCGCGATGCAGAGCCAGGAACGCAAGATCCAAGCGCCGCAGCCCAATCTCGAGACCAAAGCGTTTTGGGATGCCGCCGCCGAGGGCAGGCTGATGATCGGCAAGTGCACCGCCTGCGGCCAAGTACATTATTACCCGCGCGCGATCTGCCCCTATTGCCTAAGCGACAAGACCGAGTTGCAACGAGCCTCCGGAAGCGGAACAATTTATACCTACAGCGTCATGCGGCGCGCGCCGATCCCGTATGCGATCGCTTATGTGACATTGCAGGAAGGGGTCTCGATGATGACCAACATTGTCGATTGCGACCTCGACAAGATCAAAATCGGCCAGGCCGTCCGCCTCGTCTTTAAGCCGAGCGACGGCGGCCCGCCGGTGCCGATGTTCACTCCCGCATGATGACTGAAGGAGAACAAGTCTGATGGACACGATCGAAGCAATGATTGCCGAGCGACCGCGGGGAATGGATCCGGAGGAATGGAAGGTACGGGTCGACCTCGCCGCCTGCTATCGCCTGACTGCCCATTTCGGTTGGGACGATATGATATTGGGCCATATCTCGGCGCGCGTGCCGGGCAGCGACCGTCATTTCCTGATCAACCCGATGGGAATGATGTTCCCCGAGATCACCGCATCGAGCCTGCTTAAGCTCGATCTCGACGGCAATCTGGTCGAGCCCTCGGACTACGAGCCGAATTACGCCGGCTTTATCATTCATAGTGCCGTCTACATGGTGCGCGAGGACGCGGGTTGCGTGCTGCACACTCACACCGAGGCTGACATCGCCGTCGGCGCTCTCGAAGAGGGGTTGCTGCCGCTGAGCCAATGGGCGATGCCCTTCTACGGCAATACCGGTTATCACGACTATGAAGGCGTCTCGCTCGATCTCGACGAGCGCGCCCGGTTGCAGCACGACCTCGGGCCGCATCAGGTGCTGGTGTTGCGCAATCACGGACTGCTGACCGTCGGCCGCAACCCCGCCGAGGCCTTCTGGCTGACCTATCATTTCGAGCGCTCGGCCGAGGCGCAGCTCAAAATCCAGGCGGCTGCGGCAGCCGGTGGCAAGATCGTCACGCCGGCGCGCGAGGTCTGCGAGCAATCCTCCCGCCGCATGGGCGGCGATGGCGAGCGGCGGCTCGCGGGGCAGCGCGAATGGCCGGCTCTGCTGCGTCTGATCGACAAACTCGATCCGAGTTACCGGAGTTGAGGAACGGATATTACGGCCGACCGCGCCGGCACGGTTCGCGTTCTTGGTGGATCTGGCCCAGGCGATATTGCAACTGTTCACGTTCTTCGCCATAGGGGGTGTACGCGAGCCGGCCGCGAATCTCATGCTCGGCGCTCCGAAGTCTCTCGCAATGCTTTCGGAACGCCTGTGCCTCGCTCCACCTGTAGTCTGGTCCGTAACCCGGCGGCGGATAACCGGTGCCGGGCGAAGGGGAATATCCCGGTCGCGGGTAAACCGGCGCGGCACCTTGCCGTGGCGGCGTCGGCGTCGCAGGCTGCCCACCATTGCATTGTAGTTGACCATTATTGTTGCCGATGTCGCCGACGCAACGCGCCACATTGAGGGCCGTCAGCTGTTCCCCACCGCCGCCAGCTCGACGGCAGACCGCGGTCAGCGTCGTGCCTTGCATCCTGATGTCCCTGCAGCTTTGCGTATATGAGCCGGGCGGTGGTGCCTGCGCATAAGCCGAGGCCGACAGCCCGGCCAATGCCACCAGCGCGGGCCACCCGAGACGAGCCTTCATTCCTGCCTCCTAGGGATGATGAGAACAACGCGAAACGACAACGGTCAAAATCCGGTGCCATGTCAGCGCGCTTGTCCCTCCGATGAGCCACAGGAATACCGAGATTTAGGGAGTGCCGTCATGCCTGACCCGCAGATAGCCTCGTATGCGTCATGGGCGTCGCCGATCACTTCGGATCTGATCGTCGCTTCGTCGATCGGTCTGGGCGACATCCTGACGGACGGCCGCGACATCTACTGGATCGAGAGCCGGCCGCAGGAGCGGGGAAGATCGGTCATCGTGCGCTGCTCGGAGAACGGCGGACCAGCGGATGTGACGCCGCCGATGCCGTCAGACAGCCAAGGCGCCGTCAATGTTCGTACTCGGGCCCACGAATATGGGGGCGGAGCTTATCTGGTCAGCGGCGGGGTCGTCTATTTCTGCAACGACGCCGACCAGCGGCTCTACCGGCAGGAGCGCGGAGGATCGCCGGTACCGATAACGGAAACGCCGAGCAAGTCGAGGGGGATGCGCTACGCCGACGGCGTCATGGATGCGGCGCGCGGACGGATGATCTGGGTCCGCGAGGACCACACGACGAGTGCGGCTGAGCCGGTAAACACCCTCGTCGACATCGCGCTGGACGGCTCGCGGCCGCAGCGCGTGCTGGTCTCGGGCAGCGACTTCTATACCGCCCCCCGCCTCAGTCAAGACGGCGCAAGGCTCGCCTGGCTCGAATGGCGCCATCCGAACATGCCTTGGGACGGCACAGAGCTGTGGGTCGCAAGTTTAGCCGCGGACGGGACCATCGCCTACAAACACAAGGTGGCCGGCGGTGATGCGGAGTCGATTTTTCAGCCGGAGTGGTCACCCGACGGTGTCCTCTACTTCGTGTCCGACCGCAGCGGGTGGTGGAATCTCTACCGTCTCGCCGGCGATCCACCGAGTGGGGGCTCCGAGGCCGAGGCGGTCTACCCTCTGGCGGCAGAGTTTGGCTCGGCGCAATGGGGTTTTCGTCCGTCGCGCTATGCTTTTGCATCTGCACGGCGGCTGCTGTGCAGTTACTCGCGGGATGGCGCGGCGTCATTGGCGGCAGTCGACCTGGAGACCCTCGCGGTAACGCGCATCGCCACCGAGTTCACTGAGATCGGCTCGCTGCGGGCCGCCAATGATGATGTTTATTTTGTCGGCGCCTCGGCGATGCATTTCCCGGCGATCGTCCAATTGTCGCCCATATCGGGAGAGGTGACGATCCTCAAGGTTTCCAACACGGAAGATGTTCGAGCTTACGAGGGCTACCTCTCGGTGCCGCAGTCGATCGAATTTCCGACCGAAAGCGGGCTGACTGCCTTCGGCCTGTTTCACCCCCCGGTCAATCGAGATTTCACCGCTCCCGCAGCAGAGCTGCCGCCACTAATTGTCCGTGCACATGGCGGACCGACCAGCGCGTTCTCGTCCGCCCTCGACTGGAGTGTCCAATACTGGACCAGCCGCGGGTTTGCCGTCCTGAATGTGAATTACGGCGGGAGCACCGGCTATGGGCGCCTCTATCGCAGACGCCTCCTGGGGCAGTGGGGCGTCGTCGATGTTGTGGATTGCATCAACGGTGCCCGTCACCTCGCTGCGACAGGGCGCGTGGACGGCAAGCGCATGGCAATCCGCGGCGGCAGCGCGGGTGGCTATACGACCTTATGCGCGTTGACCTTCCACGACGTGTTCACGACGGGAGTTAGCCACTACGGCATTAGCGATCTCGAGGCGCTGGCCAGGGACACCCACAAATTCGAGTCGCGTTATCTCGACGGGTTGATCGGCCCCTATCCGGCGAGGCAGGATCTCTATCATGACCGGTCGCCGATTCATTTTGCCGATCGACTATCGGTGCCGATCGCTTTTTTCCAGGGAGCGGAAGATCCGATCGTCCTGCCCAATCAGGCCGAGGCGATGGCGGCGGCGCTGAAGGCCAAGGGTCTGCCGTTCCAGTATCTGCTGTTCGAGGGCGAGCAGCATGGCTTTCGCCGCGCGCAGGCGATCAAACGCACCCTCGACGCCGAGTTGTACTTTTATTCGATCTTTCTGTCCGCGGCGAAACTCTCCTTCGCAATCGAGCCATGAGCTTGGCTCGGTCCGCGGCCGGCTCGACCATCAATCGTACGAAGCGGGGGGACGGCCGCTTACAATCGATCAGGCGCGGACGGGGACGCCCTTCTGCTCGAGGACCTGCTGCAACTCGCCCGTCTCGTACATCTCGCGGATAATATCGCAGCCGCCGACAAACTCGCCCTTGACATAGAGCTGCGGGATCGTCGGCCAGTTCGAGAATTCTTTGATCCCCTGACGAATTCCCGGGTCGGCGAGGACGTCGATGCCTTTGAACTTGACCCCGAGATGGCTCAGGATCTGCACCACGGCGGCGGAAAACCCGCATTGCGGAAAGACCGGGGAGCCCTTCATGTAGAGCACGACTGGGTTGTCGGCGACGTCTTGGCGTATGCGCTCGTGTACCGTGATGTCCATTCTGATGATCCTTCGATGTAGCTGGTCGCTCACACTCTCGCTTTAGTCCTCGGGCGCGCCGGTCTGCAAGGCGAGCGCATGCAATTCGTTGCCCATGCGACCGCGCAGGGCCTGATACACCATCTGGTGCTGCTGGACGCGGGTCTTGCCGCGGAAGGCGCCGGAGACGACATGCGCCGCGTAATGATCGCCGTCGCCGCGCAGATCTTCGATCGTCACCAGCGCGTCGGGCAGGCTCTCCTTGATCAACCGCTCGATCATCGCCGCGTCCATCGCCATTGCCTGACTCCCTCGCTCACGCCTGCGCCATAAAGCCCGGCAGCCAAGCCTCGTTTGTCGCCTTTAGGGCGCCAACCGATATGGCACCGACGCCAGGAAGTGTCAACGCGGCCCCTTCGACCGCGCCGATCACGCGGGCGGGCACGCCGGCGGCTCCCGCGGCCTCGACCAGCGCCCGAGGATCGGAAGTTTCGACGAGATAGCGCCCCTGGTCCTCCCCGAAGAGGAAGGCGTTGCGCGGCAGCCCCGCGGGGAGCGCGTTGAGGATAACGCCGCGACCCCCCGCCATTGCCATCTCGGCGACTCCGACGAGGAGCCCGCCATCGGAAAGGTCGTGGCATGCGGAGACATGCCCAGCGCGGATCGCGCTCCGCACGAAATTGCCGTTGCGTCGCTCCGCGGCGAGATCGACCGCAGGCGGCGGGCCGGCATCGCTGCCCTCGATCTCACGCAGATAGAGCGAGCAGCCGAGGTGGCCGTAGGTCTCTCCGATCAGGATCAGCGCATCCCCGTCATGTTTCAGCGCGAGGTAGAGCGCGTCGCTGGCGTCCGCTATCAGCCCAACGCCGCCGATCACCGGTGTCGGCAGGATCGGGCTGCCGTTGGTCTCGTTGTACAGCGACACGTTACCCGACACGACCGGGTAGTCGAGGGCAAGACACGCTTCCCGCATGCCCTCGATGGCGCCGATGAATTCGCCCATGATCTCGGGCCGCTCGGGATTGCCGAAATTCATGTTGTCAGTCAACGCCAGCGGCTCTGCACCGACTGCAATCAAGTTGCGCCAGCTTTCTGCAACGGCTTGCGCCCCGCCGCGCACCGGGTCGGCCCGGCAGTAACGCGGTGTGCAATCGGTAGCAAGCGCCAGAGCCTTGCCGTCGGTAGAAACTCGAACCACCGCGGCATCGCCGCCTGGGCGTTTGATCGTGCTGCCCATAACGAGGTGGTCGTACTGCTCCCAGATCCAGCGCTTGGAGGCGAGCGTCGGGGAAGCAAGGAGGCTTTGCAGACAGCCGACCGGATGGCGGTCCGGAAGTGAAGCCAGGTCGATTTCCGGTTCGGGATCGCGGCGCCGCCACGGCCGCTCGTAGGCGGGAGCCCCATTCACCAACGGCTCGACCGGGATGTCGGCCGCGATCGCTCCGTTCGTCCGCAAGACGAGCCGCCCGGTCTCGGTGACCCGGCCGATCATGGCGAAGTCGAGCTCCCATTTCGCGAAGATGTGGGCGGCCTCAGCCTCGCTGCCCGGCCGCAGGATCATCAACATCCGCTCCTGGCTTTCGCTCAGCATGATCTCGTATGGACTCATGCCGGTCTCGCGTACGGGCACGCAGTCGAGATCGAGCTCGATCCCGAGCCCGCCCTTGCCGGCCATTTCGACCGCGGATGACGTCAGGCCGGCGGCACCCATATCCTGAATCGCGACGATCGCATCGCCTTCCATCAGCTCGAGGCAGGCCTCGATTAGCAATTTCTCGGTGAACGGGTCGCCGACCTGCACGGTCGGCCGCCTCTCCCCGGCATCCCCGCCGAACTCGGCCGAGGCCATCGTCGCACCGTGAATACCGTCGCGCCCGGTCTTGGCCCCAACATAAATGACCGGGTTGCCGGGGCCGGCAGCGGCCGAATAGAAGATCCGGTCTGCGCGGGCGAGCCCGACGCACATCGCATTGACCAGGATGTTGCCGTCGTAAGAAGGGTGGAAGTCGCACTCGCCGCCCACTGTCGGCACGCCGACGCAATTGCCGTAGCCGGCGATACCGGAGACGACGCCCGATACGAGATGGCGGGTCCGCGGATGGTCAGGACTGCCGAAACGCAGCGAATCGAGGATCGCGACCGGCCGCGCGCCCATCGTAAAGACATCGCGCAGGATGCCGCCGACCCCGGTCGCCGCACCCTGATAGGGCTCGATGTACGAGGGGTGATTGTGGCTCTCGATCTTGAATACGACGGCGTCACCGTCGCCGATATCGACGACGCCGGCGTTCTCGCCCGGACCGCAGATCACTCGCGGTCCGGTGGTCGGCAATGTCTTGAGCCAGACCTTCGATGATTTGTACGAGCAGTGCTCGCTCCACATCGCCGAGAAGATGCCGAGCTCGGTCATGTTCGGGGTACGCCCGAGGATCGCGACCGCGCGCTCGAACTCGTCTTCGGTTAGCCCGAGTTCCGCGGCGAGGGCGGCGGTGACATTGCTCCCGACATTCACTGCAACGCGCCCACCAGCCCGTCGAAGAACGCCCGCCCGTCGGCGCTGCCGAGCAGCGGATCGACGGCGTTCTCGGGATGCGGCATCAGCCCGAGCACGGTGCGGCTGTCGCTGAGGATGCCGGCGATAGCGTGCGCCGAGCCGTTGAAGTTTGCTGCTTCGGCGAGTTCCCCCTCCGGCCCGCAATAGCGGAAGGCGACGAGCCCCTGATCCTCGAGGCGGTCGAGCGTATTGGGAGCTGCAGTGTAATTGCCGTCGTGGTGGGCGACCGGTACCCGGATCGTCTGCCCAGCTGCATAGCCGCAAGTAAAGATCGTCTGATTGTTTTCGACGCGCAAGTGAATGTCGCGGCAGGTGAAGCGCAACGAGCGGTTCGGCAATAGGGCGCCGGGCAACATCCCGGCCTCGGTCAGGATCTGAAAGCCGTTGCAGATGCCGAGGACCGGCGTGCCGTTAGCCGCGCGTGCACACACTTCGCGCATGATTGGCGAATGCGCCGCCATTGCCCCGCAGCGCAGATAGTCCCCATAGGCGAAACCGCCGGGGAGCACGATCAGATCGCACTTCGGCACCACCGCGTCGCGGTGCCAGACGCGGACCGGCTGACGCCCGGTGACGAGGGCCAGCGCGGCGCATAGATCGCGCTCGCGGTTCGAGCCCGGAAAGATGACGACAACGGCTTTCATCGAGGGACCTGCACAACGACCCAGGTCACATATTCCAGGGCCAGCGGTCGGTCAAGGTGACGCACCAGGGGATCAGCCGGTCCATATCGAGCCGGTACCCGCGGCTGCCGCCAGCCGCTACTAATATTGCGTCGACGATCAACAGAGGGAACCGGGTCCGCTTTCTTGGGTCTTTATTCGCCTTCCGGCTCCGGCGTCACTCAGTGGTGATCGCCGGTAGCCGCCACGCGTTCCGTGTCGGCGGCAAGCGTAGTCGGGGCGACCGACATCAGACCGGCATCGCGATCGCCGGTCTCGGCCGCGCGCTCTAGGACGGGGTAGGCGAGCGCCGCGATGTGCGAGTGAACGCGCCGCAAGTCGCGGATGATGCGCAGAAAATCACCGCTGTCGGTGCCAATCGAAGCAGAGCCCGGTCCGCTTGGGCCAAATTGTGGCGAACGCATGCTCAGGGCCGCTGCTTCCGCCTCCAGAGTGCGCAGCCGCCGCTTGCGCGTGACCAGGCGGCGCGCTTCGCGCAGCGCGGCATCGCCGCGCAGGAACACCGTCAGCCCGAGCCGAAGGCTTTCGATTAGCTCGGCGTGCATAGCGGCGATCGCTTCCAACTCCTCGGCGGCGAAGCCGCCCCGCCGAGTGCGCCGGGCCGCAAATTCCAGCAGATTGTTGGCGATAATATCGCCGGCGTGTTCCAGGTTAATCACCGCCGACAAAATCTCCTGAGCCCGCGCACCCTCGTCTTCGTCATCGAGCGGCTGCTCGTTGCCGATGTCGGCGAGGTAATGGCGGATAGCGGCACCTAGGCGATCCATGATTCGCTCGGTGCGCGAGATGTCGGTCGCGCGATGCCGGTCGCCCGAGCGGAAGACCTCGATCGCGCCGCGCAGCATGCCTTCGAACATGTCGGCCATGCGCAGGGTCTCGCGCGCTGCGTTTGCCAACGCTACGCTTGCGCTGTCGAGGGCCGCTTCTTCAAGGTGAATCGGCTTGGCCGGGTCGGCCGGGCGCGGCGGATCGGGGAGAAATCGGACCAGCAGCGCCGCGAGCCGATCGGTCAAAGGGAGAAACAATACCGCCAGCACCAGGTTGAAGACGGTATGGAAATTGACAACCAGGCGCGCTGGACCGGGATCGATATGTTGGAGTAGTCCGCCGATCATCGGGAGGAACGGCAATACAACGATGCAACCCGCGGCGCGCACCAAGAGATTGCCGAACGGGAGACGGCGCGCGGCCGCCGAGCCAGCCTCGAAGAGCGGCGGCAGCGTGCTGCCGATATTGGCGCCGAGCACCAGAGCCAGCGATCCCGCCGGTGCTACCACGCCCGATGCGGCGAAAGACGCGATCAGCAGGATGACGGCGACGCTCGAGTGGCACGCCCAGGTGAGCGCTCCGGCAACCAGCATTGCCAATACCGGCTCACCCGTCAGCGAGCCCAGCACGGCACCCAACGCGGGCGCAGTCTCGACCGGTGCCAGGGTGCGAACGAGCGCGCCGAGTGCCAGCAGCATCAGCCCGAGGCCGATGGCGACCCGGCCGAGGTTCTTTGCCTGGCCGTCGCCGGATGAGCGGAAGACGACGACCCCGATCAGCACGAGGATTGGCGCGACCGCGGCGATGTCGAAAGCCAGGACCTGGGTGATCAGAGTGCTGCCGAGGTTGGCGCCGAGCATAACGGCGAGCGCCGGCCCCAGATCGATCGCGCCTCTGGCGGCGAACGAGGTCGCCATCAGCCCGGTCGCGGTGCTGCTCTGCAAGACTGCGGTCACCGCGAGGCCAGCGAGGAATGCGAAGAAACGCGCCCGTCTCCCGGAGCGTGCGAGGCTGCGGCCAAGCCAAAGGTGCAGCTCGGCGCCGAAGCCGCGCTCGACGCCGGTTGTGACCATGTGGGTGCCCCAAAGCAAGAGCCCAACATAGCCGCCAAGTTGCAGCAGGATCAGAGTGCCCGACATTTGAGCCGGTCAGAATGCTTGCGGTCGCCGGCTATAACACAGTTTCGGCCGAGTATGGCATCGGGCGCTTTGCAAGTTCCGCGGCACCGCCCGTTGGCGTGACATCGGTTGCGGTGGTTTGCGAGCCCGCGACGCGGCGAGAATGATGGCATAGCACCACCGTTCGCGGGTCGACGGACGGCATTGGTCATTTTGGCGACCCAGGCGGTCCATGGGGCAATGTCGCCATGCCCGATGGTACCGAGCGCGCCATTGATATGGCCAATATGAGCCTCGTCGAGGACGGCGCTCCGGCCCAGCGGCGCAGCAAATTCGGTGATGGAGGACATCGCTTCCTCCCTCACTTGCCGCACTCGGGCGCCGATGCGTGGCGACCGGGCGATTTGGGCAGCTTCTCGGCGAGGCCGAGTTTGTCGGCGCGCCACTGCATCTCGGCCCATACCTCGTCGGGGGTGATGCCGCACTCGTGCCATAGCACGACCAAGTGGTAGATCAGATCGTCGCTCTCGCGAACGACGCTGCGCGAGCGGTGGCGCACCGCCTCGAGAGCAATCTCGCCGGCCTCCTCGATTAGCTTTTGCGCGATCTTGCTTCGACTGCAGGAGAGCAGACGCGCCGTGCGCGGATTATCGCGTTCGCTCACGCCGTCGAGGGCGTCGTAGAGGCGAGCGACTTCCGCCGCGTCCGCCCGGATCTCGGCGGCCGGGTGGGAAAATCCCGCCGCTACAGGCGCATCTTGGCTTACCAGGGCAGCCATGTCTCATCCGTCCATTCCCAGGCTGTTGATGTACCGAGCCGGGTGGAGCGGCGGGCTGCCCCTAGCGGCCGACCTCCATTGCGGTTGCAAAAGCCGGTTCGGCCGAGGGACCCCGTCGCATCACCCGGGGCAGGTGGCCCGAGCAGCCGGTCGCGACAAGGCGACTGGGAGGCTCCACGGAATTCTTGCTAGATCGAGGTCCCATCGTTCGGTTGCTGTAGCATGGGCACCCTTGGGCGAGACGCCCAAAGATACCGTCCCAGGTATGCTCCTTCGGCCGGATGTCAATGGTGAAAAATTTCGCGATCGGAGCGTGTTGCCGGCACGCCTTCAAAACTCTGTGTACCGGGAAGACAAAATATCAACTGGTCTACGGACAGCATCGTAGGCGGGGTTGACGAACAGCTGATATCGGCGATCAGAGCGCCAAGCCGGAAGGGTTCAGTACTGTAGGTGCAGCCGCAGACCGACAACCGATACTGGACCACGGTCGCGGTTGTAAGCTGGATTGTTGATGAACTGGTAGCCGGCCGTGAAGTGGGCGAAGCTGGATATTGCGATCCGGTAGTATGCTTCGAGGATCTGCTCGGGGCCGGCATTAGGCAATTGGCCGTCGCCGATGATCCCGCCCAGACCGCTGGCGGCGAGATACAGTTTACCCTGATGCGAGATCCGATTGGCTGCGCCGGCCAATCCGACCGTGTCGTCAGGCCGCCCCCAGCGTGAGCCAGTGAGCGAGAGACCCGCTGAGATCGACTGGTTGATGTCGGTGAAATCGACCTCCTCAACGGTGCCTTGCGAAATGCTGGCGCGAGCAAAGACGCCAAAATCGATGGCGAGCTGCTGTTCGAGATTGAGCCCGACACCGTCCTTGGTGCGAAAACTGCGGACGGCACTGGTCGACGGGGTCTGACCGGTGACCTCGCCCAGCGCGATCGCGTCGCGATAGGTTCCGAGATTGCCGCGGGTGAGCCAATAGATGAGCTTCAGCTTGCCCGGCTGATCCCACAGCCGATGCCTCTCTTCCAGCTCGGCCACGAATTGCCCCTGGCCAAAGCCGTTGGACAGCGCCATCGTGTTCGGCGCTTGCGACAGATCGAACACGCCGGCCCTGACGGCCCACCAGTCCTGGTACCATTCGCCCGAGGCGCCGTAGGTGAAGCCCCATGCGTTCGCCGCGTAATCGAATGCACCCTGATCGATGATCGACCAGTTGAGAAAGTCGTTGCGCGGATCATGTGCATATTTGTTGGTGTCGAAGACGTCGACGATAGAATATTTGCCGATCGTGAAAACCAGGCGGTTGGCAGTCTGGTTGCCGCCGAGCTGATTGAGGTCGGGTTCGAGCTTTTCAGTCTCGCCGCCCAAATCTATGGTCTGGCGCAGAAACCCGCGCTGGACAAGAACGTAAGGGTCCACCTTGCCGAGTTTGAAGGCTTCTCCGCTGGGATATCCCGCCACGCCAAAGGTGTTGCTCAGCCCAAACCCCTGATCGACCTCCGGATTGATCCAGATTTCGGCGCCCGGCCACGGCCGGAAACCGGCATAGAGTGTCGCATCGATCGTTTCCCTGCCGTTGGCGGCGGGGCTGAGACTATGGGGTCCCTGATACGGCGACCGGAAGGCAGGTTGCAGCAGCCAGGTAATCGTCGCCTGGCCGTGGATGGCCCAGGTCTCCAGTTCCACCTGCTTGGCCTGTTCCGGGGTGAGCGGTATGCCTTGAGGCTGCGGCGTAGGACCGACCATTTGGGCACTGCACATCATCGGCCAGCACAGAAAGCCGATCCCCACCACGGCCGAGCGGACGCGAGATCGAGAGATGCTTGCGGAGCGAGAGCACGCATAGAAACGCCGGGCGGGCTGGGACCGCATAGCTCAGCCTCGGTGTTAGGTAGGCACTATCCCCGCCCAACCACCGCGAGCGGTGTGGCACCGACAATGACGGTGGAGGCCAGATGCGCGGCGCGCTTCATGAAATAATACCGTCCCGGTATCTCCGGCGAAATGCCCGATCAATTACAATTTTATGAAGCACCTCCACCCATCTCGCCCCATTGTGACAAACCAATTATACCCATACCCGTATCAGTGGTCGACAACCCTGTCGGTACCAATTCGACGAGATGGCCGCGATCCATGTAACATCGAGGCGGAAGAGCCCTTCGCCGAGAGAGTACACCCATGAGCCATCGGAATGACGTGGGTTCAGCCGCGCGCCCGCTCCGCGACAAGCGCGGTCTGGTCAACCGGGTACGCCGGCTGCGCGGTCAGGTGGACGCGATCGAACGCGCGCTCGCCGGTGAGGCGAGCTGCTCCGACCTGCTCCAGCGCATCACCGCGGCGCGCGGCGCGATCAACGGCTTGATGGCTGAGGTGCTGGAGGAACACGTGCGGGAGTATCTGTCGCCAGTCGACAGCGATGCCGACCCGCTGCAGGCGGATGCAGCCGAGGAGCTGATCGAAATCATCCACTCCTATCTGACCTGAATTCGAGCGCCATCAACCGGCAGGGGCGCCGACCTCCTCGGGCGGGCGCACCTTCTGAAAGTTGATCAGCAGCAAGATGTCGTAGACCCCCTTGACCACTCCGGCGATGACCAGCGGCCAGCCGAAGGTGGAGATGGCCAACAAATAGCCCGCGATGATCGATCCGGCGCCCCAAGCGAAGGTCTTGGGAACCGCCGTGAGGCTGGCCGCCGCCGGGCGCTCCTCCGGTGTAACCACGGCCATGACGTAGGAGCTGCGCGTCGGCACATCCATTTGCGATAACGCGCTGCGCGCTAGCAGCAAGCCGATTGCGGTGGTGAGATCGGGTGCGAACGGGATCAGGATCAGCAGGACGTTGGACGGCAGATGGGTGAACACCATCGTGTTGATGAGCCCGATCCGCGCGGCGATCGGCACCGCCACAAGATAGGAAATCGCCGAGCAGATGCTGGTCCAGAACAAGATCGAGGCCGCGGTCGCCACCGAGATCGAGAAACTCTGGTCGAGCCACAGCGCAAGCAGCGATTGAACCAGAAACCCGGTGCCGAACGAATCCATGCCGAACAGCGCAGCCATACTGTACACCAGCCCGCGCGAGTGGCTCAGCGGCGCCGGGGGAGCTTCGTAGTTCGACTCGATACCGGGCGAGAGCGGTCGATAGAGCAGTAACGAGGTGATCCCGAGCACTGCGTAGAGCCCGAACATCGCCTGCATCGCGGCGCCGGGGGCGCATCCGGTCCAACTTGCCGCGAGATCGGGCGCGGCGGCTGCCAGCACGCCGAGCGCGCCGGCGACCGAGCCGACCACGCTGTAGCGCGTGAAGAGCGCGGTTCGCCGGCGCGGTTCGACGACATGGGTCAACACGGTTTGCTCGACCGGCGAAAAGACGCTGGCATCGCCCGCGGTCGGGTTTATCGTCCCGACAATCGCGATGACAAGGAGCGGCCAAAACGCCGTCGAGACGGCGAACCCGGCTCCGGTCGCCGCCATCAGCAGACTGGCGGCGAGAAGCAGCCGGCGGCGGGAGTACCGGTTGGCGATCATCCCGACCCAGAGGGTCAACAGGACGGTGCCGATCAAAGTGCCGCAGACGATCACCCCGATCGTGAAGGCGCTGAAGCCGAGCTCGAGGAGATAGATCGGCAGCAGCAGCGCGACAAAGCCGTCGCCGAAGGCTCGAACCGCGCGGGCGGCGAGAACCCGGATCGCATCGCTCGATGCTCCCTGCGGCATTGGCCGCCACCATTCGGTTCCGCTCGTCATCGACATCAGGGTAGCGGTCGGAACGCTAGGATCGTGGCATCCGATCCCAGCAAGCTGGCACGGGCGGCGACGAACAGCCGGTCGAGCTCCGGCACGAAGAGCGCGGTCCTCGCACCCGATGATGTCCCGATACGCGCCAGCGGGCGATAGCCTGTCGCATCGGCTTGAAAGACGTCGACCGCGCCAGCGCCGCAGCTGACATAGATCCGCTGGCGCTTCCTGTCGAAGAAAACATCGTCGGCGTCACCACAGGTGTCGAGCTGCTGGGCCGGCGCGCCGGCCTTGGTGTCGAGAAGGACGAGCTTTGCCGGCTGACGGAAGACCACGGCGATCACCGCCCCCGAACCGTCTATCGCCATTGCGAAATTCGCTCGCAGGCCCGGCACCGTCCAGCTCGCCGACTGCCTTGCCGTTGCGAGGTCGACGACCGCGATGTGGCCGGCATCGGGTACATTGACGAATATCCGGTCGGACGCCGCATCGAGCTGGAACGATTCCGGATGCGCCTCGAGTTTGATGTCGCTGATCTTCGATTTTGCTCCGGGATCGATGATCGCGAGGCCACCGCTCCCGTACCCGACGATCAAATGGCCGCTGCGCGGATCCATACGGATATTGTCGGCGTCGTTGCCCAGCGCGAGGCTGCCGGCGGGCGCGAGGTCGTCGCCCCGGAAGAACCGTACCGTGCCGTCGCCGGCGCTGGCGACGACCACGAGATCGGTTTTCGGCGCATAGGCGACGCCCTGCGGCTCGCGGAGCTCGGCGATTTGCTTGAGCCGCCGTCCGCCCGCAATATCCACGACATCGAGCGTGCCGTTCCCGAGCTCCGCCACCAGCAGCCGCTTGCGGGCGAGGTCGACGGCCATATGATCGATCCGCCCGGCTACCCCGGGCAGTGCGATCTTGCCGTCGAGCACCAGGGCCTGCTCCGAGTGTGCAGCAGCAGAACTGAGCAGCAGACCGAGGAGGAAGACGGCAATCGGCACCCGAGGCATTGCGGTGCTCCCTCGAGGAACTACCACAGCAGCAGGCCGAACGTCACACCGGCCCGCAACTCGTTGACGGTGTGGCCGTTGACCCGAGCATTGCGTAGCCCACGTTCCCGAAAACACTTGGGATGGTCAGCTCTTTGCGATGTTGATTTGGGGTCTGACGGGGCGTCTGCTCTGCCCGGGCCCGCTTCTCCTAGCAGGCTGGCCACCCAGCCGCAAGTCGCTACGCCGCGCATTGCCTCCCTGAGAGCAGGGAGAAAAATCGATTCGGAGCCACAAATCGACAATCTCCTCGTCGACGATGCGATCCAGATCAGATACTTAGGACCCACCTCCGACACGACCAGCAGGGAGGTCTTCAGGGAGCCGAATCGGCCTAGCAGGGAGGGAGCAGGGAGCGTGGATCTGGGCATTACGCATCGGCTTTCTGTTGCGATATTGCATCATATAGGTACGAAAAAAGCATTTCCAAGATTGACAAAACCGCGACATTGAGCTATGAGAGGGCGTTTGGTGCCGACGCGTCGGGATGAGCGATAGGCCCGTACAGTTCGCGACGACCGAGTTGATCACCCGGATCAAGGCGCTGTTGCGCCGTCCGGGCGGAGTGCTGGGAACGACGCTGGAAGCCGGCAATGTCATTCTCGACACGGTCGGTCGGGAGGTCGCAATCGCTGGGGGTCCCGTCCATGCAACCCGCCGGGAGCTGGCGACCCTCGAGCGGATGATGCGGCGCTTCGGACGCATTATTCCGAAGGCGGTGCTCGAGGAGAAACTCTACGGCATGGATGAGGAGCCGGAACGTATGGATCACCAAGCCGGCATTTTCTACTGCGCCCGCTGCGGGGCGCGCTTCGATCTCCGCTTCCGGCCGGTCTGAGCCGAGCCAGTGAGGGCAAGCGGATGCCGTCCGCTTCGCGACAATATCAGCGGATAGCGCCATTCTATGACTTGCTCGAGCTGCCGTTCGAATATGGGCGCTACCGTCGCCTGAGGCGGCTGGTCTTCGACGGTCTCTCGGGTCGGATACTGGACGCCGGGGTCGGCACCGGACGCAATGTGGAGTTCTATCCACAAGGCGCCGAGGTCGTGGGGATAGACATCAGTCCGGCCATGTTGGCGCGGGCCGCGCGCAGGCTAAAAAAATCCTCCGCGGCCATCGAGCTGAGAGAGATGGACATATCCCGGCTCGACTTCCCGGCGGGCTCTTTCGATGTTGCCGTGGCCACGTTTTTGTTTTGTGTGCTGGCCGATGAGCTGCAGCTGCCGGCGCTGCGCGAGCTGGGCCGGGTCATAAGGACGGACGGGAGTATTCGCCTTCTCGATTATGTGCGCCCCCAGCGGCCTCTGCGGCGCGCTATCGCTGGTCTGTGGGAGCCTTGGATTGCATGGGCTTACGGCGCCAGCTTCGACCGCAGCACCGAGGAGCTCATCCCCGAAGCGGGGTTGGAGCTCGTCGAGGCAAAATTCGTTGTGAACGACCTCGTGAAAATGCTCACTGCACGGGTTCCGAAGTGAATCTTCGAGTAGGAGCCGAGAGTGCCCCCACCGGCGCCTCTCTGCGGGTCGACGTTAGGGGGTCTTCGGGCTGGAATGCATTCACTTTGTGCATTCGATAGTGAAATGAACGCACTTGAAGCATGCGCCATCTGACGCGAGAAGCTGATCAAAATCGGCGCAACGGTCGTCAGCCATGGCCGGTATGTGATTTTCCAGATGGCCGAGGTCGCGGTGCCGCGGCAGATGTTCCAGGACATCCTGTTGCTGATCGCCCGGCTGCGGGCACCGCCCGCCCCAGCATGAGGGGCGCCGCGCACCAGATGCGACTGACGGTGGGAGGAGGTGTGCCTCGATGCGGACAAATCAGCGTACGTTGGCGCCTCGGCGCGTCTTACTGGCTGTGTCGCTTCCGGGCGCGCCCGCTACGCGCGATTTCGCGATTTGCTGTTGGCGAAGCCGTCGGAAAGAGCGACCCTGGTTTCAAATCGTCGGGAATCCAAGGAATGTCCGTTGACAGCTTTTACTGCTCGTGTGGTAATGTTTTCTTTGGTTTACGTGCGGCGACCATCCCGATCACGTCAAGTACAAAGGGAGACAAATGAACATGTGCCCGAAGACAAGCAGGGTGTTCCGGTATCTCGTATCGGCTTTCGGGCTCGGTGCAGTGATCTGCTGGAGTTCGCCGAGTTATGCTTACATCCAAAAGATCGTCATCGATCAGACAGCCACCGTCAACTTTACGCCGATCACTTTGGGAACCTCGACTCCCGGCCCCTCGACATCCTATACGATCTACACGGGCCGGATATTTGGTGAACTCAAGCCAAATGATCCTGACAACAACAAGATCATTACAGATATCGACCTTGCGCCCAAGAATAAGGGCAGGGTTGAATACGTTGCCAACTTTGAGATTATCACACCGAGCGAGCCAGCACGGCGCAGCGGACTAATGATCCACGCGGTGCCAAACCGTGGAGGCAACGCGATCAATACAAGTGCGCTGATACAGGGTGCGACTTATGTTCAGAGTGGTTGGCAGGGCGACCTTCTGGCGCAATGCTCACCGTCCCCGGCGATCCCGTATCCCTGCTTTGACCTGAACTCTGGACCTTATGGCATCCTGAACACCATGACTGGGGTCTTTACTCCTCCTCAGGTACCTGATGTGGCGGGTGTAGGGGGCCTCAAGAGTTTGGCGAGTTATGTCGTAGAGGTGCCGGTGGCGACCAATCCGAACGGAAAGGATCCTATTACTGGTCAGGTGTACAGTCACGTTTGCACTGGTACTAATGGGTGCGGCTTAGCAGTCGGAAGTGCGCCTACAAGCACGGCGCAGTTGGTAATTCAGGGTCCGGCATTTGCCCCTTACCAGCCGGCAAGCACGGACACGGACCAGGCTGAGTTTTGGACCGTATCGTCTCAAACCTTTGAAGGCGTGGATAGCAAAAAGACGCCTATCCCGAGCGACCAGTGGGCCTGGGCGTACTGCCCCAATGGTTGGCCCGGCACGCCAAATCCTAACTGGATCTGTTTGAACAACGCCACGTTCAACCCAAGCCTCCTGTATGAAATGGCCTACACGGCAAAGAATCCGTTAGTGCTTGGGGTCGGATTTGCCGCGTTTCGAGACCTTGGCTCTTTCCTCCGCTACGAGACGGCTGCCCCAGGTGGGGGTTCAAACCCGATCTCCGGCACCGTCAAGAAGACATACACCGTTGGTTCGTCGCAGTCGGGCGCATTCATCCATGGCTTTATCTTCTGGGGCTTCAACAAGGACGAAAACGGCCGCATTGTCTTTGACGGCGCCTGGCCGCAGATCGACGGGCGGATGATGGTTATGAACATCCGTTGGGGTCAGCCGAATAACCTCATGTACCTGTACATGGGCGGCGACGAAGCACCGGTCTGGTGGGCGGACTATCCGAACTTGGCCCGTGGCCTTCCGGCAAACGGCATGCTCCACCGCTGCACGAACAGCAATACATGTCCGCAGATCCTGGAAACCTTCGCTTCGGCGGAGCTGTATTCCGAAAAGTTCTCGGCAAGCCTGTGCGGCTTCACTTGCATTGCGGACATTCCGCTGCCTTCGAATGTCCATCGCTACTACTCGCCGGGCGCTACGCATGGCGGTGGCTCGGGCAGCTTCCACTGGGATTCCCCGAGTACGGTGACCACACCGCCCGGTCAGTCGCTTCCCCAAAACCCAATCCCGTTGTCGTTTACCAACAACACGTTGACGTATGCTTTCATCCAGTTGCTCATGTCGGGTACGTCGATGCCGCCAAGCGTCTATCCCACGCTCGCGAGCGGAGAACTCGTGCCTAACACCGCGGCGGCCGAGGGATTTCCCAATAATATCCCTGGTCTTCCGTATCACGGGGATCAGGCTTGGCCGCCGTTTGTCTATGACTTCGGACCCGGAGAGAACTACGACCAAGAGAGTGGCGTGCCAACTATCCAGCCACCAATCATCAAGGGTGTCAACGGTGTGCTGCCCGTCTATGCGACGACAGTGAATGAGGACGGCAACGAAGACGTCACTGGCTTGCCAACTGTGCTGGGAGAGGCCCGTTTGGGTACTTATGTGGGCTGGAACTTGGCCACAACCGGCTGGTATGGGCCCAATGCAAGTAACGGCCCGGGAAGCGTCGGCCAGGTCTTTGCTGGGGCGGGCAACAGCGGAGGCTATTTGCCCTTCTGGGACACCAAGGCTCACCGCCAAGCAGCCGGTGATCCGCGTCTGTCACTCCAGGAGCGGTACGGTACCCATGACGGCTACATCTGCGTTGTAACGGCTGCTGCGAATGAGGCTGTCCAGGAGCGCTTTCTTCTCGCGTCGGACGGAACAACGCTGATTACTAATGCGACTGCATCGAACGTGCTCGGGCCTCCCTACATGCCGACGCCGGCAGATATCACCCGGGCTAATTTTTTGTGCTCGCATTAAGGTAAGTTTCCTCAGCGACAGAATACTGGATGGCGGATTAGGGCAAGCTGATCCGCCATTTATTTGTGGAACTCAAGGTTAGATTGCCAAATAGCAGAGGAAATGGCCAGAAGTGACGTTGTTTCTGGCCATAAGCGGCATTTCCTGCGGCGCGACTTTCAGGTATCCGCCTGTTTTGGAGGGTGCCGGCTTAAGGCGGCACTTCCCCAGTGATGGAACCCTTTCGTCCCGCTGGTGTCTGGGTTCGACCATAATCGGCGTCGTCAAGCTCGCGCTTCGGCGTCCGTACACGTTCATCGTTATGGCGCTGCTGATCATGATCTTCGGCGTCGGGTCGGCCCTCCGCACGCCGATCGACATCTTCCCGAGCATCAATATTCCGGTGGTCAGCGTCGTCTTTAGTTATACCGGCTGTCGCCTGACGACATGGCCGGTCGCATCGTCACGTTTTACGAGCGCTCGCTGACCACGAGCGTAAATGACATCGAGCACATCGAATCGCAGTCCATTCCCAATTATGGGATCATCAAGCTCTTCTTTCAGCCGACCGTGAACATCAACGCGGCGCTGGCTGAAGTCTCCGCGATGTCGCAAACGGTGTTGAAGCAGATGCCGCCCGGCATCACGCCGCCGCTGATCTTGAGCTTCGACGCTTCGAGGTGCCACAATATCCCGGCCACCACTTCGACGCGAGCCTGGTCACAACTTCGAGTGCGATGGACGTGAGCTCCCGTACTATGCAAGTTCAGCTGCAGGCCGACAATTCGGACGGCAAGCTCTCCCCCGGCACTTATTGCCAAGTCCATTTCCAGATCCCGGGCGACCCGAACATGGTGCGCGTACCGGCCACGGCACTGATTCCGGGCGACCATGGTATGCAGGTTGCGCTCCTTGGCGACGGCAACAAAGTAGTGCTCAAATCCATCCAGCTCGGCCGGGATTTCGGCGACAGCGTCGAGGTGACCGCCGGCCTCTCCCCGTCAGATCGAGTGATCGACAGTCCACCCGAAACTTTGCAAAGCGGCGATGCGGTCCAGCTCGCCGCCGCAACCCCGACGCAAGCCGGCTCGCCGGCACCGGCGACGAAGGCTCATTGATCGGCGCCTCACTGCGGCCTCCGAACCACGCGGCAGGCTGCGACCATCATTCACCAGGAGAGTAAGCGATGTTTTCACCGAAACCCACGGTCAGCACCCAGATCATCCCCTACCTTTTCTATCGCGACGTTCCCGCAGCTCTCGACTGGCTCGCCCGCGCCTTCGGCTTTGTCGAGGAAATGCGGCACGCGACGCCCGGCGGCATGCACGCGCAGATGACGCTCGACGGACAGCGCATCATGATGGGACAGGGCAGCAAGGAATGGGGGATGCTGAGTCCGCACGAAACGAAGTCAGCGACGCAGGGTATCTTTGTCTATCTCGCCGATGTCGATACGCACTACGAGCGGGCACGCGCAGCCGGGGCGGAGCTCGTCCACCCACCACGCGACGAACCCTACGGCCGCACCTACACTGCGCGCGACATCGACGGCCATCCCTGGTTTTTCACAAAGCCTTCGCCGGGAGCTGATTGAGCTTAACTCAGGCGAATGCTCTGATCGGTCGCCGGCGCTAACGATTGACGGTCGCTGTTTGATGGCTTGCGGCCGAGACAATAGTCTCCCGCAACCAGCGATGCGCCGGCTGATCGTCGAAGCGGCGATGCCAGAGCATGACGCTGCGCAGGACCGCTGACTCAAAGGGCAATTCCTTGATCTCGATCGGGTAGGACCGGCGGAACTCCTGCGCGATCTGCCGACCCAGCACGGCCACCATATCCGACCTGGCGAGGAGCGGGCCTGCCGAGATGTACGGCGTCTCCAACACCACGGAACGCGATTGGCCATGCGCAGCGAGGGCCGCGTCGACAAACCGCAGATCTTCACCGCTGGAGGAAATGGCGAGCCGAGGCAGATCGGCGAAGGTCGCCGGGTCGAGCGCGCGGTCGGCTGCCGGGTGCCCCTGTCGCATGACAGCGACGTAGCGATCCTCGACCAGCACTTGCGAGGCGAAGCGTTCGGCCGGAGCGTCGATTGCCGAGACGACGAGGTCGAGCTCGCCCCTGTCCAGCAGATCCGGCAGATCCAACGTTCCGCTCGGCCGCAGCGACAGGCGGATGCGCGGCGCCAACACACTGCACTCGCCAACGATCGGCCCCGCAAGCACCACTGCTGCGTAATTGTTGACGGCAATCGAGAACCACCGTTCGGCTGTTGACGGGCTGAATGTCTCCGGCTCCAATGCGAGTTGAAGCTCATCCAGCGCCTTCCTGACCGGTAGGGCGAGCTGCTCTGCCCGCGGGGTCGGCATCATCCCCGCAGGCGTTCGAACGAACAGTCGATCCTTCAGCATCCAACGCATCCGGTTCAGCGCGTGGCTCATGGCCGGTTGGCTCAAGTTCAGGGTCTCTGCCGCCCGGGTCACGCTTCGCTCGCGCAGGATCGCCTCGAACACCAGCAGCAGATTCAGGTCGAATGTGGCCAGGTTCATGATTCCCGTTCGCACATTTGCACCATTCAGGTGGTGTATGTGGCCGTGAAATGAATGCATTTGAAACATTCGCTTTCCCGAGTCAGATTTGTGCTATCGCCGATGTCTGACATTTTCTCGAGAAGGAGATTCGATGCCGACTTGGTCCATGGCTGCGCCGGCGGTGAGCGCGGCGTTCTTTGCCTCGATCGTCGAGGTCGTCGAGGCTTTTACGATCGTTCTCGCCGTCGCCACCTTCCGGGGCTGGCGTCCCGCCGCGGTCGGCACTGCAGCAGCTCTGGCCGCACTGGCGGGCGGCATCCTGCTGCTCGGGCCGCTCCTCGACCGCGTTCCGATCCATCTGCTGCAGCTTATAATCGGCATCCTCCTTCTGCTGTTCGGGACGAGTTGGCTGCGGAAGGCATCCCTGCGCGCGGCGGGTGTGATCCCGCTTCATGACGAGAACGCGATCTTCGCCGCGGAAGCGGCTCAGCTGGGAGAAGCAGCACACCGGCGGCAGACGCGGCTCGATTGGATCGCCGGCATGACCGCCTTCAAGGCGGTTGTCCTGGAGGGGCTGGAGGTCGTGTTCATCGTGATCGCGGTCAGCGCCGGGCGCGGTCTTCTCCTGCCGGCGGGCCTCGGCGCGCTCGCCGCGTGCGTGCTCGTTCTGGCGGCCGGAGCGATCGTCCACCGCCCGCTGTCGCGCGTGCCGGAGAACACCCTGAAGTTCGGCGTCGGCGTGATGCTGTCCGCCTTTGGCGTATTCTGGACCGGCGAAGGGCTCGGGGTCGCATGGCCCGGTCATGATCTGGCGCTGCTGGTGTTCGCGGCATTGTTCCTCGGTGCCGGGCTGGTGGCGTCCGCCCTCGCCCGCAAGCCCGCTGTGGAGTTCGCACTATGACGATGCTCAAGGAGATCATCGCCGAGCTCATCGGCATGTTCATGGGTGATGCGCGGCTGACCCTTGCGGTTCTCGCCCTCGTCGCGAGCGTGGCGGCGTTGATCAAACTCGCCGGCGTCGACCCGCTTGGCGCCGGCGGCGTTCTGCTCGTCGGTTGCCTTGGTTTGCTGATCGAAAACGTGTACCGATCGGCCCGGCCAGGAGCAAAGCCGTAAAGCGAGCGGCAGGGGCCCGAGTTCCTCGCCTACTCGGTCTAGACGGACCCGCAATGCTGAGGTGAGGAATGTCCCAGGCGGTCGAAGCGAGCATCCCCGGCGAGCGGGTTACGCTAGCAGCGCTATTCATCGGCTTCCTCAAGGTCTCGCTCCTCGGGTTCGGCGGCGGGCTCGTCTGGGCGCGCCGCATCGTCGTCGATCAGCAGCGATGGATGGACGACCCGGAATTCGCCGAAATCCTGACCCTGTGCCAGTTCATGCCCGGGCCGAATATCGTCGGCATTACGCTCTGCGTCGGATCGAGATTGCGCGGGGCGATCGGGGCGATTACCGCCGTGGCAGGGTTTATCCTGGTGCCATGGATCGTCGGTTTGTCGTTTGGCGGCCTCCTGCTGCAATATGCTCATCTCCCGGTTTTGCAAAAAGCCCTGGGCGGGCTCTCGGCTGCCGCCGCCGGATTGATGATTGCGACCGGGATCAGGCTCTTGATGCCGCACCGCACTCGCCGGACGGCGCTGCTCTTTGCCGCTCTCGCCTTTACCGGTATGGCGGTCGTCAAGCTGCCCCTACTGGTCGTGCTGCTCGGTTTGGCGCCGGTCAGCATAGCGGTTGCCCGTATTGCGAGCGCAAAAGCTCCATGAACAGCCCATCCGCCTCTCTCTCACTGGCCGCGCATCTTGTGCTGCTGTCATCGATCAGCTTTGGCGGGTTCCCCTCGGTTCTCCCCGATGTGCACAACTTCGTCACGGCCAATGGCTGGCTGAGCGACCAAGAGTTCGCCAATATTTTTGCGGTCTCGCAGGTCGTGCCCGGACCCAACATGATCCTAATGATGAGTTTTGTCGGGTTGAAGGTGGGGGGAATACCGGGTGCCATCGCCAGTGCGTTCGCGACCTTCGGCCCGCCATGCTTGATGTATTACACCGCGCACCGTCTCTGGGACCGCTTCCGCGATTTGCCGTGGCCGCAGATCCTCCGCCGCGGCCTTGCCCCGTTGACGATCGGGCTCGTCATCGCCGGCGGTTATGTCATGGCCCGTGCTGCGGACACCGGATGGCCGAGTGCCCTGGTTACTGCAGCGGCGGTGGGGCTGATGCTCGGAACCCGGCTCAGTCCGCTGTGGATGCTGATCGCGGGCGGAGCACTGGGCGGCCTCGGCCTCCTCTGATCCGTCTCTGGCATTACTCGACCTCGCTTTTCTCCCTGAGCTCAGGGAGAAAAATCGATCGGCCGCCGAAAAGCCTCGGCCAATCGCCAACAAGCCTCGTCGGATCAAGCGCTTAGGTAACTGCCTCCGAGGCCAGTCAGGGAAGCCCCTGAGGGAGGCCGATTGGCCTCTGAGGGACGGAGCAGGGACGGAAACGTTGCGCATGATCCAACCGTCATTTTTTGCGATTTCGCATCGATTTTCTTATCATAACAGCATTTTCCGAGTTTGGCAATAGGGTGTCTCAACCGGGAGCCCTCATCCAATCACACCCAGGAAATGTAAAACGACGCCCGCCGCCGGGCAGGCGGCGAGGGTTTGCATCATCCCGATCTGGAGGCGAAAGATCGCGACGATCGCGACCAGCGACAGAGCCAGCGCCCCAGAGGTTAACGTGTGATGGCCCGAGCTGCGGATACCGGCTGGCGGAGCGCCATGGTTACTGGCGCTCCGGTGGGTCTGATGCTCGCAACCCGGCTCAACCTGCTGTGGATCCTGATGACCGGGGGCGCGCTGGGCGGCCTCGGCCTCCTTTGATCCCCCGGCCGCTTTATTCCAGAGGCGCGATTGCGGTCGAGTCGAACTCACCCGTGGGGAGCCGGCGCGACGCGATAATCGTCGAAATACACGACGCTGTAGGCCTTCGACCACACGCCGATTTTTCCCGACACCGGCGCCGGCAAGGTGTGATCGAGATAGAGCTTGCCGTTCAGATAGCCCTCGACCTTCGCTCCGCTGATACGGACTTTCGGATCCTGCCACTGCCCGCTCGGGGTCGGCGTGTCGCGGATCCACTCAACGCTCGAGCGTTTGCCCTTCTCGTACTTGGCCAGAACTAACGAAAGGCCCGAATCTGTAGCATGGGCGGACATAACGAGAACTTGCGCGGCGGCCCGGGGATAAAACTCGCAGCCTCGAACCCCTCGAGAGTGCCATCCACGGATCTAGCCTACTGCTGTGACGAGGGCCGCCTTTCGACCCAAGGCGGTCGCTATCGGTCCCATTAGGCAATCCCGTAACCGGACGTTCGGCGCCGCACCGAGCCGGCGGCTTCGCGCCTCATCCAAGCCGTTCCAGACGCGCGGTGTCGGCCTTCGCGCGACATTCGGCCAAAAGCCGACGGCAGAGCGCCTCGAGTGTGGTGTCGGGCTTGTGCGCCAACGCCGCCTCGATAAAGGCACGGTGCGGCTTGAGCGCAGAAGGTCGGTGGCCGCCCGTACCCACCGGCTTGCGGTTGCCCGTGCGCTCAACACGTTGCAGCCATTTGATCGCCACTGACCCCAAACCGCCGCGCTGCCGCACGCCGGCTCATGCCTTCTTTCTCCACCGCATCGATCACCCGATTGCGCAAAATCCTGCGAGTATGCTGCCGTCATCCATGACGGCCTCCATCCCAGGCGGCATCGTCAACTTGACTGGCTGTGGTCAAAGAGATGCGCATCGTGAGGGGCGTGCGCTAATGATTATGCCGCTGTGATAGCGCTGCTGATTTCCGCCCAGACCCGGAATGTCTGGGTTCTGGAAGCTCTGTGCTCGGCGGCAGTGAGGTGATCGCGGCGGAGATGAAACAGGTTATTGATCTGGTCGTGCGCTGAAAGGAACCGCTGAGCCTGGCCGGCAGATTTGAACTGCTTCATTTGCC
>Ga0210407_10000670_pt1 | contig 36789 bp, 30 predicted proteins | sample IncBWC27MmetaG_FD_150860 | JGI IMG/M metagenome (GOLD analysis project Ga0210407, IMG submission 150860) | Forest soil microbial communities from Barre Woods Harvard Forest LTER site, Petersham, Massachusetts, United States - Inc-BW-C-27-M | ecosystem: Environmental > Terrestrial > Soil >...
GCAAAAATCGGTTGTGTTAGTCTTTCAAAGCTTGGCGATGGACGAGTTTCGGTGGCTTATCCAGCCCCTGGCAAACCGTTTCCGGAAGCAGTTCCCCTTTGAACGGTCTGCGCCCTCCGGCCGAAACCCAAGTGGCGCGATATTTCTTCAAATTCACTGAGTGGACGGAACATGAAATTAACTAGGTCGAAGTTTCGTAATCCCCTGCTAATCGTATGCACGCTTGTTACGCTTTCGGGCTCTCTCGCAAAAGCCCAAACGAAGAGTGAGGCGGCCAGCGCTGCGCAAAACAGCGCGGTGGTGCCAGCGCGCATCACGAAGGCCGTGGATGAGACGCGGCTCGTGCAACTGAAGGGCAACGTGCATCCGATCGCGCGGGCAGGCTTAGACCAAGGCGCACTGGATAGTTCCCAGCCTTTGACGCGCGGTGTGATTTTGTTGCAGCGGAGCGCAGAGCAGGAAGCGGCCTTACGGCAGCTGCTCGACGACCAGCAGAACAAAACGACCGCGAATTACCATGCCTGGCTGACTCCGGACCAGTTCGGCAAGCAGTTTGGCCCGGCAGATTCCGACGTGCAGACGGTGACGCAGTGGCTGACGACGCAAGGATTCCAGAACATTAAAGTGGGCGCCGGAAAGACGGCGATTGAGTTTTCCGGCAGCGTGGGGCAGGTGCAGGCGGCGTTTCACACGGAAATTCACAAATTTCTGATGCGGGGCGAAGTTCACAATGCCAACGTGAGTGATCCGCAGATTCCGGAGGCGCTGGCACCGGTCGTGGCGGGAGTTGTAGGGCTCCACAACGTCGCGCCGCGAGCGCATGTCCACAAGCTAGGAACGTTCCGCAAAACAAAGACGACGGGTGAGGACAAGCCGCTCTTCACGTTTGCCGGATGCGGATCAAGTGGGACGCTACCTTGTTTTGCGGTAGGTCCCGGCGATTTCGCCAAGATTTACAATGTGCCATCGACGGTGAAGGGAAATCCAGCGGGTCAGGGCGTGACGATAGCGCTGGTGGGCGATTCGAATATCAATATTCAAGACGCCCATGATTTCAGGACTATTTTTGGCCTGCCTACCAACGATCCGACGGTGATCGTCAACGGCCCCGATCCCGGATTGGGCGGCGACGAGATTGAAGCGGACCTCGATACGCAAGTAGCCGGAGCGGTCGCGCCAAATGCCAAAATTTTGCTTGTTGTAACGGAGCAACCACAGTCGGGCGCGGGTGCCGCTGGCGTGGATCTCTCCGCGCTGTACATCATCAACAATAATTTGGCGGACGTGATGAGTAAGAGCTTTGGGGCCTGCGAGTCCTCGGAAGGGGCGGCAGGAAACGCTTTCGAAAATGCGCTGTATGAACAGGCGGCTGCGCAGGGCATCACTGTAATGGTATCGGCAGGTGATAACGGTTCCGCAGGCTGCGACCCGACTTCGACCAACTTGGATGTTGCCGCAGCCGGACTTGCCGTCAGCGGAGACGCCTCCACACCGTTCAACGTCGCGGTGGGCGGAACCGACTTCAACAGCAGCTTGCCAAATTACGCAACCACGTTTTGGGGAAGCACTAACGCTGCTAGCACACAAACATCGGCTCTAGGATACGTCCCAGAAACCACCTGGAATGGTTCGTGCGCCTTTTTCGGCTTGACAGGCTGCACGGCAACGATCATTAATCAGGACTCAACGGGGATAACATCTGCTGGACCAGACTTGGCGGCGGGAAGCGGCGGTGCGAGTGGCGTCTATGCGAAACCAAGCTGGCAGACCGGAACGGGAGTGCCCGCGGACGGCGTCCGCGATCTTCCGGACGTCTCGCTATTTGCAAGTAACGGGGTCAACGGAAGCTTCTACATCATTTGCGAACAAGACGCGAACTCCGGCACCGGAAGCAGCACAAGCTCCTGTGATCTGAATTCCCCATTTAACGACTTCCAGGGCGTTGGCGGAACATCGGCGTCATCGCCCGCGTTTGCGGCCATCATCGCGCTGGTGAATCAACAGACGGGACAGCGGCAAGGCAACGTGAATTACGTGCTGTATCCCTTGGCCAGCGCAGCATCGAACACCTGCACTTCCGCGGCGAGTCCATTGAGCACTTGCGTGTTTTACGACATTCCCGCGGGCTTCAACAATTCCGTGGCCTGCCAAGGGGGAAGCCCGAATTGCAGCAATACCAGCACTTCCAGCACTGCGTTCGGTATCTTGACCACAACCGCCGGAGGAACTATTCCAGCATTCAGTACGACTCCGGGATACGACTTGGCGACTGGACTTGGTTCCGTTAACGTCACCAACCTATTAGCCAAGTGGACCACAGCCAGCTTCAAGCCTTCGACTACAACATTCGTCTTCAATGCCGGGGCGCCAGTCAATGCGATCACGCACGGAGCGCCGGTCAGTGTGAGCGGGGCGGTTACAGGTTCCGGCGGCACTCCAACAGGGTTTGTCGAACTAATCCAGGGGACGACGGCCCCTGGTCCGGTGCTCGATACGTTCGCATTGACCAATGGTGCTTACTCCGGCACCACCCTCATGCTGCCTGGAACGAACGGTGCGCCCTACAGCGTGGTGGCGCGTTACGCCGGAGACGGGACTTTTGCAGCGAGCACTTCCACCACCGTCGGAACTGTGAATTCAATTTCTAAGGAGCCCAGCGCAGTAAAGGTAAGTTTGGTCACGTTCGGCGCCAACAACAATCCCATTCTGAGCACAAGCGCAACGTCGCTTCCTTACGGAACTGCTTACATCCTTCAGGTGGCTGTCACCAACTCTTCAGGAAGTCTATGCGTACCCCCGCCTTTTAGTCCAACGCTTCCCTGCCCAACGGGTAGCGTGACGCTTCTGGACGGCGGTCAACCGTTGAAAGACTTCCTTGTGCCAAACACTTCGACGGCGACGCAGACGGCTCAACTGAACAATGCTGGATTTGTGGAAGATCAACCGATTCAACTGAGCGCAGGTAGCCATCCCATCACCGCGAGTTATGCTGGCGATGTCAGCTATAGCGCACAGGGGACGAGTAACACGCTGTCGCTAACAATCACGCAAGCGCCCACAACGACGATGGTTGTACCAAGCGTTTCGGTCATTACTTCGGGTGGCAGCGTGACGCTAACGGCGTTGGTCTCGACAGGCAGCAATTCGGCTGTGGGGCCATCGGGCACGGTGCAATTTCTCAATGGAAGCACGGCTCTGGGGACCGCGGCCGCCACCTGCACACCTGCGGGTGCGACCGCCTCGGCAGGGGCCTCCTGTACGGCGACACTGACCACGACGCTGTCCGTACTGATGCCACCGGGTACCGATAGCCGCAGGCGTTTGAGCCCCCCATGGGCCCCCATGCTACTTCTGGCCAGCTTGGCGGTTTGCTTCGCGTATTTGGCGACACGGATTGCCCCCACGAGGCAGCGCCGCTATGCGTACGCGACGATCATCTTGTTGATTGCAGGAGCGATCAGCTTTGCTGGATGCGGCGGCGGGAGCGGAGGAGGAGGCGGTGGTGGCGGTGGCGGCCATACCGACAGCATCACCGCAAAGTACTCGGGCGATACGAACTACAGTGGCTCAACATCCACTGCGGTCTCGATCACCATTCAATAGGAGCGATTACAAAAGGTTCATCAGCGGCTCCGAGAAATCGGGGCCGTTTTTTTTCCCGAGCGAAGATCTGGAACTACTACTAATACTAGCTCGCGGTTCGCGTTGGCACTAAAATAACCATTCGAATAACATCTTATTTGTTGACAAGTCCGCACATATGCCCTACACTGTGGCCATCATGTGCCGCGGCGAGTGGACTTCATGTCTCTCACCGAGTTGGTCCGCCCGCACCGTGCCTCCTGCAAATTCTCATCCCCATCCATTTGTAAGTCTCGAAACCTGCTCGCAAGCCGCGCATTCTCAGGATTTTCCGCGCCGCCGTCGCGCCGCCAACCGCAGTCAAAACGCCAGCCCCTTGGGATTAACCTTGCGCATCTGGCCAGGGATACCCCTCCTGCGGGCGCCAGCTGCCTCCAGAACGTTTCTGCGGGATGACCATGGTCACTCGTCGGCTTCGCATCACCAACGTTCCAACGGGATGAAGGATGCATCTCGGAAGATAACTCCTTTACAATCCGCACTTGCAAGAAACAGCTTTGTAACCCCTTTAGAATCCGCACTTACAAATTCGCGCCATTTTAAGTCCTTTAGAATCCGCACTTACGAAAAACGGGGGGGAGGGGCCCAGCGTCTCCATTGCCGCCTTCTTTTGCCCGCGGAATGCAGGGCACGGATCACGGGGCGCGGAACACGCGCCACGGAAAGCGGATCGCAAATCCCGTCGTACGGGACAGCATTCCCAATGAGGCGTTTTAATTTACGACAGGCGGGAAGAACACGTTCCAGAAATGCGGCGAGGCCACGAGAAATTCAACAGGAACGAGCACGCCTTCGTGCGTGCCCTGCGACGGGCGCACCACCCGGGCTTCGACGGTCTTCTGCGTCTTGGTGTTTTCGATGGTCAATTTGGTGCCTTCGTCAAGCGGCTGGGGCAGGACGATCATCGCGCCATTCTGGCTGACCGTGTGCGTGGCGCCCTGAATGGGTTCCGTTTTCCCTGCGACGATAATGTTTACGGACATCTTGAGCATGACGCGTTGGGCGCGGCGGCGCTCTTCGGCCGTCGGCGGGCGCGTCAACGCCGGGCGCACCGGCGGCTGGGGCTTTGCGTTTGCGAGAGGTTTCACAGTTCCAGACCCCAAAAATCCATTTCCGGCGCGACCAGTTCGATGCCGTATTCCCAACCGTCCGGACGAGGCGCGCCTTTCCAGACCACCACGGCGGCGTTGCTGGCATCGGTTGCCAGATTGGTGAGCGCGATGCGATGCTCCAGGTCGAGCGACTCGCTGATGACGATCATGCAGCCATACGGGTTGACGACTCGCGTGTGCGCGTCCACGGAAACGCGCTTCCCCGCATCCAAATCCCACTCCAGGCGCACGGGGACGCGGGAGTTCATACGGGTCCCGCGACGGCTTTCATCCCGGCGTGTGCCGAGCTTTTTTGGTTCACGTTGCTTGACGGGCATAGTTGCCTCTATGACGCCATGCTAGAGTTGAGCAGAAAAACGGTCAATGGTACGCCCGATGTCGTTGTGCGGAACGTATAGCTGTCCGAAAGGACAGGTCATAAACCGTGGACGGGACAGGCCTTGAGAAATCTGATTGTGAATGCCGACGACCTGGGATGGACGGAGGGCGTAAACCGCGGCATCGCGGAGGCCCACCGCAGCGGCATCGTCACAAGTACCTCGCTGCTGGCTAACGGCGCCGCGTTTGCGCTGGCCGTCGAGATGGTTCGGGTGACGCCCGGGCTGGCCGTGGGCGTGCATTTGAACTTGAGCGATGGCGCTCCGGCGGCGCCGCGGGAGCTGGTAACGAGTTTGTTGAACGATGAAGGAGTGTTTGCTGGGGGGCCGGAGAGTTTGCTGCTGCGGATGGCGCGGCGCGCGCTGGCTGTGGACGAAGTCGAGCACGAATGGGACGCGCAGATTCAGAAAGTGCGCGATGCGGGTATCGAGCCCACGCATCTGGACGGGCACAAGCACGTGCACATGCTGCCGGGGTTGTTTGAGATTGCGCTGCGGCTGGCGAAGCGCCACGGGATTGGCGGCGTGCGCGTTTCCCACGAGGAATCCACGCTGCGGTCGGCGCTTTCGGCTGGCGAAAAGCAGAATGCGGGCGTGGTGATGAAGCAAGGCGTGCAGGCGCGGGGACTGAAGCTGCTGGCGCGGGACGCCCGGGAAATGGCCAAGCGCGCGGGAATCGCCACGGCGGACTATTTCTGCGGGATCGCGCAAACGGGCGAACTGACGCGCGAAGGAGTGGCGCAATTGCTGAAATCGCTGCCGGAAGGAACTACGGAGTTGATGTGCCATCCGGGATTTGTGGACCGCGAGTTGGAAAAATCGGCGACGCGGTTGCAGGATTCGCGCAGGGTCGAGGTCGAGATTTTGACGGACACCGGAATTCGAAATCTTGTCGCATCGCAGGGGATTCGCCTGATAGACTATGGTTTCGTAGCCCAGGAAGCATAAGAAGGCCTTATAAAACGAAGCATGGCAAGCGATTCATCCATCCGCTACTCGATCGTCGTTCCGTTCTTCAACGAACAGGAAAACATCCCACCTCTCTATATGAAATTGACGGAGGTGATGGACGCGATCGGCGAGCCCTACGAACTGGTGTTCGTCGATGACGGCAGCCGGGACAACACCTTCAAAGTTCTTTCCGAAATTTACGAGCACGACCGCCGCGTGAATCTGGTGCGGCTGCGCAGGAACTTTGGGCAAACCGCGGGGTTGAAGGCGGGATTCGATTTTGCGCGCGGCGAAATCATCATTTCCATGGACGGGGATTTGCAGCATGACCCGGAAGAAATTCCCCGTTTCCTGGAAAAAATAGAAGAGGGATTCGATCTAGTCAGTGGTTGGCGCTACGCGCGGCGCGATCACTGGCTCATGCGGCAAATTCCCAGCCGCGTGGCCAACTGGATGATGGCCAAGCTCTCGGGGATCGAGTTGCACGATTTCGGAACCACATTCAAAGCTTACCGCCGCGAAATCATTCAGGAGATTCAATTGTATGGAGAGCTCCACCGGTTTATTCCGGCGCTGGCCAGCTCCACCGGGGCGAGAATTGCGGAAGTGCCGATCGCGAACCTGGACCGCAAGAACGGCAAATCCAACTACGGAATCGGACGGACGATTCGCGTATTTTTGGATTTGTTGATCGTGAAGTTTCTGCTGGACTATTCGACGCGGCCATTGCAATTTTTTGGCCTGCTGGGAATGGGCGGCGCGGGGTTCGGTTCCTTGATCGGCTTGTACCTCGCCTACGAAAAGTTTTACCGCCACATGTCGATCATGACGGAGCACGGGCCGTTGATGCTGCTGGCCGTGGCGCTGTTCATCAGCGGCATTCAGTTTATTTCCATGGGATTGCTGGGCGAGATTATCGCGCGCACGTATTACGAATCGCAGAACAAGCCGATCTATGCGTTGCGCGAAGTGAAAAGCCACCGGAAAGAAGCCGGCGACTCCGCGGAGTCCGCGCGGCCCTCGGGAAGTTCCGAACGGTAACGATTTCAACTTAAATTTGATTGAGAATTGGTTTGCTGCGCTGGGTTCCGCTGGATTGTGACTGCGGCGAGGACGAAGCGCAGCGTCAGGGAGGGTCCGTGGACCGGGAACAGTTTTACGCCATGATGAGCGGCGAGGGCACGCTCGATTACGAGCTGTATCTGAACACCAAGGCGCTGCTGAACTGCCAGTCGCCGTACGAGGAACTCTGCAACAGGGACGAGCTGCAATTTCAATTGGTGCACCAGATTGAAGAGCTGTGGATGAAGCTAATCGCGTATACGCTGCTGGATATCGATGAGTATTTGCAGCAGGAAAGTACCAATCGCGTGCTCACGCTCTTCGGGCGCATTCACAAGACGCAGCGGCTGATGATCGAGCAGATTGGATTGCTGGAAACGATGTCGCCGAAAGAGTATCAGGATATTCGCAAGCGGCTGGGAAACGGGAGCGGGCAGGAATCGCCGGGATTTCGCGTGCTTTTGAAGATGTATCAGCCGATCTGGAATTCGTTCAAGACGAATTATTTGGATAAACATGGGCTGACGGTCGAGAAAATTTACGGCTCCGAATACACGCATGGCGACGCTTACGTCGTGGCGGAGGCGCTGGCGGAGTTTGACGAGTTGTTTCAGAAATTCCGCTTCGAGCACATGCAGTTGATTCATCGGACGATTGGATTCGGCTCGAAATCGCTGAAGGGCCGGCCGGTGGAAATTCTGGAAGATGGGATGCGACACAAATTTTTCCCGGAGCTTTGGGAGATTCGCGGAGAGATGACCGATGCCTGGGGCGCGGAGTATGGAGTGAAGCGGGATCCGCTGGGCGGTCATCATTGAAGAGCAGTTTTCAGTTTTCAGTTTTCAGTTTTCAGTTTTCAGTTTTCAGTTTTCAGTTTGCAGTTTGCAATTTTCAGTTTTCAGTTTTCTGATGTCAGATTTTAGTTTGCAGTTTGTAGATTGCAGTTTTTAGCTTGCAGTGATTAATAAAGAAAGAATTTGCGTGCGGCGCGCGGCCGGTTTCATGACAGCGGGGAGATGCGGTGGTATTCGCCGCGAAAATGCAGCAGGGGGCGGCCGCTGTGGATTTCGGCGGATTCGACCTCGCCGACGAAGATGGTGTGGTCGCCGGAGACGTGAGTGGCGACAACGTTGCAGCCGAGTTGAACGAGAGTGCCTTCCAACAACGGAATACCGCCGGGCGTCCAACGAAATCGGATGCCTAAGTCTGATTCTTCTTTTTGACCTTGCTCGGGCTTGGCAAAGAATTTCGAGATTTCCCGCTGATCGTCCTTCAAAATGCTGACGCCGAACCGCTTTTGCGCTTCCATGACGCTCAGCATCTGCGCGCTATGCGCGACACAGACTAAAATCAAGAGCGGATCGAGCGACACGGACGCGAATGAGCTGGCCGTCATACCGTGAACGAGACCGGGAGCGCGTTCGGCGGTGATGACGGTTACGCCGGAAGCGAATTGACCGAGGGCCTGGCGAAATTCAACGGCTGTGAGACGCGGCGTAGACATATCGGAAGATTTTGACGATACCATAGTGCGCGCCGCAAAGGCCAAACGAGCAACAGGGAATCAACGCGGGCCTATCAACAAGCTGGACCACGAAAATAAGCATGGAGAGGAAAAACATGGCGAGGAAAATCGCAATTCTTGGGGGAACCGGCGCCGAAGGAACCGGGCTGGCTTACCGCTGGGCCAAGGCGGGCGAACATATTGTAATTGGTTCGCGGGACGGCGGGCGCGCGGCGGACGTGGCGAAACAGTTGCGCGAACGCATTGGCGGCGCGGCGCAGATCGAGGGAACGGACAACGCGGCGGCAGCGGGGCAATGCGAAATCGCGGTACTGACAGTTCCCTTCTCCGGAGCGGCGGTGCTGGTCAAATCGCTAAAGACGATTTGGAAGCCAGGGACGATCGTGATTGATACCTCGGTGCCGCTGGCTGCGACGGTGGGCGGAACGGCGACGCGAATGCTCGGCGTGTGGCAAGGATCGGCGGCGGAGCAGACCAAGGAACTTTTGCCAGCGGGCGTGAGCCTCGCGGCGGCGCTGCACAATTTGGGCGCGGAACTTTTGGCGGGCGATGCGCCCGTAGATTGCGATGTTCTCGTGTGCAGCGACGATGAAAAAGCCAAGCAAGCAGCGATGGAACTGGCGGGCAAGATTCCCGGCGCGAGAGCGTTGAACGGCGGAAAGCTCGAGAATGCGCGCATCGTGGAATCGCTCACCGCGCTGCTGATCGGCCTGAATATGCGCTACAAAGTGCACAGCGCAGGAATCCGGTTTACGGGGTTGCCGGTGTAGAGCGGCGGCTAGAGCGCGAGCAATGCGCGGGCGAGTTTTCTTTTTTGCGCGGTGGTTTTCATCACCGTGGGAAGCACCACTACGTTCATTCCGAGGGCGCGAATCGAATCCGCGCTGGACTTGTCTGCTTTGTCGATGACGAAGGTGCCCGTGAAATCCGCGTAGAGTTTGGCGACGCCGTAGGCCGTCGGTTCGTGGCCCATTTGCGAGAGCATTTTGTCCGAAGGACCTTTGAGAGACTTGCCGCCAACGATGGGGCAGACCGCGAAAACGCTGTCTCGGCGCGCGCGCAACTGGTGGCGAATGCCAGGCACGGCGAGAATCGGGCCGATGCTGATGAGCGGATTGCTCGGGCAAATGATGATGCGGTTGGCGTCGACAATGCTTTCCAGAACGCCGTGAGCGGGGCGCGCGGAGTTTATGCCCTCGAAGCGAATGCCGCGCACAGCGGGTTCGGCGCGGCGCTTTACGAGATATTCCTGAAAGTGCAAGACTCCGTCGCTGGTATCCATAATTGTCGGGACGGGCTTGTCGGTCATGGGCAGGATGTGCGATTTCACGCCGAGAGCCGTGCGGATGGAGTCGGCGGCCCAGGTGAGCGACTTCCCTTCCGAGAGCATAGCGGTGCGATGAAGATGCGTGGCGAGATCGCGGTCGCCGAGATTGAACCAATCGGCGCGGCCAAAGAGCGCGAGGCGCTTGAGCATGTGGAATGTTTCGCCGCGGAAGCCCCAGCCTTTTTTGGGATCGATGATGCCGGCGAGCGTGTAGGTGACGATGTCGAGGTCGGGAGAGATTTTGAGGCCGTGGAGAACGATGTCGTCGCCGGTGTTGACGATGACGGTGAGGCGACTGGGGTCCATAACACCGTAGAGGCCGAGGAGGAGCTTGGAGGCGCCGACACCGCCGGCAAGGGCGGTGATTTTGTGATTGGGCTTTTTCATGGCAGGGATAAGGATGCACGGGTATCGGAATCGGCTCAACCGAAAATGCAAAGGATGGTGAGTAGCAGGGAGAAATAAAGAAAGATGCCGCCCTAAAGGGCGGCGCTACACGGAAAACCTTCTGCATCGGCGAGTCGGGTCACGTGAGAGCGTAAGCGTGGGGAGAGGAAGTTTTCGCGACTTACGAATTCAGGGTAGAGAGCGAGGCGTTCGCGCAGAGTAAGACCATGAGCGTTAGTTTCTTGCTGCAGGCGGGCGATTTGGGGCCAGGCGGCTTCGGGGTTGATGAAGTCTTTGGTGACCGGCGAGATGCCTCCCCAATCATTGATGCCTGCTTCGAGCAGGCGGGGGAAATCGCTGTAGCTGAGGTTGGGGGGAGCCTGGAGATTCATTTGCGGACCAAGAATAATGCGAGCCATCGCGAGTGTGCGCAGCATGTCGTCGAGTGAAGGCTCCGGATGCGCGAACATGGGGATGTCGGACTTGGCGCGGAAATTTTGGACGATCACTTCCTGGATGTGGCCGTACTTTTCGTGGAGGGCGCGAATGGCGAGGAGCGAGTCGACGCGTTCTTCGACGGTTTCGCCGATGCCGATGAGAATTCCGGTGGTGAAGGCGATGGAAAGTTTGCCGGCTTCTTCGATAGCGCGAAGGCGCAAAGCGGGTACTTTGTCGGGCGCTTTGGCGTGAGGCAATCCGTCGCGCATCAGGCGGACGCTGACGTTTTCCAGCATGAGTCCGACGCTGGCGTTTGAGTCTTTGAGCCGCTCGAGAGCTGGACGATCCATCACGCCGGGATTGGCGTGTGGAAGCAGTCCAGTTTTTTCGAGGACCAGCTCGGACATCGCGGCAACATAATCGAGCGTGCGGGAGAAGCCTTGGTGACTCAGAAATTCGCGCGCTTCGGGAAAGATGCGCTCCGGTTGATCGCCGAGGCTGAAGAGTGCTTCCTTGCAACCGGCTTGGCGACCTCGTTCGGCGAGAGCGAGGACTTCATCGGGGGTCATGAAGTGCGCGCCGGGCTGGCCGGGATCTTTGCGGAAGGTGCAGTAGCTGCAGTAATCGCGGCAGAGGGTAGTGAGCGGGATGAAGACTTTTTTCGAAAAGGTGACCGTCGTGCCCTTCCCGTGAGCGCGCAATTCGGTGGCAAGCGCAAGCAATTCTTCGAGTGGAGCTTCGTTGGCGAGGCGCAGCGCGGCATCTTTGCCGATACTTTTTCCCTCGCGCGCTTGCGAGAGGAGTTCCTCGAGCGCTGGGCTAGATACGGATTGCTTCGAAATGGCATTCATGTGAGTACAAGAAAAGGCTCAAGAAAAGAATTTAACACAGAGCGCACGGAGAGCGCAGAGTTCGCAGAGAAGAAAAAAGCTTCGGTCGCGTGAGCAATCCGAGAGAAAGGAAAAGTAAACTCTCGCGCTCACCCGTGCGCGAGCGCCCGTGATACATGGGTCAGCGGAACAGATCCTCATCGGGCGGACGGACGATGCGGGCGGCTCGATCGTTGCGCGGACGATAGGAATAGTTGCGGACGATGACAACGGGAGTGCCGTCGGACTTGCCCATGAGCAGGCCGGCGGCGGTGGCGATTTCATCCGCGACGGCGAGAATTGTGGCGTGCAACCGTTTGCGATTGCGGTCGCGCTGGCCGCGGAGATCGCGAAGGACCGGGATGCCTGCAGCGCCGATGGCGACATTGGTGAGGCCAAGGCGCCAGGGGCGGCCGAAGGTGTCGCTGAGGATGACAGCCACGGTTTTGCCGGACAATTTCTTGAGGGCCGCGGCGAGATTCCTGGCGGACTTGTCGGGATCCTTCGGGAGTACGGCAACGGAGTCGCAGCCGGGAACGTTGGAACGGTCGACTCCCCCGTTGGCGCAAACGAAGCCGTGATGCGTTTCGACGATGAGTACGTGTTCGCTGCGCACGATGCGGCGAGTTTGCCGCAAGATCAACTCGATAAATCTGGGGTCTTTTTTTAGAGCGGCGGCGAGCTTGCGAGCGTTCGGCGACGGCTTGACGCTCGACAATTGCACCACGCAGCCTTCGGCTTTTGAGACGATTTTTTGGGCAACGACGACGACATCATTTTTCTCGAAAGCAATTCCCGCGCTTATCGCCGCTTGAAAAATCATCCGCGCCAAATCATCGCCTTTGCGTATTTCCGGAAGCCCGGGCAAAGAGATGAGTTGGATTCTCCCGGCCTGCCGAGTCGACGGCTTGTGCGGAGGCAACGGTTTGGATTTGGTGATCATGTGGCGCGAGAAAATAGAGTTTACGCGAGAGCGCCGAGGTTTTCACGAGTTCCACCGGGAAAAACAAAACAGCAACAGAGGAACAATAAATAAAACGGGCGGGACGCGGCCTCACGGCACGCGTCCCGCCCGGACAACAGCGATTGGGTGGAATTAGCCTTTGCCGTGCGGCTTCTCGTCCTTCGCATCCTTCGCCGGCTTCTCAGGCTTGGCCGGAGGATGATTTTGCTGCTTCTGGTGCTCTTGCTGTTGTTTCTGTTGGAGCTGCTGCTGCTCCTGGTCGTGCTTTTTCTCCAGCGCGTCCAATTGCTGCTGATGTTGCTGCTGAAGCTGCTGTTGAAGTTGCTGCTGCTTTTGTTCGTCGGCTTTCTGCTGCTGCAGTTTCTGATTATCCTGAAACTGTTTTTTCTCCACTTGCTGGCGTTCCAAGTCCTGTTTCTGGTTTAGCTGTTGGGCTTGCTGCTGATGCTTCTGCTCGAGTTGTGGGTCCGGCTGGTTCGCCACGGCCGGCTGCGAAGAGGGCGGCCGGTTGTTGGCGTTGCGCTGGTTTACGTTTGGAGCAGGTTGGGCCGTGTTGCTCGGCGCGTTGGGACGGTTGGCATTCGCGTTTTGCGGCTGAACAGCACTCGGAGTAGGCTGCGCGGTATTGCCCGGCACGTTGGGACGGTTGGCATTCGCGTTTTGCGGCTGAACAGCACTCGGAGTAGGCTGCGCGGTATTGCCCGGCACGTTGGGACGGTTGGCGTTGGTGTTCTGCGGCTGGCTGACATTTCGATTGGCCTGAACGTTTTGCGGCACCGCCGGCTTGGATGGAGGAGCGATCTTAACAGTCGCGCGTGTTTGAACGGCCTCTGGCTGAAGCTGCCGCGTCTGCGAAATGGCCAGCGGCTTGCCGCCGTTTGCTTGAATGGCCTGCTGCTGCTTCACGAAGGGAACCGGCGCCGGAGGCGGGGCGGTCTTTGCGACTACTGCGCGGGCTTGCAGCGCGGCTGGCGGCCTTGCGGCTGCCGCAGCGCCACTGCCAAGAACCGCTTGTTTGCTCGGTGCAACGGCTGGGCCGTTCACGGCCACAGGTGCTGATGCTATTTCTTTTTGGTTTACTGCCACGGTGTTTTTCGAGACGGACTGCGCCGAAGTGAAAGCTTGCGGCGTTGTAGCCGTCACAGCTCCGGGGACGCTCTGGTTCATATAGTGCTGATTGTTGACGGTCACGTTGGTGTTGTTGATGGTGGTGTTTTTGTTGATGACCGTGGTGTTGTAATAGTTGTTCACGACGGTGGTGTTCACCGTGGTATTCGAGACATTCACGTTGTTCACGTAGTTGCGACTGACAGGATAGGAAGGCACGTAAACTTCGCGCGGTCCCAACGGGAACCATCCGACGCTGACACCAGCGGCAAATCCGCCGCCGACGCCAACTCCCACCGCGAAATGCGGTCCGCCAACCCAAGCGACGAGGGCGGGCGCGTAAACCGGCCGAACGTAGACAACGCCTACCACGGCGACAGGCCGCGGGGGCACAGGCACCCAGCCCCACACACCGCCGACGGCGATCCAGCGGCCGTAGTGGAATGGAGCGAAGCCCCAGGGGGCGTCGTCGACCCAGGTGTAGCCCCAAGGCGCGATGTAGGCCCAGTGGCCGTAGTGATATGGCGCCCAGCCAACGATGGTGGTGTGGGGAAACCAGACGGTGCCGTATTCGGGGACTTGGCGCCAGCCACCGTTGTCGTCGAGATCTTCGTAGCCGACGACGTCGGTGGAGACATACCTGGAGGAAACGGAATGCTCGAAATGATGATCGCGGTCGGCGGACCAACTGTCGAAGTCGTCGTCGTTGTTATCCCAGCCCTCGACGTCGGCGTTCAATTCATCGCCGCCGGTGAAGGTTCCGACTTCGTGCGGATGAACGGTGTATGCCTGGCCACCGCCGGTGACTTCACCCTGGCCGTCGCGGACGACGACGAGGGTGGTGTCGCCGCCTTCGTTGACGTTGATCTTGTAGCTGCCGGGGCGCAGAACGGTGAAGGCCAAGTTTGGCGTATCGACTTCGAAGGTTTCATTGTCGCCGAGGTTACGCACGCGAATGTTCAGCGTGCCTTCGGTCAGGCGAAGCTGGGTGGTGTCGTCGGTGAGGTTGAGAAAAGAAAAACCGGTGGTGTTGCCCAAGCGGATGACCGCGGAGCCGATATTTAGTTCGGAGCGGGCGCCACTGTCGTTCCAAATCTTGTCGCCGGTGGTCATGGGGCGATTGACGACGGCGTCGACCCAATCGTCGGTGCCGGCAGGTTGAAAGGAAACCGGGCCGTGCGTGTAGCTGAGACGCGCGACGCGGGACGGCGGATCGTCGTCATCGGCGGCGGCGCGACTCGGCGCAAGCAGTGCCACGGTCAGTGCAATTCCGAGCAGGCACATCCATTGGAGCGCATGCTTTTTGATTCTCATATCGATTCTCTCCTGAATCGTCAGCGGCCTTCGTCTGCTTCGCGATCGACCGCTTATTTTTTACTCTGGAATGTTTTCCTGAGGCCCAACTCCCCCAACCATAACATTGCCCCATAGCGGTACGCCTATCGGTGCATTCCTGTATGTCGAAACAGGAAAGAGCGCATAGGAATGAGGTCTGTTTATGTAACCCGCGGCAAGAGAAAGAGTTGTTGACGGACAAGGGAGCGATTGCTCGCTTCCGTGAAGAAGGAAAACGGATGGCCGGAGCGAGTAGTGGAAAAGAAACTGTCCGTTCCGAAGAATTCGGAACGGACAGTCTTGCTTGCTAAAAGAAATGTGGTTTAGCGGTGGCCGTGGGAACCGCCGCCACTGTGGGAACCGCCACCACCTCCACCGCCGCGAGAGCCGCCACCGCCGCCTGAGCTGTGGCTGGGAGCGGAGTAAGAACGCGAAGGCGCTGGATAGCTGCGACTAGGAGCGGAGTACGTCCGCGAGGGCGCCGAGTAGGAACGAGACGGCGCAGAAGAGGACCCGCCGCGGTTGGCGTTGTTGTAGCTCGGAGCGCTGCGCTGCGGCGGCGCATAGGAGCGGCTGCTGTTGGAAGAGGCAGAGCGATTGTTGCTATTTCCGGTGTTGGCTGCGGATTGCCCGGAGCCCGCCCAGGGCGGACGATCCGTGCGGCCGGCGCTGGCCACCTGACTGGACTGATTCGCAGGGCGGCTGGATCCGAATCCTGCCGGCGGTCTGCCGCGGTCCGTGGTATTTCCTTGAGCTTCCCAGCTCCTGCCACCAGAAGTGCTATTCGCGCCGCGCTGTTGGGATGTGCCGTTGTTCGGCGTGCTGCCGAGAGAGCGGTTAGTGTTTGCAGACGTCGAGGACGGAGTGTTCTGCGAAAGTTGGTTCGGCCGCGCCGTCGTGGTGGAGTTGTTGGCCACGGAGCCGCGTCCCTTGATCGCCCCGTTATTTCCACGATTGGCCGCGCCGTTCACGGTTGAATTCCCCGTGCGCCCAGCGGTCAGGCTTGCGGTGTTCATCGTATGGACAGGCATGTGCGAGGCTGCCGTTGCCGGCGATGTGCGCGCCATCACGGAGCGATTTTGCACGGAAGACGGAGGCGTAGCAACGTGAGCGCTGGCGTTCGCTGCGCCAGTGAAGCTCTGCTTGGTCGGCGAGATCCCTGCGCCATTGGTAACCTGCGCGCCACGCAACGAGGCTGCCGTAATGTGCGCCGCGCCGCGATTGACGGCCTGACCGTTCACGAAGGTATTGTGCGAAGCCGCGGTCACGGCGTTAGGGTTGTGCGCGTTCGCATAGTTGAAGTTATGCGAATTGTTGATGACGTTGGTGTTGCGAATCGTCGTGTTATGAATATTAATGTTGTTGATGAAGCGGTTGCTGGCATGGAACCAGGGATGGTACGGCTCGCCAAAGCCCAATGGGAACCAGCCGATTCCTCCGCCGAAACCGAATCCAAAGCCCGCGCCGAAACCAAAGCCGAATCCGCCACGCCCGCCTAGAAAACCAACGAACGCTGGACCATAGCAGGGATAGACGCCGAGCGGACCGGGATACCAGCCCCACCTTCCGCCGAAATAGTTCCAACGGCCGTAATGGTAGGGTGCAAAACCCCAAGGCTCGTAGCCAACCCACGTCCAGCCCCACGGGCCGACGTAATTCCAAGCGCCGTCGCTATAAGGAGCCCAGTCAGGCCCAACGTCATTCGGATACCACGCCGGACCGTTGTCGGGAGTTTCGCTCCACGTGCCGTGATCATCGAGGTCGGAGTAGCCGGGGGTTTCGCGCGAGACATACTTCGCGGAAACGGAATTGTCTTCGCGCAGATCGCGATCGGCGGCCCAGTGATCTAGCGAGTCGGGGCCGGGAGCCTGGTTCACGTTGTACTGAATATTGTCGTCCGTGCCGCTGAACTCGGCGCGCTCCCCCGCGTGTACGGGATACGTCTTGCCGCCCGCGGTGACTTCGCCTTCGCCGCGAATCACGGTGACGCGAGTTCCGTCGCCGTTCTCGCTTACGTCGATGCGAAACGCTCCGGCTTGCTTGACGGTAAATGCGGAGTTGGGCGTGTCGACTTCGTAGACATCGCCCTCGCGCAATTCGCGGACGCGGAAATTCAGCGCGCCTTCCGGAAGGCGCATTTGAATGACGGCCTCATCGAGATTCAAGAAAGAGAGGGCAGTCATACTGCCAAGGTGAATGGAAGCCTGGCCAGCCTGAAGTTCAGCGCGAGAATCCTTGTCGGCCCAAAGCTTGTCCCCAACGGTTACGGGACGATTCCTGGCAGCGGCGGCCCAATCGCCATCGCCTCCAGGTTGAAGCGAAACGGAGCCATCCACGGAGCTGATACGCGCTACACGCGAGGGGGGATCCGCTTGCTGATCCTTGTCGTCGGCGTGCGCCGTTGGTGCAATAACACTCAGAAGACCGGTCAAACACAATAACAGGCCGAACTTGCTCTTACCGGCGAATGTGGTCTTCAACATAACTGGTCCCCTGTCCTAAGCCCGGGCAGTGGCCCCGAGCGAATGGAGAGCTGTCGACATTATAGCTCCCAAGGGGTAGAACACCGGAATGGGAAATAAGTTGCCCTTGGTGAGGTACTGTTGGCTTCCAAGAGCGAAGTAGAATGGTACTAGTACTTCTCCTCTTGGTAACTAGCCCGAAATCTGTCCCTTAGAACAGGCGCTATTCGGTTGCCATGCGCCTAGACTCGCTCCTTGTGAGCGCAAGTGCGCTCTGGGAGAATGGCATGCGTATGAACGGCAAATGGCTCGGCGCGATAGCATTCACAGCGGCAGCGGCGGTCTCGGCGCCTGCACAAGCCTGGCGGCAGGTTGGCCCTGCAGGCGGCACGGTCATTTCGTTGGAAGCCGACCCTCGCGACGTGAAGAAACTGTACCTGGGCACGTCCGACGGGCATGTTTTTAGTTCGAGTGATGAAGGCGCGCATTGGCAACTCTTGAGCCGCATTGGCACCGGCCAAGATGACGTGGTCACGCACATTTTGGTGGACCCGCGCGATTCCAAGCGCCTGTATGCCAGCACCTGGACGTTGTATTCCGGTGGCGGCGGCGTGTATCAGAGCGACGACACTGGCCGGACCTGGAAAGTCATAGGGCTGGCGCATGAGACAGTTCGCGCGTTGGCACAATCGGCGACGAATCCGAAGACCTTGCTTGCCGGCTCGCTGACCGGCGTATATCGGTCCCTGGACGAAGGCGCTACTTGGGAGCGCATTACACCGGCGAAACACGACGATCTTCGCAACTTTGATTCCGTCGCGTTCGACCCGCATGACGACAATATCATTTATGCTGGCACCTATCACTTGCCTTGGAAAACGACGAACGGCGGCAAGGATTGGTTCCCGATCAAAGCGGGCATGATCGATGACTCCGACGTGATGAGCATCATCGTGGATCCGGCAAATCCGGACAACGTGCATGCCACGGCTTGCTCCGGCATCTATCACAGCGTGAATGGCGCGCAGCAGTGGTCGAAGTATCAGGGCATTCCCTTTGTGTTCCGCCGCACGCAGCTCATCAAGCAAGATCCTTCCAATCCTCAAGTGCTTTATGCAGGAACCACCAGCGGTCTCTGGAAATCGACCAACGAAAAAGATTTCAAACGCGTGACGCCCGGCGACTGGGTGATCAACGCACTGGTCATCGATCCGAAGGACACGAATAGGATCATTATCGGTACCGAGCGCGAAGGCGTACAAATTAGCGAAAACGGCGGTGGCTCGTTCACGTCCGCGAATGTGGGCTTCCATCACCAGCACATCTTGGATGTGGCGATGGATCGCGAGCGCCCGGAGAAGGCCCTCGTCGTCCTGACGTTTGACACAGATGCATTCCTTGCCACGAAAGACGGCGGAACAACGTGGGCGCCTTTGGGCCCCGGCTTGAAGCGCACGGACTTGAAGCATGTTTACGCCTCGCCCAACGGCTGGTGGGCTTCGCTGAACAATGGCGGCTGGATGAAATATGAGGAGACCGGCGGCAAGTGGATCAAGACTGGCTTGTTCGTTGCGGACGCGGCTCCCGTAGCTGCGTCGGCTTCCGCGACCAATGGAAAGAAGGGCGCTGCAACTGCAGCGGCAAAACGGGCTTCACCCAAGGCCAAGCCGACGCTTGTGGCGTTCCAAGTGAGCGACATGTCTTTTGGAAGCGATGCGTGGTTCGCCGCAACAACGGGCGGAGTGCTCGTTTCGAAGGACCGCGGAACGACATGGAAGCTGGCGGGCAGCGCAAGCTATTTGAAACAACCTTCACAATCACTAGAGGCTTCGAAAGACGGCTCCCAGATTTGGGCGATTTCGCAACGCAACCTCGTTTACTCGGCGGACGGCGGAGCGCATTGGGATGCTCAGGAGCTCACTTTTGCGGCGGCCGGCAACCTGAAGCTACACCGGGTTGACGATTCGAACCTTTTCATCACTTCGAATATGGGCCTGTATGCTTCGAAAGATGCGGGACACAATTGGAACCGCGAGGAAGTTCGCGAGCTGCAGTTCCAGGATGTGGCCGGCAGCGGGAACGCGCTTGTCGTGGCCCTGCAGAAGCATGGTTTGCTGACGTCGTTCGACGCCGGCAAGTCCTGGCAGCGCTTGAGCGATCCGCTGGCGGATGGCTTCTTCCCGGTCGTAAGGACCAGGCGCAACGGCGACGTTGTGGCCGTCTCGGCGACGGAAGGCTTGCTTGCATTCGAACCAGATGCACACTCCGCGAATTCCAGCGTGGGCACCTCGCAACTGATGCCCGCATCAAACGGCGTGCAGAAACCCAAATAACTTTCCATCCATTCTAAAGAAGGCGCCTCGATTCCGGGGCGCTTTTTTCATTTCGGTGGAGCTTTGATCCAGTCCCCAGAATGCTTTTGCGCGCGCAAGGGCCCAATTCTTATGCCTCAATATTCTTGTATCCGACTGTTCCAATTTGGCGTCGAACGTAGTAAAACCGCTGCACAATCCGGGCAGGAAATCCCTTAATTTTCAGGAGCCAAATTATGCTGAAGCGAATATTGGGCACTAGCGACGATTACACGTTGACGATCTTGCGGCTGGTACTGGGCATTATCTTTTTTGCGCATGGCGCACAGAAAGCGCTGGGCTGGTTCGGAGGCTTCGGATTGCACGCCACGGTGGGGGCTTTTACCGGGATGATGCACATCCCCGCGCCGCTCGCGTACGTGGCGATTGCGGCGGAATTTCTCGGCGGACTCGGTCTGATTGTCGGACTGCTCACCCGCCTTGCCGCTTTTGGCATCGCCATGAACATGCTGGTGGCGATCTTCGCGGTGCACTTGCAGTACGGCCTGTTCGCCAACTGGTTTGGCAACCAGAAGGGCGAAGGCATCGAATTTCATTTGCTGGTTGTGGCTATAGCCATCGTTCTGATGGCGCGAGGGTCTGGAGCACTCTCGGCCGATCGTGCGTTGTCGAAGTAATTCCGCTTGGCGTCCGTCACGATTGACGGTTCATGCATTTTTGGCGCAGGCGTGGGAGTTGTTTTCGCCAATCTGATATCCAACTCCTCGAATCGTGCGGATCAAGGCGCGGTCGCAACCGGAATCCACTTTGCGGCGCAAGTAGTTGATATAGACGTCCACAACGTTGGTCATAGTGTCGAAATGCAGCTTCCAAACCTCTTCCACTATCGATGTGCGGGTAACAGGCTGGCCCGGCTGGCGCATCAAGAACTCCAGTAGGGCAAACTCTTTGGGGCTCAGATCGATGGAACGGCCGGCCCGCTGAACTTGATGGGAGACACGGTCCAGCTCCAAGTCATCCACCTGCAAGAGCGCGCGGGCGGGCCGGTTGCCTCGCCGCAAGACCGCTCGAATGCGGGCCGCCAACTCCGCGAAAGCGAAAGGTTTCGCGAGGTAGTCATCGGCCCCCGCATCCAAACCCCGAACGCGGTCCTCAACCATGCCCGCTCCCGTAACGATAAGGACGGGAAGGTCCGGCTTCTTCGTGCGTATGGTTCGCAGCACTTCCAGCCCTCCCGTTCCCGGCAAGTTTAGATCGAGCAGCACGAGATCGTAAGGCTGTTCGGACGCCAGGCGCTGCGCTTCCCTGCCATCGGACACGACTTGAACTGCAAATTGCTCCTGCAGCAACCGCTGATGCAGAAAATCCGCCAGCGGTGCATCATCTTCAGCGACAAGAATGCGCATTGGACCACACAAAGAACAGAGATTTGGAAGGGAGTAAAGAGAGTGTGATGTTGACCCGGAAAAGTGTCAATGAGTCTTGCAAGCGTTGTATCGGAAATGACATCAGATGTTTTCACCTGGGGATTGCTTGGACGCCTTAGGAGTTGCTTTACGCTCAGCGAACTCTTCATCGCTTTTGACAGTGAAGGTCATGCCGCGAGCGCGCTCGGCAAACTGGATGAGATCCGTGTCCACAGCTTGAAGCCCTGTTTTAGGCCGAGCCAGTTGAATCATGTCCGCTGATTTCCACGGATTTGCCAAGACAATCTGCAGACAAGCACCTCGCCACTAGTCCCCTTCGACAGGTTTCGATTGCAGTTCCGTTGCCAGTTCATTTCCCCGTCCCAATCGGATTTGGAGGCACTCATTGGCCAATCTCATGCACATTGACTGCCCATCTGGAGCGCCTAGAGCGTCCCGAGGGGCCAATCGCAGCAAGTCTTTCGGAATGAGGAAACTCCGTTAGCAAAAGCAAGAGACTGCTGAACCAAATTAGAAGCGCAGGTCCAATTTGGAACTGATCGCGCGAAACCGGCGATACCGATTTGAACTTCACTGGTTCCAGCAAGCGGACGGAAGCCATGCAGAAAATCAGCCGCCGCCCCAGGGAATTTGGTTTCGAATTTCACGGATGACAAACCTGGAGAAGGAACGGGCATGCTTGCGACGGTTAGCGCAGAATCCCTGGTGATTGAAAACATCACGGGAAGCCTCGCGGTGAAGCAGGCTATGCTGGGGGATCCGGCGCTCGTCCGGGGAATTGTCGAAGCCGCCGAGATGATTCTGTTTTCATTGCGCGGCGGCAATCGCCTTTATCTGATGGGCAACGGCGGGAGCGCGGCCGACGCCCAGCACATCGCCGCCGAATTCGTGGGCCGCTACCGCCTGGAGCGGCGCGGCATGCCGGCCATGGCCCTCGCAGCAAATACTTCCTCGATTACCGCGATTGGCAACGACTTTGGATTTGAGGATGTGTTCGCGCGCCAAGTCGAAGCGTTCGCGCGCCCAGGCGATATCCTCCTGGGGATATCCACCAGCGGAAATTCCAACAATATACGGCGCGCAATGCTGCTCGCAGGCGCTTTCAAGACAAAGACCATCGCCTTCACCGGCCAAAGCGGCGGAAAACTGAAGAACGTGGTCGATCTCTGCCTGCGAATCCCCAGCGACGATACGCCGCGAATACAGGAAGCTCACATACTGATGGGACACACGATTTCGGAAATCGTCGAAGCAGAGATGTTTCGGCGCTGAGGTGAACAGTGGGGAGAGAAGACTGGCGTGCCTTACACAAACGGCAGCAGCGCTACATTCTGCTGGATCGCGACGGCGTCATCAACCGGCGCATCGCGGGAGGCCACGTCAGATCCTGGGAGCAGTTCGAATTCCTGCCGCGCGCCCTGCAAGCGCTTCGCCTGCTTACGGAGAATGGTTACGCGGGACTCGTGATTTCCAATCAGGCTTGTGTGGGAAAGGGTCTGCTGCCTTCCAGCGAACTCGCGGCCATCACTCGGCGCTTTCTGTTGGAGGTCGCTCTATCCGGCGGAAATATCGCTGAAGTTTACTACTGCAAGCACCGTGTGGAGGATCAGTGCAATTGCCGCAAGCCCCAGCCCGGACTGCTTATCCGTGCGCGGGTCGAATACCGCTATCTTCCCGAAGAAACCTACTTCGTGGGCGATTCGCAGTCGGATATGGCCGCCGCGGATGCCGCGGGCTGTCCCTCTATCCTTATCCAAAGAGATGCTTTCCTCGGCTCGGATGCCCGCTGCACCAGCTCTTTGGTCGCGTCGAACCTGTACGACGCAGCCGAGATGATCGTTGCAATGCAATCGATTCGAGGAATGGAGCACGCTCTCGTTCGCTGCGACGACAGCCCGTAACCCGCTCATGCCGCGAAGACTCCAGGAAATTCCCGAAGGTAAATCATGACCACTTCATCTTCCAGGTCAGCGCTTGCCGCTCACGAGAGCCTTGGAGAAGAGAACATCTCCCGCCGAGAGCTCGCCCGCGAAAAAATTCGTGAAATGCCGGAAAGCGCGCAAGCTCTTCTGGAACTCGGCCTCATCGAGTTTTCCTTATTTCTGCCAACTCATTCTCGATCACCGACAATTAACTCCCGACCACCGACTACTGCCCATTGCCCGCGCCGAGCATGTACAATAACTCCGCAATTTATTTCCCCACCCGGAGAATCACTCCATGAAGCCAGTGCTCACTTTCTTGTCAATCATGCTTACATTCGCTCTCGCGAGCACGGCGAGCGATACCGCTCCGGCTCCTCCGGCCGCGCCACCCGATCGCCAAATCGCCATTACCATTGACGATCTTCCCGCCGCCGCCTCTCCCAACATGTCCGCCTCCGAAATCACTTCCATGACCTCGAAGCTCCTCGCCACTCTGCAGGAGCAAAAGATCCCCGCCGTTGGCTTCGTAAACGAAAGAAAACTCTTTCAAAAATGGGGCGAAGTCGACGAGCGCATCAAAGCGCTCAACATGTGGCTCGACGCAGGCTTCGACCTGGGCAATCACACCTACGCGCACACTTCGCTCAACCAGGCCGGCCTCAAGGAATTTGAAGAAGGCGTCATCCGCGGCGAGAGCGTCACCAGCCTGCTCCTCGCGCAGCACGGCAAAAAAATGCGCTACTTCCGCCACCCTTATCTCGATACGGGCCGCGATCTGCAAACGCGCCGCGAAGCCGAAGCATTCCTCGTCGTGCGCGGTTATCGCATCGCTCCCGTCACCATGGACGCTTGGGATTGGAATTTTGCCGGCCTCTACGATGACGCTAAAAAACGCGGCGACCCTGCGCTCCAGCAACAGGTCGTCAGCGCTTATCTCTCCCACCACGCCGAGGTTTTCGAATATAACGAGAAATTCTCAAAAACTCTGCTCGGCTACGAACCCAAACAGATTCTCCTGCTCCACGCCAATAATCTGGAAGCCGACCACATCGGCGAACTCCTCAACCTGCTTCGCAAGCGCGGCTACCGTTTCATCACTCTCGATGACGCTCTCAGCGACTCCGCCTACAGTCTTCCCGACACTTTCGTTGGCGAAGAAGGCGGGACCTGGCTCGAACACTGGGCCATCACCCGTGGACAAATCCCGCAAGGCGCTCCCGCCTTCCCCGAGTCCATCTCCGAACTCGCCAAGCGACTCCACCAACCCCAGCCCTAGCATCGATCTGCAAAAAAGCAAACGCTCCCGCGGGTTGCAACCGGAGGGGCGGGGCTTGCTCCGCCCGCTTATGCAGTACGCGCTACACCGTTCACTTCATTCACAAATTCGATGGCAAGCATTCGTCTTTTGTTTTCGACGAACCATATTCACTTTGGACACAAAGAAAAACATTTCCTTCCGCGCGCCTGTTACACACCTTTTCCGGGCGTTAGACTTTTACCTGCAGTTCCTTTCAGAGAACGTAGAAGGAGTGAACTATGCCCAACGCCATCCATATCGCCACGCCCGCGAAAAGCAAATCGCGCAAGCCGCGCGCCGCGAAGACTCAGCCCGCTTCGGCTCAGCCCACCCAGGAACAGATCCAGATCCGCGCCTATCAGATATATCTCGAACGCAACGGCGCCCCCGGCAACCCATTCGAAGACTGGACGCGCGCAGAACGCGAACTGCTCGCTCAACCGCCTAAGACCGCCAAGCCCCGCCGCGCATCAAAAACCGAAGCCGCCTGACCTGCCCCTTCGCGCCCGTTGTGGAACGGCGGACCGTTTCGTTGTCTCTGTTCAAATCGCAGACCGCCCTTGCTGTGTTTTCAGAAAATCTGTTCCTAATGCGGTTGAAGCCATCTCCCAGACACTGTCTGAAAGATGGCTTCCGATGCCCACCGCAACCGGCGCTGCTTTTTGCAAGCTGCTCGACTCCCTCCTCAGGGAATGATCGCCGCCGCTTCATTCGAATAACCACTTTCGTTCCCACTGGCATCTACTGCGGTGACGACGTAGTAGTATGTCTGCCCGGAAGTCACCGTGCTGTCGGTGTAATTCATGATCGTCACCAGCGAAGTATCAATCACCGTATAAGGTCCGCCGGATTGTCCACCGCGGTAGACGTTATATCCAGCGACACTCGATGTGCTGGCTACCCAATTCAATGCCGCGGTATGAAGGGCCACCGCCACGCCAGTTCCAGACAGTGTGATCGGCGCTGGCGCCGTTGTGGCCGTACTGACCACGGAAATACTACCGACCGCGCTGCCCGCACTTGTCGGAGTGAAACTCACGTTAAAGGTCGCCGTCTGTGCCGCGGCTATTGTCACTGGAAGCGATATTCCGCTCACGCTGAAGCCCGCGCCGGAAACACTCAGCGCCGAAACGCTTACGCTGGAGTTTCCGCTGTTGGTGAGCTTCACGCCCTGTATCGCGTTGGTGCCCACAGTCAGGCTGCCAAAACTTAGGGTCCCAGGATTAGCATTGAGTTGCAGAGTCGATGCCGCTCCCGTCCCGCTCAGTGCCATGCTCAGCGGCGAATTCGGAGCATTGCTCACCAGCGTGATGCTGCCCGTGATGCTGCCCGCCGCCGCAGGCGCGAACGCTACCGTGAACGATGCGGATTTTCCCGCTGCCACCGTGAGGGGCAACGAAAGCCCAGATAGGCTGAGTCCTGTTCCGCCAATCAAGGATTGCGTCACGCTGAGGTTGGCCGTTCCCGGATTGCTGATCGTCACCGTCTGCGTGTTCGTCACTCCAACGCTGACATTCCCGAAACTGATGCTGCCCGGCACAACCGAGATCTGCGGCTGGACGCCTGCGCCGCTAAGCGCAACGTTCGCTGGCGAATTCGTCGCGTTGCTCGTAAACGAAAGACTTCCCGACGCACTGCCTGTCGCTGAAGGCGCAAACGTAACCGCCATCGCTGCGCTTTGTCCTGCTGCAAGAGTCATCGGCATGGACATTCCGCTCGTGCTGAATGCCGCGCCAGTCATGCTCACCTGTGAAAGGTTAACGCTGCTGTTCCCGGTGTTCGTCAGAGTAAGGGACTGCGCAGCGCTCTTTGCGCCCACCAGTACGTTTCCAAAACTCAAGCTAGATGCGCTGGCGGTAAGTTGGACCGTGGATGCGATCCCGCTTCCGCTTAACGCAATCGTCGAAGGCGAGTTGGTCGCGTTGCTCACAACCGACACGCTCCCCGAATCGCTTCCCCCCGCCGTCGGCGTAAAAGTTACTTTCATGGAAACGCTCTGTCCTGCTGCAATGGTTGCTGGAAGTGTCGCGCCGCTGACGCTAAATCCTGTTCCCGCCGCGGTTACTTGAGAAACGTTCACGCTTCCTGTGCCGCTGTTCGTCATCGTAAGCGTCTGTGAAGCGCTGCTTCCGACGCCGATGCTGCCGAAGCTCAACGCCGTTGCGCTTGCCGAAAGTTGCTCCGTGGGTGTTGCCGCCCCCGGCACAAAGACCACGTCGCGAAAGTAGTTCGAGCTTTCCCACGTGTTCGTCGGGAATTTGCCTGGCGCGCCATACACCGCGTTGTGGCCAACGATGCTTCGCAGATCTTGGTTGACCACTTGGGAAGAGAGACCGTAATCCGTCGCGGAGTAATAGGTCTTGCCGGTATTCACGCTCACCACGTATACCGTGCTCGCGCTGAGGGTCAGTGGCGTGGCAAAAGCCTGCTGTTGCCAGCCGGATCCGGTTTCATTGGTGAATGTTACCGCTGCCAGCAGTCGGCCCGAAGAACTCCATATATGTCCGGTATGCGTGCCGGTTTCGTTGCTCGACTTCCAAAAGCGCACGCCCGTGATCTGCCCGGCCACTCCGCTGCTGAATTTCATTCCCAACTCATAGTTCACGTTCGAACCGTCGCTCTGGTTAGTTAGCGCCGGAGTCTGCGCCGTAAACAAGCTCTCCGTCGTCGCGGCCTTCGCTGCGTCCACGTTAAAACCCCAAAATGCCGCCAAACTCAATGCCGCCGAACACACCCGTACCCTGCGATTAAAATTCATTTTAAATTCCTTCCGGGCGCTTAACAGGTTTAAGACCAGAAGGATGTAGGGTGGGAGTTCCCGGTGGCCGCTGCTATGCCTTTACTTTGATTTATGGACTGACTGCAATTCCAGACTACCAGGAAAATTTTTCGACTACTACTGGTCGTGAGAGCAGGCCTGCGCGCCCATTGGGACAGTCGCTGCGTGCGTATAGAGCGGCAAAGGTACGGGCGCCTGCTCCATGTGCGGCGCAAGGCAATGTCTATGTGCCCGCGGAACAGGGCAACTTCGTTGGTTTTATTTCTTGGACCTGCAGTCTTGGCTATTTATTGTATCGGCTGATCCGCGATCGTGGCCGTCGCGGTGTCGTTCTCGCGGACAACTCCGCTTTGGTCGATAAAAAAATGTCGCGTGCCGCTATAACCGCTTATCGGGTCCGCGGAAATCGTGAAGGCGATGCTGGGTGTCTGACCATCTCCCGTGAACGTGAACGCATAGCCGGCTTTTTGGGGTGATGCCGAGCCGCCCAAAACGCTGTCGAGCAAATTTGCTCCGCTGGCGCAATCGCCTCCGCCGGGCCCGAGTAACGTGAGCGTCGACTCATACCCCACATCGCTACACTGCACCTGGAACGCAAGGGATGACGTAGCCATCTGCCTGAGGCTGCCGACGGCGCTAGCCTCGTTTCCACGCATGCGCGATTGGATCAACGATGGAATGGAGATCCCGGCAATCAGCAAAATTACGGAAATTACGATCAAAAGTTCGATGAGCGAGAAACCACTTTGCTTTCTCTCGTTTTGCCTTTTCCCGTTTTGCTTTTTCATGCCCGCCCCCCGCACCCCAAAGAGCTTTGGTTCGACCCAACTCCCGCAGTCTCGAGTTCCCCGCGCGGGGTGTGCAAGAATCTTTCGATGCGCGGATTGTACTCCTTGATAAAAACCGCTTCAACGACTAAACATAGAAAAAGGGCCTCGTCCTAGTACCGACCCTCCATTCGGCTGCGGCCCCCTAAGCCGCCCAAAATGCGATGCCCAAACTTCCATACTCGGAGTCTGAGTCCTCCCCGGCCATATATTCAGTTTTTAGCTTTGCGCCGGGCTGCGACCCGAAAGCCGGCAGCCGCAAACGGCCTTCAATTAAACCGCACATACTCGAAGTTAAGTGGCTGCTGGTTGATTCCCCGCACCGGCGGCGCAATCCAGTTCGCGAACTTCCCCAACTCCACCACGCGGCCCGTCATCAACGACTGCACGAACGCATGATCCGCCGGACTCGGCATCCAATCGTATTGCTTGCTCTCCCACGCGTCCTTGGTCATCACTTCGCCTTCGGGGCTGATGTAATGCCCCGCGAAGTTTCCGATCGCGCGGTGAAATCCCTTGTGCGGCAGCGTCAGCCGAAACGGGACTCCCGCATCCTCCATTACCTTGTTCCAGCGGTTCACGCCGCCCTGAATTTCAGTGATGTAGTCGTCGCGCAGCCGCTCGTTCAACGCCGTAAGCGCCGGGACATTTTTCGTCACAATTTTCCCGCTGGAAACCTCGTACACCGGATACTCGGCGTCGGCCAACATGTGATCGTCCTCGATTTTCGTTTCCTCGTAACGCCCCTTCAATCCCGTGGTGTAGTAGCTGGCCGCATTCGAGGACGCGTCCGACCCAAACAAGTCGATCGTCACACTGAAATGAAAGTTCAAATACTTTTGCATGGTTTCCAGGTCGATCACGCCCATGGCACGTACCGCCGCGGAATTCTCCAGCTTGTGCTCCTTCGTCACCTCGCATGTGCGCTTCAAAATGCGCGTGATTCCAGATTCGCCAACGAACATGTGATGCGCTTCCTCCGTCAGCATGAACCGGCACGTCCGCGCAAGCGGATCGAATCCCGATTCCGCCAGCGCGCACAGCTGAAACTTTCCATCGCGATCCGTGAAAAACGTGAACATGTAAAACGCCAGCCAATCCGGCGTGGGCTCGTTGAACGCCCCTAAAATCCGCGGATTGTCCGCGTCCCCGGAACGCCGCTCCAGCAGCGCCTCCGCCTCTTCCCTTCCATCGCGGCCAAAGTAGCGGTGCAACAGATACACCATCGCCCACAGATGCCGCCCCTCTTCCACATTCACCTGAAAAATATTCCGCAAGTCGTACAACGACGGACAGCACATGCCCAGCATGCGCTGCTGCTCCACCGACGCCGGTTCGGTGTCCCCTTGCGTCACGATGATCCGTCGCAGCATCGAACGATATTCGCCCGGCACGTCTTGCCATGCCGGCGTGCCCTTGTGCGTGCCGAAGTTTACTTCGCGGTTCGCATCGCGCGGCTGGAGAAAAATTCCCCATCTATACTCCGGCATACGCACGTAGCCGAATTTGGCCCAGCCATCGGGTTCTACGCTCATGGCCGTGCGCAAATACACCTCGTAATTTTGACTCTCATTCGGCCCCATGTCGGCCCACCAACCCATAAAGGCCGGCTGCCAGTGCTCCAGCGCGCGCTGCAGCACGCGGTCGCGTCCCAGGTCCACGTTGTTGGGGATTTTTTCCGTATAGTCGATCATGATTTCCTTCTCCCTGAAATATCAGTCCGAATCCCAGCTTGGCCTTCAAACTCTTTCCCAGTTGAATTTCACTGGCGCGCCTGTACCGTAAACCTTCAACGCGCCGCTGGGCCCAACGGCATTGGGCCGCACAAAGATCCAGTTTTGCCACGCAGAGAGTCGACCGAAGATTCTGGTTTCCATTGTTTCGTTGGGGCCGAATCGCAAATTCGCTTCAAGTCCCGTGAGCGCGTCAGGGGAAAGTGCTACGCGCGATTCGCACGCCAAACGAATCTCATCTTGCCAGTCCAAATCGTCGGGCGTCGCCGTAACCAGGCCCGCTTCGAGCGCTTCGCCCGCCGAGAGTTTTTTCCCAATTCGTTCGCGCAAGGCGATGATTTGGTTTTCGTCGCCGTAGAACCGCGAACAGAGACGCGACAGATGATTGACCATCGGAAGCGCGCCTAAATTCATTTCGGAGAGCACTATGGACGCGGTTTCTCCTTCTTGCGTGTCGAGCATATAAACGCGATCCGCTGCCAGCGCCAGCTCCAACAGCGTTCCGGCGAAGCACGAGCCCGGCTCGACCAGCGCGAAAATAGAGCGAGCCGAAACATCGAGTCGCGCGAATGTACGTCGCATCATGCCGAGGACTTCGCGCACGAACCAGTTGTCTTGGTGCTTCAAAAGAAAATCATCGATCTCCAAAACAGCTTCCTGATTTCCGGTGGTTTTTACGACCCACAAGCCGAGATCGAGTTCGTTCGTGCGCAGATTGAGAATGGCGTCATCGAGCTCCCGCGCCATCTGGAACGGCCACCATTTGTCGCCCGCCGCAAGAACGTCTTCGACCGTTTTCTCAGTAACCGCTCCAGGCGCGCGCACTGTAAGCGTTACCATGCGGCTCTCGCGATTGAACTGCGCGTTCACATATTCGTAGTGATAGCCGGCTTCATCGATAGAGCGTTTGAGCGGCGCGAGAGGAACACCCTTCGCGCCAGCCGGACGGTCGCTCTGCTGCGCCAATTTCTCGGCTCGCTGCTTGATGTAATCTGCAAATTGCTGGGTTTTTACGGCGTCATCTACAAGCCGCCATTCTTTCGCACGCTGGCCTTTCACTCCGTCGGCGGAAGTGCAAAAAATATCGGCGTGATCGCGGCGGACTCTGCGTTTGTCCGTGACGCGGGTTAGTCCGCCGGTTCCCGGCAAAACGCCGAGCAGCGGAACTTCGGGGAGGCTGACAGCGGAAGAGCGGTCGTCAACGAGAATTATTTCGTCGCAGGCCAGGGCCAATTCATAGCCTCCGCCGGCGGTCGTGCCGTTCAACGCAGCGAGAAATTTCAGGCCGGAGTATTTACTGGAATCTTCGATGCCGTTGCGTGTTTCGTTCGTGAATTTGCAGAAATTCACTTTCCAGGCGTGTGAAGAGAGCCCGAGCATATAGATATTTGCGCCGGAACAGAAAATGCGGTTCTTCGCGCTGGTGATGACCACGGTGCGAATCTCCGGATGCTCAAAACGGATGCGCTGCAGGGCGTCGTGCAGCTCGATGTCGACGCCCAGGTCGTAAGAGTTCAGCTTGAGTTTGTAGCCAGGCCGCAAGCCGCCGTCTTCATTCACGTCCATCGTGAGCGTGGCGACGGGGCCTTCGTAGGAAACCCGCCAATGCTTGTAGCGCGAGGGATCGGTCTGGAAATCGACCATCGCCATTTTCTCAGTTGATTCCTGCGTTCTGGTTGCGTCCACTGCTCCTCCAGTTTTTTGCGCCGTTCAGGAATTCATTTCTGCGCGAAGTTTCTCTCAACGGATTGCCGCAACTTGGTGAAGCTTTCATCCACGGTATCGCGAGAAGTGTCGAGTTGCATGTCCGCTTTGCCGTAAAGCGGGGTACGCGCTTCCAGGATCCAGCGGAGATCTTCCATGGCCTCGGCGTTATTCGCCATCGCGCGGACATCACCCTGGGCCAGCACGCGCGCCATATGCTGCTCGGGCTGGGCCTTGACCCACACGGTGTAGCAATTTGAAAGGAGAAGCTGGAAGGTTTCTTTTTCCGAGACGACGCCGCCGCCAACGGCAATGACCGCGCGTTCCATTTGGCGCAAAACGTTTTCGAGAGCGCGCTTCTCGATGCGGCGATAACCGGATTGTCCGTAGAGAGAGAAAATTTCCGCGAGCGGCATGCCTGCTTCTTTTTCGACTTCGCGGTCCAGTTCCATGAAGGGAAGATTTAAGCGGCTTGCGAGCTGCGCGCCGAGAGTGGATTTTCCGGCGCCGCGCAAACCGATTAAAGCGATGCGCGTGCGGCGGGCTTTTTCTTCACTTTCCAATTCCTCCCGAAGGCGGGCGATGACTTGCTGGACGCGATGCGCCGGCAACTGTTCGAGAAATTGCGAGAGAAGCTTTTCTTCGGCGGAAAGTTCCACGTCGCGCTCGAAAAGTTCGCCGATGGAAACGCTGAGCGCCTTGGCGATGCGGCGCAAGAGCGCGACGGAAATATTTCCTTCACCGGATTCCAACTGGGCGAGATGGCGTTCGGAAACGTCCGCTTCCGCCGATAGCATTTTGCGGGTCATTCCACGGCGGGCGCGAAGTTCGCGCACGCGATTTCCAAGCGCCGAAAGAAACACAGATTTGGAAGCGGAAGCGAGCGCAACCGGAGCCGGGGAAGATTTGGATGTGAAAATGGCGGCCATTAGCGTCAACAATGTCAAGCAGGCAGTATGCAGTATACTGCACATTTCGCATGGTAACCAGGTTTTTCGCAATCAGGAACGCCGACCGCGGCCGAGAGGATAAGATCTCTGCAGCTTACTCTATATATTTGACTTACTGCAGAAGATGGAAACTAGCTCGCCGCAACGCGCCATCAAAATGCTACATAATGCATACCGAGGGCTTGCTGCGAGGGAAATGATTAATTCCGGCGCGAAGAATCTCGGACGACGAGCTTTGGCTCAAGAAGAAGCGTTTGGGGGCGGGCGCCTTTTTCGGTGTTCAAGAGACCGATGGCCATGCGCGCGGCGCGTTGGCCAAGGGCGGCGCTCTGTTGGTCCACACTGCTGAGCGGGATGCGCAAGTAGCTGTCGTAGTGCAGGTTGCCGCAACCAATCAACGCGACATCGGCCGGAATGGCCAACCCTGAATCAAGAATGGCCTTGCTGGCGCCCATGGCCATGGAGTCGTTGTAACAAAAGATTCCGTCGGGCCGCGGATTCAATTGGAGAAGTTTTGCGGTGGCCTCGTAGCCGGCGTCTTCGCGCGTTTCTTCAACTTTTTCCGTGTTCACGATATATTCCGGCCCCAACGCGATGCCATGTTCGGAGAGAGCGCGCTTATATCCTTCGCGGCGCCCGACCATCGGGCTGAGCCACGACGCGCCAATGTGCGCGATACGGCGGCAGCCCATTTCGATCAGGTGAGTGGTAGCCAGATGCCCGACGACTTCGTCGTTAACGCCGACGAAATGCGAAGGCAGGCCGGCGAAATTGCGGTCGATCAAAATATAAGGGATGCCGGCTTCCTCGATGCGGCGAAAAGATTCAATGGTCCACTGCGTGGAAGCGATCAAGAGAACGTCCACCTGGCGGGACATCAGTTGATCGATGGCCTGCTTTTCCAGGCCGGGATCTTGTTCGGAAGAAGAGATCACCAGCGTGAAACCGGCCGTGCGCAGAACCGAGGACATTCCCCGCGCCATCTCGGAGAAGAAAGAGTGCACGAGATCGGGAACGATGAGGCCAATCATATTGCTGCGGCCGGTGACGAGAGCGCGCGCGGCCAGATTGGGACGGTAGTTGAGTTCCTTGGAACGCTTGAGGACGCGGCCGCGCGTTTCCAGACTGATGTCGGAGTGGTTGCGGAGGGCCTTGGAAACGGTGATGACAGAGACGCCAAGGTCCCTCGCGATGTCCTTCATGCGGACAGTCATGTCGAAGGCCTCATGAAAAATCCTACCACGGTGAGGAGCGGGGGTAAAACCATGCGAATCGATGGGGTAGATGAATGTTCTCGTTGGCCCCGCAAGATCCAATCGTGCAGACGACTACTGAAGGTGGCCGGCCGAATCCTAAGCAGGCAAGAAGGAATGGAATGTTAAAGGCGATCAGTTGCTAGTCGGGAGATCACTGAATTCGTGGCAGAGTTTGTTTGCGGATGCAGCGGAGCCTAGGGCAAGCACGTAATTGTGGAAGTCGGGCTTTAGGAATTACAGTTTCTGTATGGCACCCCCTCCCCCCTTTTTCATAAGTGTTGATTCTAAAGGGAGTTAAAGCTCTTTGTTTTGATACACTTTTGGAAGTGTTCATTCTAAAGAAGGTTAGCGAAGTTCTAGTATTGTACAAATGGTTAGCCAGTCCGGGTATGCGAGGAGGCGGAATCGCGTGGTCAGCGGAAGTCTGGCAGCCTAGGGCCTGTCAGATACAATTTGCCGGGAAAGCAAAAGCGCCCCGATGAGGTTGGGGCGCTACACGAAAAACGTAAGTCTTCCTATTAAGTATGATAGGTGAATGGTTAGCTTTTGTCAAGGAAGAAATGGCTGGTATATCGGACTTCTTCAGACATGATTCCTTCTTAGCTCTTTGGCTCGATTGAAATGTCTCCTCGTTTGGGTTGGCACTTTCTGGCACTAGGAGCGCAAGAGTGCGTTAGGGAGTGATTGTGACAGCCCTACTGCTGAAAGGAACGGACTTGTCCGGGGGTTTCGGTGGGTGCGATGCCAGCGCCATCCTCGTTACCGACGAAAATGATGTGAGAGGTGCGGGAGCCGAGCATGCCGGGAAATTCTCCGGCGCGGTCACCGATGGTCAAGTTTTGCCTGGCGTCGTTCCAGTGCATCCAGTGCAGCAGGATGGTGGAATAGACACCCTTTTCGTAGTTGTAGGAGTCGTTCTGGTCTTTGAGGGTGCCCATGGTAAATTGCAGGCCGCCGGGTTGCCGCTGGATGGCTTTGCCGGGATTGAGCGGCGCGCATTGCGCACGCGAAAAGGGGACAAAGAGCGAATAAAGGGCAGCGAGCAGAAGCGCAGTGAAGGGAAAACGTCTCATAGCGTTCGTCTCGCAAAAAATGCAGAATCTGCCCACCATTAACGCACACGACGGAGTTCGACTGGAACCGCGGGGCGCTTTGGCATCCGGGCGAAAAGATGTCAATGTGATTTGTCCGGAATGATTCTCGCGATAGACGGCGTCAAAAGCTGAAACGACGCACTTGCAGTTTTGGATTGGCGCAAGCAGAGTTGCTTTGGTCGAGGAGGCGGTGATGAAGAGAGAACTCAAGGGTGTGCGAGCAGCATTGCTCGCGTTGTTGCTGGCGTGCTCGTTCGGTGCCGCCGGTCGCGCAAACGGTCAAACCGCGGCTGCGGCAAAAGTTGGGGTCGAACGATCCGCATTCGGCAAACTCGACGACGGCACAGTCATTGAGAGATTCACGCTACACAACGCCAAGGGCGCGACCGCGAAAGTTATCACGTATGGCGCGACGCTCACGGAACTTTGGGTGCCGGACCGTACGGGCAAAGAAGGCGACGTCGTGCTCGGTTTTGACAATTTGCAGGGGTACCTCGGCAATCACCCTCACTTTGGCGGCGTCATTGGCCGGTACGCGAATCGTATCGCAAAGGGCAAATTCAGCCTGGACGGCAAAGACTACACACTGGCAATCAACAACGGCCCGAACACGCTCCACGGGGGAAAAATCAGTTACGACCGCAAAATATGGAAAGGCGAGCCGCTCGCCGCGCCGGGCGGAGCGGCTGTGCGTTTTACTTACACAAGCCCCGACGGTGAAGAAAATTTTCCCGGCAATTTATCCATCACCGTTGTGTACACGCTAACGGACGATGACGCGCTGAAAATCGACTACACCGCGATGACCGACAAGGCTACGCCCATCAATCTGACGAATCACAGCTATTTCAATCTTTCCGGCGGCGGCGACGTGCTGGGCTACACGATGTTCATCGACGCCGATAACTACACGCCGGTCGATTCCACGTTGATTCCCACGGGAGAGATCGCAGCCGTCAAAGGCACGCCTTACGATTTCACGCATCCCGCAACCGTTGGTTCGCGCATGGGCGAAATCAAAGATATCGGCGGTTACGATATGAATTACGTTGTGAACGGCAAGAGCGGAAAGCTGCGGGAGGCGGCGAAGGTCGACGATCCCGCGTCGGGGCGCGAAATGGAGGTGTGGACCACACAACCCGGCGTGCAGTTTTACAACGCCATTGGGCTGGATGGCAGCATCACCGGCGTTGGCGGCGTGGCCTACAAGAAATACGGCGCGGTCTGCCTGGAGACGCAACACTATCCCGATTCAGCGCATCATCCGAATTTTCCAACCGCGGTTCTGCTGCCGGGGCAGGTCTTTCACGAAGTGACGGTTTACAAATTCACGGCAAAATAAACGCCGCGACGTTTCACGCCGAGGAAGTCTTTTTCAGAACGTGTGCGCAATTCCGCGCAACGCAGGGTACAGCTTTCGAAATTCAGCGTACATCCGTTCCATGAGCGCGGCGTTCTTTTCGATTGGAGCGACCCGCCGTCCAACACCCACGGCCAAATCGCACGCGTCGTCGACCGACGGCCAAACTCCCGTACCCACGCCGGCGAGCAACGCCGCTCCGTATGCCGCGCCTTCGTCCGCTTCAATCAATTCCACCGGCATGCCGTAAACGTCGGCCTGAATTTGGCGCCAGAGCGGGGCGCGCGCGCCACCGCCGCTCAGGCGAATGGAATTCGTGGGCACGCCAATTTCATTAAAAAGCGTGAGCGTATCGCGCAAACTGAACGCGACTCCCTCGAGAATCGCGCGAACCACGTGCGCCCGGGTGTGCTGCGCCGTGAGTCCCACGAGCGCCCCGCGCGCTTGCGGGTCGAGGTGCGGCGTGCGCTCGCCCATTAAATACGGGGTCCAATATAAACCGTCGGCGCCTGGCGGAGTTCTCTCCGCTTCGCTCATCAAACGGGCGTACGGGTCGCGTCCATCCTC
>Ga0210407_10000671_pt1 | contig 36768 bp, 36 predicted proteins | sample IncBWC27MmetaG_FD_150860 | JGI IMG/M metagenome (GOLD analysis project Ga0210407, IMG submission 150860) | Forest soil microbial communities from Barre Woods Harvard Forest LTER site, Petersham, Massachusetts, United States - Inc-BW-C-27-M | ecosystem: Environmental > Terrestrial > Soil >...
CGACGCCTTCGAGAAGGCCACACCCTTCCGCAGCCAGCGGCCTACGCTTGTCTCGGCTCGCGTCGCGGCGTGACAGGAAATAAATCTCGTTATGTCACTTGGCTAGGCGTCATTCCCGCGACAGCGTCGCGACAGCGGGAAGCCATATGCGGACGGGTGGCACGCGTCAACGCTGAAAGGGGTCTGCACCCTCTTCAGCGTCGACGCGTCAACGATCAGCTATGCGCGCTTGCGTCTCCGGACCATGCCCAGCCCGCCGAACCCGACGAGGGCGGCCGCCAACAGCGCGAGCGACGCCGGCTCCGGCACCTCCGGCGGATCCGACTGGACCTGGAGCGTGATGTTGCTCGGGAAATTGCCAAGTGCCGTCAACGCGGCTGTCACGTCCTGGACCCCGCCGGTCTCCGCGAGAGTAATCGTGGGGCCAGGTGGTGGTGGCAGGATACCGGGATCGGCATCCGACTGCCAGACGACCGAGAAGGTTTCCGCGCCGGCGCCGCCGGGGTTTGCGCCGGTGTAGACGAGACTGAACCAATCGCTGATCGCGCCACCCGGCCCCTCGGTCAAGACGACGACGGCTGTCCCGGTCCGGTCCAGGAGAGCGAAGTACGTGCCGCTTCCTGTCGCCCTTTCGCCGGCGCTAAGCGAAGTGAATGGCGTAATGTCCCAGTTGGCGTCTGGCGTAAGGACAGCGGTGTCGGGGTTTGCGGTCTCCGTCGCCAATAGATTGGCGGCCTGAGCTGTGCCGAGCCCGAAGGTGCAGACGAGTCCGAGCGTCACTGGGACAACCCAGCGCTTGAGATCGAGTGTCATTATCCCCTCCTGCCTGTAGGAGCAACTACCATGGAATGAGAAGCAAATCCTGTGCCATCCTCCGATATTCTTTCCAATCAAGGGCTTGCCTCTTGTGCCCGGCTTTGGGCTGCGGATTGTGTAAACAATTCCGACACTGGATTACCGTCTGATCAGATCCAGGATGGGTCTCGGATTTAGATTAATATAGATTAATATCAACCAATTAATCAAAGCTGCGGCCCCCGGGGATAGCCCGCCGAGCTGTAAAGAATTCCGACAGATGACGGGCCGAGCGGCGGCGCGTTCCTCCGATCCGGCGAGATCCGTCCCTGGTTTTCAATGGGTTAATAGCGAGGTACCAGGTTGTGTCGGACTGTAAGGAGATCCGACAGAGCCTCGCGGCCCCGCACCAACAAACGCGCGCAGGGACACCGCTGGTCTAGCCCCTGGTCATTAGGGACGGCATCTGTTCAAGGGCGGAACGTGTCCATCGACCAAGCGGGTCAGCAGGCGGCCGACCCTGTCGGGGCGCCGACATAGGTTGTCGAGCCGGTGTTGGTGTGGGCGGTGGCGCTGTCGCAATTGGCAAAGAACGAGGACTCGCAGGGGTAAGGGCCGGCGATTTGGTAGCCGGTCACCGCCGTCGCCGGGTTGGCGACAACAGTCGGGCAAGAGCAAATGACCTGGCCCTCGTTCAGCGGCTCGGCAAAGCCTGAGAACGATTGTCCCTCGGTGCTGGTGAAGCACAAGCCGCCGTCGCATTGGGCATAGGCGCCGTTCGAGGTGCTGGCCGGGCAGTCGTAGAGGGCCTTGTCGCCATTGGGTGCGACCGACTCGGGCAAACTGAAGGTGCGCTCACCATGTAGCCATTGTTGGCACCCCCGGCATTGACGGAGCAGACATCCTCGCCGTCGAAGTTGAACGGCAAGCTGATGCTGTCGCCCGTCTTCACGTCGCACTTGCAGTAGGAAAGTCCATTGAGCACGAAGCAACTGGCGACAGCGCAGAGCGCGTAGGTTTGCCCCGTGCAGATTTTGAAGAACACGGGCGCAGTCGAGGTGAAGGCGCTCGCCGGGTCATCGGCCCGAGCCGAGCCCCAGGCCGCCAGCATCAGGGCCAAGCCGAGCCCCGCCCTGACCAACCACACCGCGCGTAAAAAAAAAGTGTATCACGTCAAACCTGCAAGCCGCAGCCCCTGGACGTTGTCGAAGAAGCAAGGCTACCCCGAGAGGACTCAAAAAAGCGTCAACGACGGCGGCTTTGGGAGGTTGACGTCCCTCTGACGCGCAGGATTGGCCCAGCGCAGCGCCGTGGACACGCCCTCGGCGGGTACCAGGCGGCGGATCGAGCCGCCGGCGGCCGGCATTCGTCGGGACCGTGCCGCAGCCTGAACCGACCACCGCGATGCTCTCTCGATGGTCATTCTCTTGCCGTTCTCATAATATCGCCTGATTCGTGTGTTATCCGTCACGCTGGTCCCGCGGTTGTCCTTCGGGCCTGTACCTATATAGCGGTGTGATAAAAGCAATTATGAAATGAGGGTTTCATGATGGATACACACGCAAGAGGCCGCGCGGCGAATTCCGCTGCCAGCTCCCTGCCGAGCGCACCGAATTCCGCTGCCGGGCAGCTTCGCCAAATTGTACCCAAGCGTCTGATATCCATCAGGTTTTCGAGACCGAGCGGGCTCATTTGGGAGGCTGAGAGGTGTTTTCTCCCTGCTGTCAGGGAGAGGGGGCGGAATCAGTCATGGCAAGGGCTTGACCCAACCGTTCCCGCTTCCTTACGCTGCAATCGAGCTAGTGTGTGAGTGTAACACGTTGAAAAGAAAAGTTTCATTTGAGGTCGGTAGCTGGGAGATCACGAGAAAGCTGCAAATCCTCGTCGTTGCCGTGTTGGGGCTGCTGACTGCAACTCCCGCGCCGGCACAACAGCAAGCCAGCCCGCAGCCGGTGCTGCGCCTCGAGACCGGCATGCATACCGCGCCGATCCGGGCGGCCGCGAGCGATGCCGCCGGGGAGATGCTGGCCACCGTGTCGGACGACAAGACGCTGCGGCTGTGGGTACTGCCGAGCGGCGAGCCGATCCGCGTGCTGCGCCCGCAGATCGGCGCCGGTGCGGAGGGTGAGCTCAAGGCAGTCGCCCTGTCGCCCGACGCGCAATACGTCGTGACCGGGGGGTGGACCGGGTTCGCCTGGGAGAAGGCAAACAGCCTCTATTTGTTCGAAACCGCGTCGGGGCGGCTCGTCCGGCGGGTCGGCGGTCTCCCGCAAGTCATCAACCGGCTGGCCTGGTCTCGCGATGGGCACTACGTCGCCGTCGGCCTTGCGGGCGCCAACGGGGTCCGCCTGTTCGCTACCGACGACTGGCACGAGGTTGGCAAGGACGCCGACTACACGGGGCCGATCTATGGTCTTAGTTTCGACGAAGCCGGCCGCCTGGCGGTGGCCGCGTTCGACGGGTATATCCGGCTCTACGATGCTGCGCTGAGGCGTGTCGCAAAAGCCAAGGCGCCGAGCGGGGCGCGTCCCTATGCGGTGGCGCTGACCCCCGACGGCAGCGCGCTTGCCGTCGGATACAACGACACCCTGGCTGTCGACATCCTTTCGGCTTCCGATCTGCGCCGCGTCGGGGCCGCGAATGTGTCGGGCTTGTCCGGCGGCAGCCTGAGCCAGGTCGCGTGGGGGCGGGACGGGGCGTTGCTGGCGGGCGGCTCGTATTGGTCCGCCGCGACCGGCTCGCCGATCTTTCGCTGGGCCGACAGCCGTTGGAACAAACGGACGACGCTTTCGGCGGCGGACGAGACGGTGATGGGCATCGTGCCGTTGGCCGATGGCGGCTTTGCCTACGCCTCGGCAGACCCGAGCTTCGGACGCTACGACGCGCAACAGAACCGGGTGCTCAACCGCCGGCCGGATATCGCCGATCTGCGAGGACAGATCGAGAACCTCCGGTTGTCGGCAGATGGGACCCGGGTTGCTTTCGGCCTCGAAAAAGGCGGCGGCAAGCCGGCCTGGTTCGACGCCGGTGCGCGCCGACTGACCGCCCACGACCCGCCTGGGGACATGCGCGCGGCCGATACCAGCGGTCTGCCGTTGCGCGATTGGCGCAACGATCTAGCGCCCAAGCTCTCCGGGAAACCGCTCAGACTGGAGAAGAACGAAACTTCGCGCAGTATTGCGGTTTCTCCGGATCGCCAATCGTTCGTGCTGGGGACGGACTGGTATCTGCGCCGCTTCGGCGTCGACGGCAAGGAGGTCTGGTCGGTTCCGCTCCCCGCAGCCGCCTGGGCGGTCGGGTTCAGCGGCGACGGCCGGGTGGCGGTGGCTGCACTCGCCAACGGGACGATCCGCTGGTACCGCCTCGACGACGGTCGGCCTCTATTGGCGCTGTTCACGCCGCGGGACGGCAAGCGCTGGGTGCTGTGGACGCCCGACGGTTACTATGATGCGTCGGCCGGCGGCGAAGATCTGATCGGCTGGCATGTCAACCGCGGTCTCGATCAGGCCGCCGACTACTTTCCGGCGAGCCGGTTGCGCGACCGCTATTACCGGCCGGAGCTGGTCGGGGCGGTGCTGCGCACCCTCGACATCGACCAGGCGCAGCGCGACGCCGGAGCGCCGCCAAGGCCGCCCACACCGCCGGTGATGCCGCCGGTTGTCCGGATTCTATCACCGCGTATGGGGGAGGCGGTCAGCGGGTCGCCGGTCGAGATTCGCTATTCGGTGCGCTCGCCGTCAGGAGAGCGGGTGACGGCAGTGGACGTGCTCGTCGACGGTCGGCCGCTGCCGGATCTACGATCTGCACCGGGACTCGATGACAGTCCGGTTAGCCGGGACGGGGGGCACGAGGCGAGCGTTGCGGTCCCCATTGCAAACCACGCGACAATCTCGCTGGTGGCGCGGGCCGGGGATCGGGTCAGCGAGGCGGCGACCGTCAAGCTGATATGGAAGGGGATAGCCGAGGCCGACTTGCGGAAGCCGAGGTTGTATGTTCTGGCGATCGGCGTCAGCCGGTATCAGGACCCCAGACTGGTGTTGGACTTCGCCTCGGTCGACGCGGGCGATGTCGCGGCAGCGCTGAAGGCCCAGGAGGGCCGGATGTATCGCGAGGTCGTGGTGAGGGTGCTGCGCGACGAAGAGGCGACGCAGCGCAACGTGCAGGAGGGCCTCGACCTGATCGCGCGCGACACGACCAAGCCCGACACGGCGCTCGTTTTCATGGCTGGGCACGGGACGACCGAAGACAACAAATACTACTTTCTGCCGGCCGATGTGGATATCGGGCGGCTGCAGCAAACCGCGACGCCGCAGGACGAGATCCGCGAGCGACTGGGTCAGATCCGGGGTACGGCGCTGTTCTTCTTCGACACCTGCAAATCGGGCTCGGTGATGAGAGGGTCGCGTCTGGTGCAGCCCGACATCAATGGCGTAATAAACGATTTCGCGAGCGCGGAGAACGGGGTCGTGGTGTTTGGTGCCTCGGATGCCAGGGAGGATTCACTCGAAGCAAAAAGCTGGGGGCACGGAGCCTTCACCAAGGCGTTGCTCGAAGCGCTGCGCGGTCAGGCGGACCTCTTTCGCGGTCGTCGGGAGATCACCGTGGCCGGTCTCGAATTGTGGCTGAGCGAGCGGGTGAAGGAATTGACCGAAGACCGCCAGCACCCCACCTCGTCCAAACCAAACACCATCCGCGATATCTCGATCGCCTGGTTGCGGTAACGATCGCTAGGCGGATGCTGGGCGGCGCGGAAGAGGGGCTCGGCAGGCATGTCCTCGCCGAGTGTGGTGTATCGCCAAAGGGAGGGCATCATGATCATCAGACATCGAATGCTCGTAGCCGCATTAACGTGCGCTTCCATTGTGGTGACCGTCACCGGCGCTGTCGCGGACAGCGCGACCGGCATCCAGAGCCCGGAGGAGATTGGCCGCCAGCTGAAGTCCCGTGGCCTGCCCACAACAGGCACAGTGCCGGTCCAATCCAATCCGGCGGTCTCACCCGTTAATACGCCATCGGTCCCGCCGGTTCCGGGGTCGCGCGAATACAGCAGTCGACCCATTCAACCTGCGGCCTCGCACCCGCCGCCCGCCCCAGCTGCACCTGCAAGCATCACGCTCCCGGCGATAACCTTCGAGTTCGGGTCCGCTCAGCTCAAGCCGGAAGCGATCGAGCAGTTACGCAATCTCGGCATTGCGCTCAATAGAGAGCTCAGGGACGAGACAAAGCTGCTGATCGAAGGGCACACCGATCGGAAGGGGACGCGTGACTACAACGATGAATTGTCGAAGCGACGTGCCGATACGGTCAAGGACTATCTCGTCAAGGAGATGGGGGTGTCGCCTGACAGGCTGGAGACGGTCGGCAGGGGGTTTTCGAACCCGGCCAATCCAAGAAACCCTTACGCGGCAGAGAATCGACGGGTCGTCGTAGTCAATTTCGGAGCCTCCTGACCGGATCGTTGGCGATCCGGCGACGCCTCTGGACTGGCGCAGCAGCAGTCGGAGGACAGGGAAGCTGACTATGAGGAATAGAGCTGGGGGCACGGCGCATCATGGTCGCTCGGCTGAAATGACACCGATGACTGCTTCGCTCCGGTGCGGCGCGCAATCTGCTATAAACGAGGACGCAATATGATTGCAGGGCACCGGACGGCGGTTTCAGGAGACGCGATGATCAACATTCGACGCAGTCTGTCGGCGGCACTGTTCGCCTTCCTGCTGACGACACCGCCGGCTCTTGCCGCCGGCCCCGAGGCTGCCGGTATCGTGATGAGGGTCACCGGCCAGACCACTCCGGACTTGCCGGTCCGAACGGAAATCCCGGCAGATACGGCGATCAAACTCGGGCCAGCCGGAGAAATTACCTTTTTGCACTATCGCAAATGCAAGCTCGTCACCGTGGCCGGCGGCACGCTGGAGCTCAGCGACCGCGACTTTACCACCGACGGAAGGGTCGAGAGTGAGAAGCCGGGCCCTTGCCCACGAATCTATCAGGTGGCGGGGAGTGCTGGAGGATGGGTTGCGCGTGACTTGCCGTCTCGCCTGCCGGTCAATCCCGAGATCATTTTCGCCGGACGGCGCGCCGACAGGATCGCCGAAGCTGCCATTTACCAGCGGGACCAGCGCGATCGCCCACTGTTCCGCTTTGACCTCGCCGACCGTCGCGCGACCGAGCCTCCGGCGGCCGCGCCGTTGACCGCCGAACAGCGTTATGTGCTCAGAATGAGAATGAGCGACCAGCCGGATCCCATCGAGCACGGCTTTGTCGCGGTGGCACCCGGCCCGAGCGGCTCTCTGGTGGTGTTGCGGATCGACTGACCGCGCTACGCCGTGCCTCGCCTGGTTTTGCTGAGGCGGCATGATCGCGCGATTACAACGATACTGGCTGCAAGTCTTGCCTTGGCTGCCAGCTTGACGACCGACATCTCGGTCGCAGGGATCGACGGGTTCTTCTACGACCTGTCGCTGGCGGTCCACAGAGAGAGACCAGGCATCGGCGGCGAGCCGGTCGCGGTCATTGTAGTCGACCGGGACAGCCTCACAGCAGATGAGCTCGCCTCGACCCCGCGAGCTTTCTTCTCTCCGTTCTGGGCCAAGCTGATAGACGGACTAGCCCAAAGCGGCGTCAGCGCCATCGGCTTCGACATCATCTTCAACTATTCGGCCAGCCGCTTTCCGGCTTTGGATGCCCGCTATGATCACAATTTTCTGGATGCGCTGGCGCGCCATCATGAGCGGCTCGTCTTGGCGCGGTCCGCCGGTCTCGAGCTCGCTCCGCCGATCGAGGCCGCGGTTTACGACCTCGACACCGACGCCGGGAGAGATCAGCCGGCCGCCGTCGCCTTTGTCGAGCTCGTTCCAGATGCTGACGGGGTGCAGCGCCGAGTAGGGGCGAGCGTGGTGACGGGCGATGGTCAGGCGTTGCCGACATTGTCCGCAGCTCTCCTCGCGCGGGTGAAAGCTCCGGCAATGCCGGATTCGGTGCTGCTCGCTCCTGCTGCTCCGCTCGAAGCGATCCCGACCTACCGCCTGATCGATGTCCTGCGTTGCCTTGATTGGCAACCTGCTGCGGTCCGTGAAGTATTCGCCGGCAAGATCGTCCTGATCGGGACCAACCTCCCCGAGGAGGACCGCAGGCGCTCGCCGGATCGGTTCATGCCGCCGACCCAGGCGTTGCCTGCAGGCGATCGCGCGTGCGCGCTCGGCCGGCTCGGCGCCTCCCATCCTGGCAGTGGATCGGCGCCCGGGGTCTTCCTCCATGCCGCGGCAGTCCAGTCCGTGCTGAACGGCAACATCGTGCGAGCTGTCCCGGCTGCCGGGCGAGCCGCGGCGGCGGTGGCCTGGAGCATCTGCGGTTCGCTGCTCGGCTTCGCTGTCGCCCCGTGGATCGCGGCCGCCGGTGTCGCCGTCCTGGCGATCGCCGGCTTCGGGTTGGCACTCGCTCTGCTGCCCTTTGGCTGGTGGCTTCCGGTAGCGGTTCCGGCGGCTGCGGCAGTCATATCGATGGTGCTTGCGTATGTCGTGCGGCTGCTGGTCGAGGAGCGCCGCCGGCGCCGCGTCCAAGCGGCCTTCAGCTATTATCTTGCCCCGAGCCTTGTCGACCGACTGACCGAGCACGAGGCCGAGTTGCGGCTGGGCGGCGAGCGGCGCGAGGTCACGGTGATGTTTGCCGACCTCTCCGGCTTTACAGCACTTTCCAGCAAGCTCGGTCCCGAAGAACTGATGGAGCTGACCAATCTCTATCTCGGCCTGGTGGTGGAGGCTGTCGAGACGACGGGCGGTTATGTCGATAAGTTCATCGGCGATGCAGTGATGGCGTTATGGGGAGCGCCGCTCTCTGATCCCGACCACGCGGCCAATGCCGCGCGGGGCGCCTTGCGGGCGCACGCCGGGGTGATGCGGGCAAAGGCCGAAGCCGACCAACGCAGCGAGCCGGGCTACACGATAAAGATTGCGCTCAACACGGGTCCGGCCGTGATCGGCAATGTCGGCGCGGCGAAACGTTACAACTACACGGCCATCGGCGAGACGGTAAATGTCGCCGCCCGGCTTGAAGGCGTACCCGACGATTACGGGTGTCCAATCGTCGTTGGTCCGCGGACGGCGGCGGCGATCGCCGATCGCTTTGTGCTGTGCGAGCTCGACTGGATCAGGGTAAAGGGCAAGGCCGACGCATTTTCCGTTTACGAGCTGATCGGCGAGCAGAGTACCACAAGTCCGGCCGAACACGTCTACATCGCACGGTACCAGGCGGCGCTCGAACGCTATCGCGCCGGCGACTTTGCCGTTGCCGAAGAGTTCTGGCGATGCCTCGCCCAACACGATTGCCCTGGCGGCGCTGCGAGGTCGCCACCATGGGTCATGGCCAATCGCTGCGCCGAACTCACGGCGTCCTCTCCAGTGCACTGGGACGGCATTTTCGTCAAGACAACGAAGTAGGAATGATCGACCTGCTACCATGGCGAACTAGCGGTATTCGCGAGACTGCTTTCAAATTAAAGATTGAGGGTTGAAAACCGGCTGCTTTCGTCTATCATCTCATGCCTGAGAAATGGCGGGACAGGGCTCGATGAAGACTTCGATCAGGGCCGGAGGAAAGGTTCTGGCGGCGTCGGTCGCGTTGGCGAGCTGCGCCGCTCCGGGCGGCACTTCGGTTCCTCAGACGACGAGGGTCGCATATTATCCGCAGTGCTACCAGTCCGTGGCCATTCTGCGTCAGCAGGACCAGCAGTTTCAACAGACGATGGCGGTCAACACGCTCGCCGGTGCGGCGGGCGGAGCGGCACTCGGCGGGCTGATCGGCGGTGATTGGAGAAGCGCGCTGATTGGTGCGGCTGCCGGTGCCGTCACCGCGGCTGCTGCGACCTACGCCTCGGCCCGCCTGCAGCAGCAGCCTAACGACGAGCTCCGCCGCGGCACGATCGCCGGCGACATGTATCACGACAGCGACGAACTGCAGCGTGCGGTTGTCGCTGCCCGTCAGGCCGACAGCTGCTACGGCTATGCCTACAATCAGCTCGTCGGGGGTCTGCGCAGCGGCGCCATCTCAAAGGCCGATGCCGTCCAACGGTTCACCGAGATCGACCAGGGCGAGCGGGAGGTCGGCGCCATTCTCGCCGAGTACGGCAAGAAGACGACCGCTAGCGTTCAACAATATGAGGTCGCTTTCGACCAAGAGGCGCAGCGGATGAACACCACCCCCAATCAGCTCCTTTCCGAGGCCGGTGCGCCGCCGCCGAGCTCCCGCGGGCTTGCGCCGGGGCCGGCGAAGCCGCTATCGCAGAACACGCGGCAGATGGCGCAGAACTACAGCAAGCTCAATCAGCAAGTCAGCGAGATCAATCAGGAGCAGTCTGCGATCGAGCGCACGGCCAACGATCGACGCAACAATATGCACGCTCTCGGGGTCGACGTATCGGCGTAACTACGAAGAAAGCTGAGCGCGCGAGGCAGGCTGATCAAGGCCAGCCCCAGGTGTCCATATCCCACGCCTCCTGGTTCATCATCGCGGTCATCTGGGCCTCGTCGGCGAGCTGCTTGGCGAAGACTTCCTTACGGTAGGCGGCCCAATTCTGCTGTCCGCCGAAATAGATGCATCGGCAGACCAACGGATCGGCGTAGAGATACACCGGCTGTCCATTCACGACGCGGGTGACGAACTTGTTGGGCGGCAACCGTTTCATCGCCGCCAATCGCTTCGGCGTATCCGCAACTCTGACCTGAAACCCCGCCGCGGCGAGCAGGTCCTCCTTTTGTGCGGCCTGCTGCTGCGGACTGACGCATGCCGTGATACCGAGCATTAGGCCGGCGCCAGCCAAAACAGAGACAAATTTCGTCACAGTGAGCCTCAGGATAGAAACTTCACGACCGTAACCGAGCACGGCGGCTCAGCGCAACAGGACGAGCAGCGCCAAAGCTACGCCGCCCAGGGCGATGCGGTACCAGGCAAAGACACCAAAGCCGTGGCGGCTGACGAAGCCGACCAAGGTGCGCACGACAAAGAGGGCGCACAGGAACGCAACAATGAACCCGATCGCGATCGTCGTCCCGTTCTCGAGCGAGAGAATGCCGCGGTTTTTGTAGAGGTCGTAGACGGTCGCGCCGGCCATCGTCGGCACCGCGAGGAAGAAGGAAAATTGGGTCGCAGCCGGGCGGTCGACGCCGAGCATCAACCCGCCCATAATTGTCGCACCGGCGCGCGAGACGCCGGGGATCATCGCCAGGATCTGGCAGCAGCCGATCCAGAGTGCGGTGCGCATTCGCATATCGTCGACATTTTCGATGCGCGGCGGCGGGCGAGCACGCTCGATTGCCAAGATCAGGATCCCGCCGATAATCAAGCTCACGGCAACGACCCAGGGCGAGAACAGCACCTCTTTGATCAGCCGGTGAGCCAGTACGCCTACCACCGCCGCCGGCAAAAAGGCGACGACGATGTTGGCGACGAAGCGCTGCGCGATCGGGTCCGAGGCGAGGCCGGCGGCGGCCCGGGCAAAGCGCTCGCGATAGACCCAGCACACCGCCAGGATCGCCCCGAGTTGGATCACGATATCGAAGAGCTTGCTCGCCGGGCCCTCGATGCCGAGCAACGCGTCGGCCAAGATCAAATGACCGGTCGAGGACACCGGCAGGAACTCGGTCAACCCCTCGACGATGCCGAGCAGGGCGGCGGTGAGATAATCCGTGTCGGGCATCGGCCTTCACCTGCCGAAGGCCGAGGCTGCTGTCAAGCAAGCACCGCGCGGAGGGCAAGGGATCCAGAAGACGCTGGCGAGGCTTGGTTGACACTGACGGGCCGGCTCGATCATCGTGCGGCTGTCTCATCTGTCCCGGAAACACCCATGAACCGCCCGCCGTCGCGAGACGGCCTTCCGCAGCCGCAACGGCCGCGGGCGATGCTTGTGGTCTTGACGGGCCTTTCGATGTCGGTGCTCGACGGCGCGATCGCCAATATCGCGCTGCCGACCATCGCCGCCGAGCTTCGCACGGATCCGGCGAATGCGGTGTGGGTGGTCAACGCCTATCAGCTCGCCGTGACGATCTCGCTGTTGCCATTCGCCTCGCTCGGCGAGTTGCGCGGCTACCGGCGCGTCTTCATCTCGGGTCTGGCGGTGTTTACGCTGGGCTCCCTGGCATGCGCGCTGTCGAACTCGCTGACCACACTCGTCGCCTCGCGCGTCCTCCAGGGTTTTGGCGGCGCCGGCATCATGAGCGTCAACACCGCCCTGCTCCGCTTCATCTACCCCGCCGACCAGCTCGGCCGAGGCATCGGGATCAACGCGCTGGTCGGCTCGACCTCGGCGGCGATCGGGCCGAGTGTAGCGGCAGGAATTCTGTCGGTTGCCTCCTGGCAATGGCTGTTCGCGATTAACGTGCCGCTCGGCGTCGTCGGCCTGGCGTTGGCGAGGCACGCGCTGCCGCGGACCCCGCTCGCCCGTCATCGTTTCGATTGGCTCAGCGCTTTGTTGAGCACGGCCACCTTTGGCGCGCTGATCATCGGCATCGACAATCTTCGCCGGCTGACCGTAAGTGTCGCGTTCGAATTGGCGGGTGCCGCGGTCGCGGGCGTACTCTTCGTCTGGCGACAGCGCTTGCTGGCCTACCCGATGCTGGCGCTCGAACTCTTTACGGCACCGGTGTTCGCGCTCTCCGTGGTGAGTTCGATCTGTTCGTTCACCGCGCAGAATCTGACATTCGTCTCGCTGCCGTTCTTCCTCGAAGAGGTGCTCGGCCGATCGGCGGTCGAGACCGGACTGCTGATGACCCCATGGCCGCTGGCGGTCGGGATTGTGGCGCCGATTGCAGGGTGGCTCGTCGACCGGCGTTATCCGGCCGGCATTCTCGGCGGGGTAGGCTTGCTCGCATTGAGCCTGGGACTGGTGCTGGTTGCCTTCCAGGAAGCGCACGCGGCGGTGTCGCGCATCGCCTGGTGCATGGCGATCTGCGGCGTCGGGTTCGGCTTCTTCCAATCCCCCAACAACCGCACCATTCTTGCCAGCGCGCCGCCCGAACGTGCCGGCAGTGCGAGCGGTATTCTCGCCAGCGCGCGGCTCGTCGGGCAGACCCTGGGTGCGGCCCTGGTCGGCCTGATCTTCGCGCTGACAAGCGCGGGGCCAGGCGGCATCGGTCGTGGCGCCACCTTGGCCCTGCTCGTCGGCGCCGCCTTTGCCGCGGCCGGTGCCGTGGCGAGTAGTCTGCGGCTCCTCGGATTTCGCCAGGCCGAACCGGACCAAGCCCGCTGACCGGACGGCTGCAGATGTTGTTGCGACCCTCCTGGTGCCGGGCCCCTTCGGTTGACACTGCGGGGCCGGCTCGATCATGGTGCTGGCGTCTTTGCAGCTGCCGAGGAAACGTCATGACCGACGCCGATCTCGCCGCGACTGTCGATGCCGCCTGGGAGGATCGCGAATCGCTGAGCGCCTCGACCCGCGGCGCGGCGCGGGACGCGGTCGAGGCGGCACTCGATGGGCTCGATGCGGGGCGGCTGCGCGTCGCCGAAAAGACCGCCCGCGGCTGGCAGGTCCATCAGTGGCTGAAGAAGGCGGTGCTCTTGTCGTTCCGGCTCAACGACATGGTCGAGATCCCGGGCGGCCCGACCGACCCCGAACGCGGTGCCGCGCGGTGGTGGGACAAGGTACCGTCGAAATTCGCCGGCTGGTCGTCCAACCGCTTCCGCGACGCCGGCTTTCGCGCCGTACCCGGATGCTTTGTGCGGCGGTCGGCCTATATCGCGCCGAACGTCGTGCTGATGCCGAGCTTTGTGAATGTCGGCGCCTATGTCGGCAACGGCACGATGGTCGACACCTGGGCGACGGTCGGCTCGTGCGCCCAGATCGGCAACAACTGCCACCTCTCGGGCGGGGTCGGGATCGGCGGCGTGCTCGAGCCGTTGCAGGCCGAGCCCGTCATCATCGAGGACAATTGCTTTATCGGCGCGCGCAGCGAGGTCGTCGAGGGCGTCGTTGTCGAAGAGGGCTCGGTGCTGGCGATGGGCACCTTCATCAGCGCCACCACCAAGATCGTCGACCGCGACACCGGCGAGGTCCGCACGGGCCGGGTGCCGGCCTATTCGGTCGTGGTGCCCGGTTCGCTCCCCGGTAAGCCGCTCCCCGACGGCAGCCCCGGCCCGCACCTCTATTGCGCCGTCATCGTCAAGAAGGTCGACGAGCAGACCCGCGCCAAGACTTCGATCAACGACCTGTTGCGAGAATGAGCCAAACGGATGTGGGACCGGCGGCGCTCGCCGCCCGGCTGATCCGCCGGCCGAGCGTCACCCCGCGGGACGAGGGCGCGCTCGCGGTCGTCGCCGAGGCTTTGGAAAGCATCGGCTTCACTTGCCACCGCCTCATCTTTGGCGGCGGCAACGGCGGCGACGAGGTTCACAACCTCTATGCCCGCTACGGGACCGGCCGGCCCAATCTCTGCTTTGCCGGTCATACCGACGTCGTGCCCGCCGGGGCGCGCGCGGCCTGGTCGTTCGATCCGTTCGGTGCCACGCTCCGCGACGGCGCGCTGTGCGGCCGCGGTGCCGTCGACATGAAGGGGGCGATCGCCGCCTTCATCGCGGCGACGCAACGCTTCCTCGACCAGCGAGGCTCCACGTTCGCGGGTTCGATCAGCCTCTTGATCACCGGAGACGAGGAGGGTGCCGCGGTCAACGGCACCCGGAAGGTGCTCGAATGGCTGGCGCAGTGTGGCGAGGCCCTCGACGCTTGCCTCGTCGGCGAGCCGACGAGCGCGCGGGTGCTCGGCGACATGATCAAGATCGGCCGGCGCGGCAGTCTGACCGGGCATCTGACGGCGCACGGCATGCAGGGGCACACCGCCTACCCGCATCTCGCCGACAATGCGGCTCATCGCCTCGTCGCGATGCTGCACACGCTGACCGTGGCCGAGCTCGACCACGGCACTGCGCATTTCCAGCCCTCGACCCTACAGGTCTCGACGATCGACATCGGCAACCCGGCCTCGAACGTGATCCCGGCGAGCGCGCAGGCGACTTTCAACATCCGCTTCAACGACCACTGGAACAGCGAGAATCTGAAGCGCTGGATTACCGAGCGGCTCGACGAGGTGGGGGGGCATTACTCGCTCGACGTCTCGGTCAGCGGCGAGGCGTTTCTCGTCCCACCCGGCGTGATCGGTGACCGGCTCGCCGAGGCGATCCGCCGCGTCACCGGACAAACCCCCGAACTCAGCACCACCGGCGGCACCTCGGATGCCCGCTTCATCCAGGCCTATTGCCCGGTCACCGAGTTCGGGCTTGTCGGGCTGACGATGCATCAGATCGACGAGCGCGTCGCGTTGACAGACCTCGCTGCTCTGACCGACATCTACCACGCCTTTCTCGGCTTGTTCTTCGACTCTCCCTGATGGGCAACGCGGTTTGGGCCGAGGCGTGGCTGGCGCTCAACGGCGCCTTGCGGCTCGCGCGCGGCGATCGCGGCGGGCTGGCTTGTTTTGACTGCTCGCACGACGGGTTCTGGCGGTCGTTTCGCGCCGCGGCGATAACATATCCGCTCTATCTCGTGCTGCTGACCATGCGGGTCAGCGTCGCGGAGTGGCAGCGCTCGGGCGGCTGGCGGATCGTCATCGTCGAGACGATCGGTTATGTCATCGCCTGGGTCGCCTTCCCGTTGCTGATGATCGAGGTGACGCGTTGGATCGGCCGCGCTAACCGGTTCTTCAACTTCATGGTCCCCTACAACTGGTGCCAAGTCCCGCAGAGCGCGCTCTTTGTGCTGGTCGGCGTCGGTTCCGGAAGCACGATCCCGGTCGCGGGGGCCGGAGAATCCATCTACATCCTGGCCTTGATCGCCACCCTCGTCTACGAGTGGTACATCGCCCGGGTGGCACTCGATACCACGGCCTCCGCCGCGGTTTTTATCGTTCTCGTCGACCTCATCCTCGTGATCGTGATCAGCCTCGCCGCCAGCGGGCTCTACTGAAATGGCACCGCGACCGGGGGTCGGCCGAACGCGAGCAACCGCGCCTGCAGGATGGTCGGCGACTGCAATCACGAATTGCATCGATGATTTCACGCCCCGCCATGTGCAGCGAATCTGCAGCAAAATCTCTCCTATGGGTTGACGCGCCTAGCCAGCCCGGCCCACCTTCATCGCGGCGGCGATGTCGAAAGCGCTCTCGATCGGTCGCAGCGCTACACTACGGGGCAACGACATTGGAGCAGGTGCCATTCGAGATTTCTTCGGTAGTCTAGATCGCCATAAGGCAACAAAAGGATTGTTCGTGACTACCTCAAGTTTTTCACCATCCGCTCGGGAGACGGCAGAATTTCTAAGTAAGAGGATCGTACTCATAGATGGAGAACAACTTACCAAGCTGATGATACGCTACAACGTGGGGTGTCGGGTCGAGGAGTCACTGGACATCAAGAAAGTTGACGAAGAATTTTTTGAGTAGATACTTCCGGGTATGGGCCTCTTTTAAATCGACCTGACATGGTGCGCAAACGCCTACCCGAATCAGACGTGGCCGAGGAGACAGTCCGCATTTTTTTCTGACGTACCGGCACGATGCGGTTCATATGGCCGTTCCCCGGTGTGCCGAATTGAACAAGGCCGGTGACAAAACAACCCTCGCGTCTTGGGAGAAGGTTCTCAAAACGTCCGAAAAGCTGGCTGCCGCAAACCCGAAACACTCTGGCACGATCAATTAAGGTTAAGACCAGACGTAGGCCGTCACAGGCCCATCATTTTCTGGAATCAGAGCATCGGACTCTTTTACCCCTGGGCACGGACGTGTCCGCGGCAGCAACACGAGCCCACGCTTCACCGGTAATCTGAAGTGTGAGCCTTTGCGCCGACCCTTCGTTACGCCTCAGCGGTTGCTCCCGGCTGGTTTCGCCGGGGAGGTGGGATAGCGTACCTCGACCAGGCAGAGGCCCTCCGCCGGTGCGGTCGGGCCGCCGGCACGGCGGTCGCGCGCGGCAAGCGCGCGGGCGACGTCGTCGGGATGCCAGCGTCCTAACCCCACCAGCTTCAGGGTGCCCGCCATGTTGCGCACTTGGTGGTGCAGGAACGAGCGCGCGCGCGCTTCGATATGGATCTCATCGCCGGTTCGGTGCAACTCCAGCACGTCGAGGGTTTTCAGCGGCGACTTCGCTTGGCACCGCGAGTCGCGGAAGGTCGTGAAGTCGTGATGGCCGACGAAATGCCGTGCACCTTCCTGCATCGCTGCCAGATCGAGAGGCGACGCGACGTGCCACACCCGGCCGCGCTCCAGCGCCGGCGGTGCCCGCCGATTCAGGATCCGGTAGAGATAAATCCGGCCGATGGCGGAGAACCGCGCATCGAAATCCTCGGGCGTGGGTTCGGCGGCCAGCACACTGATTGCGGCCGGGCGAAGATGATGGTTGAGCGCGCTGCGCAATACGCCGGCCTCGACGGTCCTCGGCAAATCGAAATGAGCGCACTGGCCGAGCGCGTGCACGCCCGCATCGGTGCGGCCCGCGCCGTAAACGGTGACCCTTCTGCCGCAAAACCGCGCCATCGCCGTTTCGAGCGCTTCCTGCACCGACAGGCCGTTTGCTTGGCGTTGCCAGCCGACCAGCCCCCTGCCGTCATATTCGATCGTCAGCTTGTAGCGGGGCACGGCAGCACTGTCCCGGCGGCGATCGGGTGACCGCGCAGAAAGGCGGCAACCTCGACCGCGGCGCGGCCCGCGCGCTGCACCAGCAGCGGCCGCAATATCCCGTCGCCGCAGGCGATCGACAGCTGCTCGTCGAGCACCGTGCCCGGTGTGCCGGGGGCAGATTCCGGCAAAGCTATGGCCGCGAGCACTCGAATGCGCTCGCCTCCGTCCCTGATGCGCGGGCCTTCAAAGAAAGCGCCCGGCCAAGGGTCGAGTGCGCGCACGCGCCGTCCCAGGACCGCAGCCGGCAGGCGCCAATCGAGTCTGCCGTCTTCGCGGTTGATCTTGCGGGCGTAGGTGACCCCCTCCTGCGGCTGGGGCCGGGTCGCGAGGGTACCGCGAGCCACCCCGTCAAGAGCTTCGACGATCAGCCGGGCGCCGAGCGCCGCCAGTGCCTCGGAAAGCTCCGCGGCGCTCACCCCGGGCGCGATCGGCAGCGCCTGTTGCAGCACGATCGGCCCAGTGTCGAGGCCTTCCTCCACCTGCATGATCGTGATCCCGGTCTCGCTGTCGCCGGCGAGCAGCGCGTGCTGGATCGGCGCCGCGCCGCGCCAGCGCGGCAGCAGCGAGGCGTGCACGTTGAGACAAGCGAGCCGCGGCGCGGCCAGGATCGCACGGGGCAGAATCAAGCCATAGGCGGCGACGACCGCCGCATCGGCGCCGAGTGCCGAGAACGTTGCCTGCGCATCTTGTGTCCGCAGGCTGACCGGGCATCTGACGCTGATCCGGTGCTGGATGGCTAGCAGCTGCACGGGCGAGGGGTGGGGCCGATGACCGCGACCGGCCGGGCGAGCCGGCTGGGTGTAGGCAGCGCGGACATGGTGCCCGGCTTCGATCAGCGCCTCGAGGATCGTCGCCGCAAACGCCGGCGTGCCCATGAAGACGAGGTCGAGCGGTTCTCTCGGGGCCGCGGCGGTCATCGTTCGATCACCGCCGGCGCCGCGCTAGGCAGGGACGGGAACTCGGCTGCGCTTTGCTTTGGCGAGCTTGCGCAGGATCATGCCACGTTTCACCAGCGAGAGGTGGTCGACAAAGAGGATGCCGTCGAGGTGCTCGATCTCGTGCTGCAGGCAGGTGGCGAGGAGCCCCTCGGCGTGCATCTCGCGGATCTCGTCCTGATGGTCGAGATAGCGCAGACGGATCGCGGCCGGCCGGCTGACGTCGGCATAATGCTCCGGCAATGACAGGCACCCCTCGCTGAAGGTCGCGAGCTCGGATGAGCGCCAGAGAATCTCCGGGTTGGCGAGCCTAAGGGGCTGCGGCTTTTCGCCTTCGCGCGCGACATCGAGAACGATGAGGCGGGTCGACTGCCCGACCTGCGGCGCCGCCAGCCCGATGCCGATCGCCTGATACATCGTCTCCAGCATGTCGTCCATCAGGCGCCGGACCTTGGCGTCGACCGCAGCGACGGGCCGCGCCTTGATTTTGAGCCGCGGATCTGGAGCGGTGATGATCGGGAGCAGTGCCATGGGAACCAATTCTAGGTAGGGTTTACGCCGCTTGCCGTCAATATGATCGGCCCAGTGAACGTCGCTCCGCATCGATCAAATATTAACCATTAAGCGAAATAGTGACCCCGGACCGCAGAGATTGGGTTTGGAGATCGACGGATGGCTTTTCTGGCCAAGCTCCCTTGGGCGAAGCTCCTCGCGATGGCAAGTCTCGCTCTCGGATTGGGTTTCACGTTTTCCGCGCTGGCGGGCTCGGTAGCCGTTGGAACACCGCTCCCGCCGCCGCAAAAGGGGGTGAACATCTCCAGCGGACCAAAGGCGCCGGCGACGTACGAGCCGATCGCACGGCTGCAAATGTCGTCGGACCTCCTTGCATTCGGGCGCGACACCAGAGACCCACTGGTGCTAATCGCCGCAGCGCGGATCATGAAAGCGCTGAACGGTTCTGAGGTCGACCTCAAGCCGGAAGGAAGGGCGGCATCGTGGTATACGCAGAAGTCTGGTCTACCGGTATCGCCCGATTCGATCCTTGTCGAAGCTCGCGACCTTGCCAAAGGCGACAAGATTATCAACCTCCTCATCGACCAGACCGTTGCAACGGGAACCCCTGCCACCATCGAACAACCCAAGACCCATCAAGATACGGTCCAGGCTGGTGCTACGGATGTATACAGCGTCGTATTCAACGGCGGACAGCTGGCCGAAGCGGGCGTCTCCGGTGATGGAGCAGGCGACCTCGACCTCTTCGTCTACGATGAGAACGACCACCTTGTGTGCCGCAGCACGGCGAGCACCGATCGTGAATACTGTCGCTGGTGGCCCAGATGGACCGGGCCGTTCCGCATCGAGATCCAGAATCTGGGCGCCGTTGCAGATCTGTATCGCCTCGCCACCAATTAACCAAAGAGGCGGCTATCCCTGCTGCCGATCACGTGGATGCGAGGGCCTCGAGGAAAATTTCGATCGTCTCTGCCGCGGGGCGCCGCAGGATTGTCTCGTTGGTGATCAGCTCAAATTCGGCTCCCTCGGCGGTCGAGCGCAGTGCGGGCCGGATCGCCACTTCCGATGCGAGCAACCGCTCGGGCAGCCGTGCGGCATCACCGCCGTAAACGCGCAGCCGCGTAACGTTGGTCGCCGCCGAGGACCGCAGCACAACGCAGCGCTCGTGCTCGCCGACCGCACTGAACAGCGTCTCGGCGATCCTCGCTGCGCGCTCGAAGCGCTCGCCAAAGCCATCGAGATAGTGGAGGGCTACCGCCGCGTACGGCCAAGCCTGGCGTAGGCTGCCGCCGAACATGCGGCGCTGGTGGTAGAGCTCTGCGAGCAGATCATGCGGGCCAGCGAGCACCGCACCGCCGGCGGCATTGAAGTATTTGTATAAGGACACGTAGACGGTGTCGAACAGGGCGGCGTAGGTCTGCGGCGCTATTCCCGTGTAGGGCGCTGCCAGAAACAGGCGGGCGCCGTCGAGATGGAGCCCGATCCGGCGCTCGCACGCAAAGGCGGCGATGCGCTGCATCTCGTCGAAGTCGAAGACCTCGCCGACCACGCGGCGCACCGGCGACTCGATCGAGATCACCCCGACCGGGGTCGATACGCGACCCTCCTCGGCGCGCTCAACTTCGGCCGCCACTTCCGCGAAATCGAAGGTTGCGCGACCGGGTGCCAGCGGGATCAGGGTCAGCCCGCTCAGCTCTTGCGTGCAGTCGCCCGAGTCATTGTAGATATGGCTCTCCCGCTGCACCAACACCCGCCGACCGCGCTGCGCCAGGACGCGGAATGCCAGATGGTTGGCCAACGTCCCGCTGGGGAGGAACAGCGCCGTCTCCTTCCCTAACAGCGCCGCCATGCGCTGTTCGAGCCGAGCGACCACACCGTCGCGCGAGAACTCGTCCACAGCAATCCCGTCGATGTCGGCCAGCCGGGCCAACAGATTTGCATATTCGGCCGGCGACAGCGCCAAGCCATCGGAACGGAAGTGCATGCCACGCTTGTCAGCTCGTTGATCCACGCTTGCCTCCCGTCGTGCCTCCTAGGATGGTAACATGCAGTTCGGATGCTCGACCACGCTCGCAGCCCCGGAGACCGCGATGCACGTGCCTCGCTCTCGCCTCGCGATGTTTTGCCTGGTGCCGACCATTCTCTTCTTGACCACCGGAGAGAGCCGGGGGTGGAGCGCCGAAGGCCACATGATCGTAGCCCTGGTTGCCGATCGCTTGCTGCAAGCCCAGGATGCCTCGGCGCACAAAAAGCTTGCCGAACTGCTCGCCACCGACAAGTCCAATATTTGGACCAAGACCGACATCGCCAGCGAGGCCACCTGGGCCGACGTGCTGCTGGAAAAGAGCCCGGAAGGACGGGCGGCGACGGCGAAATGGCACTACGTGAAACTCGATGCCGCCAACCCCGACCTGACGAAGGCGTGCTTCGGCAAACCTGCTCTGCCGTTTATGGCGCCGGCGAGCCGCGGGGCTCAGGACGACTGTGTCGTCGACAAGATCGAGCAGTTCGCCAAAGAGCTGCGCGACCCCGCCACTTTGGCGGGGGAGCGGCTGACGGCCCTGCAGTTCCTTCTCAACTTTGTCGGTGACGCCAACGACCCGCTCTTCGCAATCGAACAGAATGATCAAGGCGGCCGCTGCGTCGCGCTGATATTTCCGGCGGCAAAGACCCCGGTCCGGCTCAGTGCGTATTGGGATGACACCTTGGTCGTCGAGGCCGCAGGAAAGGACCCGGCCAAGGCCGCAGTCCAGATCGTCGCCGGCCTCACCCCGGCGGATATTCAGAAATGGTCGGGCGGCTCGCCGGCCGACTGGGCGCAAGAATCGTACAATGTGGCGAAGGAGGTGACCTACAGTTTTGCGAAAGACAAGCCCAAAGACTCGGCGAGCAAGTATTCCTTCCCCGCTCGAAAGGGCGAGAAGGATCCGTGCGGCCCTGTGCTGCTGTACCAGGTCGACGCCGGATATCGCGAGCGCGCCGTCGCTGCAGTCAAGGAACAGTTGGCCAAAGCAGGGGTGCGCCTTGCCTTTCTGCTGCGCGAGAACCTCCAATGAGACGCCCGGTTGCGAGGGTCAACCGAAGTCACGCCGGGTGAACAGAGCTTCGAAGGGGATTCCTGCTTTGCAGAAATTCTCCTCGGCTCCTTCGAGACGATCGACGACCGTGATCACCTTTAATATCCCACATTGATATTGGCGAGCCTGGTCGACGGCCCGCAGCGCCGAGCCGCCGGTCGTGGTGACGTCCTCGAATAGAATGACGCGCGATCCACGATCGAGCAGCCCGTCGATCCGCTGGTCGGTGCCGTGACCTTTGGCCTCCTTGCGGATAAAGAACCCCTTTAGCGGCTTTTCCGGCCAGCTCCGCACGCACAGGGCGGCAACGAGCGGGATCGCGCCGGTTTCCATCCCGCCGATGCAGTCGACATCCTCGGCTCTGATCGTCTCGAACAGCAGGTCGGCCAGCAGCGAGCCCCCCTCGGGGTCGAGCATCGTCTTCTTCAAATCGATGAAGAAATTGCTGGAGCGACCGGAGGTGAGACGGAATTCTCCGCGTAACAGGGATCTGGCCGCAATTATCGAGAGAAGCTTCTGCCTTTTATGAGAAAAATCAAAATTCTCGCTGCTGTCCATAGGCGCCCGTCTTATCCCACTGCGGCGGCGCATTTAAGCCTCGAGACTCGCGCAAGACAAGCATTCTCGCAAGGTGCGAAGCTTGACGCGGAGACGTGCGGACGGCTACTCCTTTGGCTCCGCAAAGCATCACCTAAGGGGGCCGAAATGTCGGTACGACTGGTCGTCACGATCACTGCCGCACCGGGCAAGGGTGGCGAGCTCGCGCAAGCGTACAAGGCGCGCTGCGAGGAATGCATGAAAGAGCCGGGCTGCGAGCAATTTGAGGTCTTCCAGAGCGTGCTCAACCCGGATAAGCTGGCATTGCTCGAGCGGTGGAGCGATCAGGCGGCGCTCGAAACCCATGCGAAACTGAACAGCACCCGCCCCGGACTGCGGCCGGAGCTGCGCGTCGGGAGTGGCGAGCGCGAAGACTATCAATACAATCGGACCCGCTAGCCGGGGAGGGCGCAATGCTCGATCTGATCGTCACCGGCGGCATCGCGGTCCTGCCGAGCGGTGCTGAACCCGCGGATATCGGCGTCTCCGGCGGCAAGATCGCCGCTATTGGCGCACCGGGCAGTCTACAGTCCGTTGCTGCATCCCGGATCGTCGACGCTAGCCATCAGATCGTCATTCCGGGCGGCATCGATCCGCACATCCATTGCAGTTCGCCGATCCCGTTTCCCGGCCGCAACGAGGATTTGCTTAGCGCGCCGCCCGAACAGGTGAGCCGTGCCGCCCTACACGGCGGCACCACGACGTTGTTGGATTTTGCCACATGCCCGTCGGATCAGCCATTGCAGCAGTCGATCGAACTGCGCCAGCGTGAATGGGCCGGCGCGTGCTATTGCGACTACGGCTTTCACCTACTGCTGCACGGCAAGCTGTCGCAAGGCGTGCTCGGCGCACTCCCCGAGGCGATTGCCGACGGCCATGCCTCGGTCAAGATGTTCACCACCGACATCAGGCCCAACCGCCTAGGCCGTATGGTGCAGTTCGGCGACATCTGGGAGGTGTTGCAGATCCTCGCGGCCAAAGGCGGCATCGCCGCCATTCACGCCGAGGACAACGACCTCGTCATGCACATGTACGAAAAGCTGATCCGCGAGGACCGGGTCGGTTTCGAGAACATGGCCGAGGTGCACAACACACTATCGGAGGATCTGTCGTTCAACCGGGTGATCCGGCTCGCCGAGAATGTCGAGGGTGCCTCACTCTACATGGTGCATGTCTCGGCTGCGACCGGGGTTGCGGCGATCGCGCGGTCACGCGCGCAGGGCTTCCCGATCTATGGCGAGACCCTGCACCAGTACCTGCTCTACAACGCCGAGGACTACAAGCGGCCGGGCGGCCAGATGTACCACACCTATCCCTCGCTCAAATTCGCCAAGGATCAGGAGGCGCTATGGGCGGCGACAGCGCATGGCGCGATCCAGGCGATCGCCACCGACGAGGTCTGCTGCCCGCTGCAGGTAAAGCTTCAGGGCCGGCGGATCGACGACACGACCGGCGGCAATTCCGGGGTCGAGCCGCGCCTGTCGCTGATGTACACCCACATGGTCGAGAAACGCGGCTACGGCCTCGCCGATTTCGTCGGGCTCGTCTCGTCGAACGCGGCACGCATCATGGGGCTCTATCCGCGGAAAGGCGCGCTGGCGATCGGCTCCGACGCCGACATCGTGCTGCTCGACCCGCGCGCCCGACGGGTGTTGCGCAAAGAGGATCTGCACGAGACCGACTACACCCCGTGGGAGGGTCACGAAGTCGCCGCCTGGCCGAGCATGACAATCCTGCGCGGCAAAATCGTGGTCGACAACGGCGCCTTCCTCGCGAGCCCGAGCGACGGCCAGTTTCTGCCGCGCAAGATCGGCGGCGATATTAGGGCGCGTCCTGCACTCTAGCCTCAAGGACGGAGACTGGTCAGAACGTCTTGGGTAGCCCAGCGGCCTTCAGAACGCGGTTCGCAATGTGACGCGATTTCATTCCGTCATCGATAACGAGCAGAGCGCCTGTCTTTGGGCTCCGCCAAATCTCGTGGTCACCACGCCCCTGGCGCACAGGTTCGCAACCCGCTGCGCGTAAGAGTCGGCGCAACTCTTCGGAAAGCTTCACCGCAACTTAGCGCAAGTCGAGATCGTTGATCGACGGATACTCGTCAAGCACGATTGCGATGCCATCAGCCCCAAGGCCGGCTGCGATCGCGAAATCGGGCACGATCTGGACGGCGCGGCGCATCGCATCCGCGAAATCCTCGGCTTCAAACGCGAGCCCGGAGTGCGTGTACGACGTCACCAGGAGCCGGTTGCTCTCCGGGTCACGCGCCGCACGGAGTAGAAAGACCGCGCGGATTTCCGGGACGCCGCCGTGGAACCTCACGGGTTGATGTATCCAGGTCTCGGTGCGAAGCAACTGTGAGGTGCGATCCGAGTGGGGCCGAAGCGCGGAAGGATCAATGGCGGCGAGCGCGACAGACATGGCGAGAGGATGGGCAGCGGGCAAAGAGATGTCAATCGTAGGCCTGTACGTTAGGCGAGCATCCGCGTTGTCGGCTCTAGCTTCATCAATTACGATCGACGTGAGGTGGCCAATCTCCACAATGCGAGAAAACCCATGGTAACCGCTGCAATTTGGCCGGCGCTCGACTACAGCCGGGTGCCCTATCGGCTCTATCACGACGCTGCGCTTTATGCGCGCGAGCAGGAGCGGATCTTCGGCGGGCCGGTCTGGAGCTTTCTCGGGCTCGAGGCCGAGGTTCCCAAACCCGGTGATTTCCGCGCGAGCTATGTCGGCGAGATGCCGATCATCTTCAACCGCGACGAGACTGGCGCCGTCAGGGCCTTCGTCAACCGTTGCGCCCATCGCGGGGCGCTCGTGCGGCGCGAGCTCTGCGGCAACGCCGCCAATCACATCTGCATCTACCATCAATGGTGCTACGGGCTTGACGGCCGCCTGACGGCGATCCCGTTCCGCCGCGGCATCAGAGGCAAGGGTGGGCTCGATGCGAGCTTCGAGATGGGTGCGCACGGGCTCCGCCCGCTGCAGGTCGGCAATGTCAATGGGGCGCTGTTCGGCACATTGTCCGCGGATGCCGAGCCGCTTGAAGACTATCTCGGCCCGCCGATCCTGGCTCAGCTGCGGCGGCTGCTCGACCGGCCCGTCAAGGTGCTCGGCTACAATCGCCAGCGCATCCGGGGGAACTGGAAGCTCTACGCCGAAAACACCCGGGACAATTACCATGCGAGCCTGTTGCACGAATTTCTCGTGACCTTCGGCCTCGACCGCTCGACCCAGGTGGGCGGCGTCACGATGGATTGGCGCCATCGGCACAACATCACTTGGGCGGAGGCGGGGAGCGACACCGATGAATTCGCGCATCAGGCTTACGCCGGCGCCGGGGTGCGCAATGATTTCCTGTCGCTGAAGGAGCCGGCGCTCGTCGCCTTCCATCCGGAGCACGACGACAAGCTCAACATCGCGATTACCTCGGTCTTTCCGTCCGCGGTCGTTGTGCAGATCAGCAACAGCCTGGCGGTGCGCCAGATAAGACCGCGCGGTGTCGACGAGGTCGAGATATTCCAGACGATGCTCGGCTATGCGGACGATTCGCCCGAGATGACCCTGCACCGGCTGCGCCAGGCGAACCTCGTCGGCCCGGCCGGTCTCGTCTCGATGGAGGACGGCGAGGCGATCGAGCTCGCCCATCGCGCCTCGAAGCCCGATCAGGACCGTGCCACGGTCATCGAGCTGGGCGGCGGCGGGGTCATCTCCGACCGAGACTACCGTGTGACCGACGTGCCGTTGCGCGGCTTCTGGTCGTATTACGCCGAGCTTCTGGGGATAGAGCCCGCAGGTGCGGTGCGATGATGATCGATCACATCGCTGTTTACGACCACTTCGCCGAATACGGCGCCCTGATCGATATGGCAAAGTTCGACGAGTGGCTCGACCTCTTTGCCGAGGAGTGCCGCTACCGGATCATTCCGCGGGAGAATTTCGACCGCGGGCTGCCCGCGGCCCTCGTCTTCTGCGACAGCCGCGCGATGCTCGAGGATCGCATCAGGGCCTTGCGCGAGGCCAACAAGTACAATATCCACACCGACCGCCATGTAATCGGCCTGCCGCGCATCGTTGAAGACGGCGTCACGGCCGAGGCGCCGTTTGCCGTCTACCAGACCGATCAGGAAGGCGAAACCCGGCTCTTCGCGACCGGCCTTTATCGCGACCTGCTGGTGTCCGCGGGGAGCCGGCTGAGGATCCGGGACAAGCTGGTTCTGCTCGACACCTTTGCCGTCCCGACCCTGCTCGCGACGCCGCTGTAACGCAGTCGCTGCTTGGGGAGTGTAGGACGGAAAAGCGGCCGGCGTCTGGCAAGAACTCGCTCATTGGCAAGATCCGTCATTCCGGGACGCCCTGCAGGGGTGGGCCCGGAACCTATGAACACCGGCATTTCCGGTATGTTCGCAGTCCTGTGTTAATGGGGTTCCGGACTCGCGGACTGCGCTCGCGCTCCGGAATGACAAAGCTTGGCGTTTTTTGCCCAACCGCACAGCGCGTCCCGTCATCAGGCCTGCGTGTGATCCAAAACCGGCGTAAGGCGCTCGCGCCTTTCCGCCCTACGGCGCTATAACGCTTGGCGCGGCGAACGGCGGCAAAGCCATGATGAGAGGAAGTCTCGGATGAGATCGAGCGCACCGTTCCAGGCGCCGGTGGTTGAATCGCTGTCGGTGCGGGTGGTCGTCGACTCGGTGTTCGACCAGTTCATGCCGAAGGCGACGCACCCGGTGGTTGCGATCGAGCATGTCGGCCGCATTCGCCACAATCTCAACTCGACCCTGGCCGGCGAATGGGGCCTGTCGCTTCATCTCGAATCCCGCAATGCGGGCGAGACCGGGCAATACCTGCTCGACTTCGGCTACACGTCTGAGGTGCTGGTCCGGAATTTCGATCTGCTCGGCATTGAGCCCGAGCGGCTCAACGGGCTCATTCTGAGCCACGGGCACCGCGACCATTACGGCGGGTTGCCGGGCTTTGTCGCGCATTATCGCGACCGCATGCGCGACGATCTGCAGCTCTTTGCCGGCGGCAAGGAGACTTTTCGCGAGAAGTGGGTCGGCTCGCGCGACGAGGAACCGCGCTCCTGGGGTGCGCTCGACCGCGCGGCACTCGAGGTCGCGGGGGTCGCGACCGTCTGCTGCGACGCCGCATGCGCTCTAGAGGGCCCCTTCACCACCGGCAACATCGCGCGCCAGTCGTTCGAGCGGGTACTGCCCAATACTTTGATCGAGCCGACCCCGGTCGATCACTTCACGGCGGATGAGCGGCGCGGGCGACTCGTCCCGGACCGGCATCCCGATGAGCATGCCACCTGTTATGTCGTACAGGGGCGGGGCCTCGTCGTCATTTCCTCCTGCAGCCATTGCGGCGTGCTCAACGCGATCAGGACCGCAATGGCGGTCTCTGGCGTCGACAAATTGCACGCCGTGCTCGGCGGATTTCATCTGGGTGTGGCACCGCCGGATTATGTCGAGCACACAATCGCGGAATTAAAAGAACTTGCACCCGATGTGGTCATCCCGATGCACTGCACCGGGCGTCATTTCATTGCCAGAATGCGCGCCGAAATGCCCGACCGTCTGATCGACTGGAATACCGGGAGCCGCTTTACCTTCGGCGTATAAAGCCGCCGAAGGCTGCAGGGACGAGAGCGAAGACCGCTGGACCCTCGCCCTCGCAACTGCGTTGTAAATGCTACTCCTAGCCCTTCAATGAAGCTCGGCGATGCTCTGCGGGGAGACGTAGCTCACCTGCGCCGGGTCGCTCAGGATCATCTCCGGCCTCTGCCGGAAGAAGCTGACGAACCCGGTCACGCAGATACGCTGCCCTTGCAGGACGGCTTCGGGGTTGGCGCCGAACTTCCCGCGATCGGTCCCGTAGATAACCCCGGTCAATCCCTGGCTCGCACTCGGCTGGGCGGGGCTGATCAAGGTGACAAATGTCGGGCGGGCGCGGGAACCGCCCTCGTAGACGGTGGAGGCGACCACACCGCAGACCTTGGCGGCGTGCCCGACTTGGCTCATCGCATCCGCGGGGGTCACGGTGACGGCGCCGGCCGAGAGCGCCCACAGGCTCAGCATCGTCGATGCGGTTACCACCTTTATCTTGTCCATTGGTTAATCCGTTATTGGGGGGTAGTGCATCGTGTCGCCGAGGCCCTTACGATCGGGTTAAGGGCGGTAGAAGCGAGCTTTGCCGAGGCGCCCTTGACGGGAGCGGTGAGAAGGCCGTGAGGTGCTCAAGCGGTGAACATTCGTTCGAGGTGTGATCATCCTCACACTGCGCGGCTGGCCGCCGAATAATTCTGCCGAACCGGGCTGATCGCCTCACTCACACAGGGAGAACTCAGAAATGGCCGACGATGAAAAGCTGCATCAATTCATAGGGCAAATGCTGTCGGATCTCGGCGGTGCGGCGAGCGTGGCGCTTGTGCGCATCGGCGACGCCCTTGGCTTGTACAAGGCTTTGCACAAGGGCGGTCCGACCACCGTGGACGAGCTTGCTGCCGCGACTGGGATCAACCGGCGCTACCTGCGCGAATGGCTGTCGCATCAGGCCGCCTCGAACTACCTCTCCTATGACCCGGCGACGCAGAAATTCGCCCTGCCGCCGGAACAGGCAATGGTGTTCGCGATCGAGGACAGCCCGGTCTACATGATGGGCGCGTTCGACCTGATGACGTGGATGACCGAGAGCAAGGATCAGGTTCAGGCGGTGTTTCCGACTGGCGGGGGTGTGCCGTGGAGCGACCACACCAGTTGCTTCTTCTGTGCGGTCGCGCGGTTCTTCCGCCCCGGCTACCACAACAATCTGGTGAGCAACTGGCTGCCGGCACTCGACGGGGTCGTGGATAAATTGCAGCGCGGTGCCAAGGTGGCCGATGTCGGGTGCGGCCACGGCTGGTCCACCGTGTTGATGGCCAAGGCTTTCCCGAATTCGGAATTCATCGGCTACGACTTCCATCCGAGCTCGATCGAGCACGCGGCGGCGCATGCCCGGGACCATGGGGTCACGGCAAACACGCGCTTCGAGGTCGCGACGGCAAAGGGGTATCCGGAACGGGACTTCGATCTTGTGGCTTTCTTCGACTGTCTGCACGATATGGGCGACCCGGCTGGCGCGGCTGCCCACGTCCGGCAATCCTTGAAGCCCGACGGTTCGTGGATGGTCATCGAGCCAATGGCGGGCGACAAGCTCGAGGACAATTTGAACCCGGTCGGCCGTATCTATTACGCGGGCTCGACGATGGGATGCGTACCAACCTCGCTGTCCCAGGAGGTTGGCACTGCGCTGGGCGCACAAGCGGGCGAGGCCAAATTGCGCGAGGTCATAACCGCTGGCGGCTTCCGCAATGTCCGGCGCGCTGCCGAGACGCCGTTCAACATGATCCTCGAAGCGCGGCTCTGACAATACGTTGCTGTATTTATAATTATTGACGATATCATATTATTGTGTTAGGGTGCGCTGTCTGGAGGGTTGGCAGGACCGGTATCCTCGATAATCTGCCGGAGGTGCGATTTTGGTGCTGATTGGCCTTGGCTCCGGCGCGGTCCGTGCCTGATTCTCACCTGCAGAAACAGGCGCGGCTGAACTAGATTGGCACAGCGATCGCACCAGGCCGCTCCCTGGAATTCCCGCGCCGGGACGCCACATCGGAGGGCCCAGGTGAGGATGTGTGATGCGCGCCCCCTCCTATGCGACGCTGGATGATGCCCTCGAGCTCCTCGCGCCCTACGGGATTGCGCTGACCAACGGCAACAGCAATCACGCGCCGATGGTCGCCGAGGCGCTGTGCGCGCTGGGGCGCCCTGACGCGGTGACGCCGTGGTTGGTGCGCTATCGCGAGCGCCTGTTGCCGCGGCCCGAGGCCGGCGATCGCATTCTAGCCGAGGACTGGCGCGTCGCACTCGGCAGTCGCGGCCGGTTCACCGATTGGAGCGCGTTCTTTGGCCAAGAACTGCGCGAGGCGCCGTGGCGGGAAGTGCTCGATCGCTGGGCAGGACGTTTGGCGCCGGGGTTCTGCGCCGCTGCGACGCATGGGGTAATCCGCGTCGGGCATGCCGCGCGCAGCCTTGCCGAGAGCGAGACGCCGCCGCGGCTGCGCGAGCTCTCCGATGCTTTGGCCAGCTGGGCGGCGACCTATCAGGAGCTGCCCGCAAGCGATCGTGAAACGAACGGCGGGATGGCGCCGCGTCAGGCGATCGTCCGAGTGCCGATCGTACCGCTCGATCGCCGGAACGAAGGCGGAAATATCACGGCATCGCTCGCCACGCTCGGTAACTTCCCCGAGTTTGCTTCGTCGGTCGGGTTGCTCGATACCGAAGGTGATCTCGCCCTGCTCGTCGCGGAGCTGACCGAGGTGTTTGCGCGAATCTACCTCGCCAACGCTCGCGACATCCGAACGACGATCGCCTTCATTCACGGGGTCACCAGCCCCGCCGCACTCGGCAATATTGCGCCGCAGGTCGGCGATCGCACTGCCCGCGCGGCGGCCCGCTATGCGTGGCAAGCGGGGTGCGGGCTGTATTCTTGTTTCGGGCAGGATACTGCGACAGCGGCGGACATCGAGCCGGGCGACGCCGACGAGGACGAGCTGGTGGAGCGCGCCATCGCCCACGGCGACGAACACGTCATCAAGTTCACCGAGGCGTGTCTGCACCGGCACGCGCTCAGCCCTTCGCCGGCCTACTTTGCTGCTGCCGACCACGTATCAAGCATGATACCGCGGCGCTGAAGAGCTCGCGCTCCTGAGACGTTTCGCCGGCCGATCGGCCAAAGGGTGGAGGGAGGCATGACAGAGTTGTCCCCGACAACCCGCGATGGGTTGTCGCGCGTCGGAACATCGACGCTGACCGGTATTCTGTCGCGGCGCGGTCTGCGCAACATGTTCCTGCAAGACGTCTGGCCGATCCGACCGGATATGCCGCGGATGGTCGGCTCGGCGTTCACCATGCGCTTTATTCCAGCGCGCGAAGACAAGACTGCGACCGGACGCGGGCCGGTGCAGCAGCAGGCGATGGAGCAATGCCCGCCCGGTCACGTGCTCGTCGTCGACGCGCGGGGCGATCCGCGGGCGGCCTCGGCCGGCGATATCTATTGCGGCCGGCTGAAGGCGCGCGGTTGTGCGGGTATCGTGACCGATGGCGGGCTGCGCGATACCGAAGGGATCCTCAAGACCGGCCTGCCGGCCTATCATCGCCGCCCGTCATCGCCGCCGAGCGGGATCGTCCATCAGCCGGCCGACCTCAATTTGCCGATCGCCTGCGGCGGAGTGGCCGTCTATCCGGGCGACATCATCGTCGGCGACTGCGACGGGGTTGTCGTCATCCCGTGGGATATCGTCGACGCGGTCGCTGAAGAGGCTCTCGCGACCACCCTCTACGACGAATTCGCCGAGGAGGAGGTGGCGCGCGGCCGCTCGCTGGTTGGGCTCTTCCCGGGAGCAGGGGAGGAGGCCAAACGCGATTTCGAAGCGTGGAAAAAGAAGCGCTCTGGCGCAGATTAGCTTAGCTCCAGAGCAAGCTGGCGTGGGTGGCGAGATTGACATCTTCACAATAATGTGGTAAAATGCGCACATGTTATAACCAATTAGGTGTGACCTGATCGGGCTGGATTGCCGCTGGCTCACACTCGCCCGTCTGAGCCACCTTGCAGACCAGGGGAAGGTAATCATAGGTTGGGGCCGGCACCTGATCTCCACCTGAAATTTCAGGTGGAACAGGGGATCGACTCTCGCGTGACGCGCGAAACGCACATGCCGATCGGCACAGGTAGACCGGGGGAGGAAATGACATGCCCGCGGATTTCGATTTTGTCGTCGTGGGCGGCGGGTCCGCCGGCGCGGTGATCGCCTCCCGTCTCAGCGAAGACCCGTTTTGCCGGGTGGCGCTGATCGAGGCCGGCGAGCGGCCGCCCGAAGTGTCGTCGATCCCGGTCGCCCCCGCTGCCATGCAGCGGAACCCGGAAACCGATTGGATGTACACGGCCGACCCCGGCAAAGCCGGGCTCGGGCTCAATGACCGCCGGGTCCCGGTGCCCCGCGGCAAGATGCTCGGCGGCTCGTCCAGCATCAACTACATGATGTATGTGCGCGGCCATCCCGGCGACTTTGATTCCTGGGCGGAAGGCGGGGCCACCGGATGGAGCTACGCCGACGTGCTGCCCTACTTCCGCAAAAGCGAGGGACTTGCACCCAGCCGCGACATCCCGCTTGATGAGCCGGCGCACAACACCGGCGGTTTGCTCGGGGTCTCCGTTCGCGCCCCAGTGCCCCGTCGCAAAGGACTTCGTCGAGGCAGCGGCGGCTGCGGGGCATCCCGTTGGGTGACTACAATGGACGCGAGAGGGGCGGGGCGGCAGGTGCGGTGTCGCTTACGCAGTACACTACGCGCCGCGACAAACGGTCGAGCACATATCAGGCCTTCCTGGAAGGCGAGCCCGAGCAGCGGCCAAACCTGACGATCATCACCGGCGCGCAGGCCACGCGTGTGGTCCTTGATCGGCTGGAAGCCAAGGGCGTCGAATATCGCAGCGCCTCGGGCGAGATCGAGACCGCGCATGCCAGGAAGGAGGTGATCTTGAGCGCGGGTGCTATCGGCTCGCCGCATCTACTGCTGCTGTCCGGCATCGGGCCGCGGCGGGAGTTGGAAGCAGTTGGGGTTCCCTGCCTTCTGGATCAGCCGCATGTCGGTAAGCATTTGAAGGACCACCTGGAGGTGCCTTTGTTCTTTCCCGCGCCGGGGGCGGGTGTGTCGATGAAAGAGGTCGCGCTTTCGATGGGTCCCGCGGCCTTGCGCGGACCCGGCGGACCGCTGCCGGCCGATCCCGCCGACGATGCGAGCCTGCCGGCCGATCTCCAGGCGATGAAGCAGGAGGCGGAACGGCGAATCGCCGAGTGGCAGACGACCGGGCGGGGCCTGATTTCGTCGTCCCTGGTCGATGCGGTGGCCTTTTGCTCGACCCGGCTTGGCGACACGCACAGTCACGACACCGAGATCATCTGCTTTGCCCACCGGAGGCAACGAGGAGCTGGTGCGATTATGCCTGAACGTCGACACCGCGCGTTATTTCGATGACGCCGACAAACGCTTGGCGCCCGACGCGGAAAGCGTCTACCTCCTGGCCAATCCGGTGTTGCCGCACAGCGAAGGCGAGATTGTTCTCGAAAGCGCCGACCCTAGTGTTCATCCGTCGATTTGGATGAATTATTACGACGATCCGCACGACATGAGGGTCATGGTCGCCGTGATACGCCGGGCCCTGGATATCGCCGCGCACTGGCCGGGAAACCGCAAGATCGGCCCGGTCATGATGCCGCCGTTTCTCGCGGCAAAGCACGGGTATGTGGCCGACACCGAGCCGAGCGACGCGCTCTTGGAGGATCTCGCGCTGCATTTTTCGCTGACGGTGTACCACCATACCTGCACCTGCCGGATCGGCGACGTCGTCGATCCGCGGCTGCGGGTGCTGGGGGTGGGAAGGCTGCGGGTAGCGGATGCCAGCGTCATGCCCAACGTGACGAGCGGGAATACAAATGCGCCGTCGATCATGATCGGCGAAAAGGCGGCGGAGATGATCGCCGTTGATCACGGCGTGAAGCTGCGGGAGTTCGTGGGTGAGCAACCCGCACGGGTTTGACGGCACCTCGTTCGGTGGAGCCTAGCCAAACACCGCGACAAACTCGCAAGTCACCAGGGCGTTGCTCTCGGACCCGAGCGCCGTCGTGTGCCGGGCCGGGCGGGACGCCGGGTCGGGGAACATCTTGACCCATTCGTCGTTGAGCGCCGCACGCCCGGTTCCCGGCTCCTTCATCCAGAACGTCATCTTGATGATGTCGTCGGGCGTCCCGCCGGCGGTTTCGATGGCGGTACGCACATGGGTGAACAGATTGGTGACCTGTTTTGCCAGTTCCGGCGGCAGGTTGCGGGTTCCCGGATCCACCCCGCTGATCACGCTCGTCATCATCACATTCCCGATCCGGCTAGCGTTCGGGATCGGGTTCTGGTGGGCGAAGCCGGGGAAATTCACGCTTTGCCGTTTTGCCATCGCATCCTTCCTTGTCGCTTGGGTGCTATGATCGTCGAGCCGATAGCTGAAGGTCTTTCTCTCGGGAGATCGTGAATGACACGCTCATGGATTCATTTTACGCGTGGCCGCTTTGCGCGCCAAGCGCGGGTCGGGCTCGGCGAACTCAGAGAGGAGCATCTGAGCCGGCATGGGTTTGCCGGTCCGGTCGCGATGCTCTACCGCACCGATGGGCCGAACGAGGTGGTTCGGATCGAGGGCGATTATCGGCCGCGGCAGATCGACAGCGCCGATGTCGTCGCGGCTGACGCGGCCGATCCCCGCGGCGGGCCGCTTACGTTGCTGTTCAACGTGGACGTCGCGATCGCGATCAGCCGCCGCCGGCAGGCCATGCCCTATTGCTACCGCAACATCGACGGCGACCTGCTCTATTTCGTGCATCGCGGCTCCGGGGTTTTTGCTACCGAGTTCGGCCCGCTTTCCTACGAGCCTGGCGATTTCGTCCTGCTGCCCAAGGGGACCACCTTTCGCCTGATGCCTGACGATGCGGACAGCCTCCTCTTGGTTGTCGAAGCGCCGCAGCCGATCCGGTTGTGCGAGCATGAACAAGTCGGGCGGCATACCCCAGTCGATCCGACGGTGCTGCAGGCGCCGGACGTTGCGGATTATGGCTGGCCCAAGCAGGATGAATGGGAGCTACGGATCAAGCACGCGGGCGCTCATACCTCGATCTTCTATCGCAACAACCCGATGAATGTCGTCGGCTGGAAAGGCGACCTGTTTCCGTTCAAGCTCAATGTCCGCGACATCCGGCCGATCATGTCGGACCGGATTCACCTCGCCCCGTCCTCCTGGGTAACATTCGAGGCCTCGGGCGTCGCTATCCTGAGCTTCCTGCCGCAAATCGCCGTCGCCGATCTGAGCGCCGAAGAGCTGCCATCCTATCACCGCAACATCGACATGGACGAGGTGATGCTGACCCATGCCGATGAGGACCCCAAAGGTCGTCGTCCGGGCGGCTTCTCGTTCACGCCGCAAGGTGTCTTGCATGGCGCGAACGAAGCGTTACGCGCTGAATTTCAGGCTCAGCGGAGACCTGGGATGCGGCGCACCCGCACCGGCATCGGTGTCGACACCTATCGGCCGCTGAACGTGTCGCCGGAATTCGCCCGAATGACCGGATGAGCCCGCTCTTCGCCGAACGCGCTTTATCCGACCGCCTATTTATCCCGCGGGGTCGAGAGCGGGGCATTCCAAAACAGTCGCGTTCGCGCCGCGGCCTTCGCCAGGCGCAATTTCTCCTGTGTCATAGCGTGCTGTTCCAGGGCAGCGCGATCGGCGGCATCGATCGAGCCTTGAGTGGGGAGAAGGCAGGCGGTCGGGCAGCGGGTGATCCCCTTCGTGCGGATAAATTCGGCAATAACGGCATCGCCGCCGCTGGTTCTGCTGCTCCGCCCCTCATTTGGGTCTCCCAGGCTGGCGCCACCGCCACGGGCCAGCGTAAATCGGGAGATCACGTCACCTCGGCCACGATGATAATGAAAGCAGGTCGGCCCAGCTTGCCGCGCAGGCCCCGAATAGCAGCAACAGCCCGACCACTGATCCCTCCCCGGCATGTCGGGGCGGCGGCCACGGATGGCGACCGCGCGGACAGCGGTGGCCTCCGCGGCAGAGAGTGCTGTTCGGCGGAACGCCGAGTTTCTAACGCAATGTCCTGGTCCATCAGCTCCTCCCATCCTGCCGATCGAGATGCAGATTTTACGGTTGTTGAAGACTGGGGTAATCTTGTTCATAATTAACCTTAAGCAAGATCTCGTCAACCAGTTGTCAGTGATTAGTTTGAAAATTTATTCACACTTTCGCTCGAATTTTGCAATCATTTAATCTTCGTTAAATTTGGCAAGATTTTAACGAAATATGATCTGCTATATTTGATCCCGATCTTCCTCTTTGTGCCGACCTTCGCGGTGCCGGCAGTTCCCGATGCTTTGTTGCGCGTCGGGCATTCATAAAATTGCCTTATTGGCATAATACATGGGCTGTCGCCGGCGGCGCCGCCGGCGTGAAGTAGATGCGGATGGTCGATGAGGTGATGCAGAAATCGCGGGAGCGGATGCGCGACCTGAAGAGGAGTCCGCGCTGCAGACCCGCTGCAGGTGCAGCGGGCCGTAGTGC